>Ga0224555_1001203_pt1 | contig 37164 bp, 31 predicted proteins | sample 714S23034metaG_FD_180687 | JGI IMG/M metagenome (GOLD analysis project Ga0224555, IMG submission 180687) | Peat soil microbial communities from Stordalen Mire, Sweden - 717 S2 30-34 | ecosystem: Environmental > Terrestrial > Soil > Wetlands > Peat | place: Sweden: Norrbotten County, Stordalen... | reverse complement strand
CGATGGGGATGCAATGGCCGCCCAACCCAGGACCGGGATAAAACGCCTGGAAGCCGAAAGGCTTGGTTTTGGCCGCGTCGATCACCTCGTGGATGTCGATGCCCATCCTCATGCAAAGCTGCTTGAGTTCGTTCACCAGCGCGATGTTGACGCAGCGGTAAATATTTTCCAGCAGCTTGGTCATCTCCGCGGCTGCAGGACTGCTGACGGACACAACACGGCGGAAGATGGTGCCGTACATCGCCGTGGCCAGCTCTGTTGCCGCAGGGCCGCAGCCGCCCACCACTTTGGGGATGTCGTGGCGCGCCACGTCCGTATTGCCGGGATCCTCGCGCTCGGGCGAGAAGGCGACATGCACGCCAGGCTGGTGGAGCGAGCGCGAAACTTTCACACCATTGGGGTTGCCGCCTTCCAGCAGGGGCACGACAATCTCCTCGGTGGTGCCGGGATAGGTGGTGCTTTCCAGCACAATGAGCTGGCCCTCGTGAAGCCAGGGAGCAATCGAGGCAACCGTCCCGGTCACATAGCTCAGGTCGGGCTCATGGTGCTCGTTGAGCGGCGTGGGTACGCAGATTATGACCGCGTCCATCTGCGCGATCTGAGAATAATCCGCCGTGGCGAGGAAGCCTGCCCGTTGCGCCTCCTTGATTTCACTGGGGAGAATGCGCACGATGTAAGAGCCGCCGGCATTGAGAGTGCTCACCTTGATGGGTTCGACATCGAAGCCCGTCACGTGGAAGCGTTCCCCACTGAAGAGCAGCGCCAGCGGCAGGCCCACATATCCCATCCCGACGATGCCGATGCGGGCTTGCCGGGACTCGATTCCTTGTTTGAGGCCGGCGAGCCGGCTCTCGGTCGCAGTAATCATGGTTCTGATTGTAAAGCCAAAATCGTGAACCGGCAACGCTATGACGCCGGGTAACAAGCCATTTGCCCTGAAGTAGTATTCTCTCCAGTGTGGGCAGCGGAGATTGCCGCCGCCGCAAACAGGCTTTTTCGGAGGAATTTTCTTGCCAAATTATCTAGTGACCGGAGCGGCGGGCTTTATTGGCCGCTCAATTGCCGCGGCTTTGCTGGCGCGTGGCGACACCGTGCGCGGCATCGACAGCCTCATTACCGGCAAGCGCTCCAATCTGGTCGGGCTGGAAGCGATGGAGTTCATGGAGGGCGATCTGGCCGACCCCGCCGCCTGCGCCAAAGCCTGCGCCGGGGTTGAGGTTGTCTTCCACGAGGCGGCGCTGGCTTCTGTGCCGCGTTCGGTGGCCGACCCGGTGGCGACCAACGTGAATTGCGTGGACGCGACCTTGAATTTGCTGGTAGCTGCCCACGCCGCCGGGGTGCGGCGGGTGGTGTACGCGGCGTCGTCTTCGGTTTACGGCGACGCGCCGGTTTTGCCCAAGCACGAACAGATGCTGCCCAGCCCCATCTCGCCCTACGCCGTGGCCAAGCTGGCCGGCGAGCACTACCTGACCTGCTTTACTCGCGTTTACGGGCTGGAGACAGTCTCGCTGCGCTACTTCAACGTCTTCGGTCCCTATCAGGACCCGACTTCGCATTACTCCGGCGTGCTGGCCATCTTCTGCCGCCGGATGCTGGCCGGAGAGCAGCCTACCATCTACGGCGACGGCGAACAGAGCCGCGATTTTACCTACATCGATAACGTGGTCCACGCCAACCTGCTGGCTGCCGCTGCTCCGGCGGAAAAGGTCTCGGGCAGGATGATGAACCTGGCCACCGGCAGCCGCATCACGCTGAATGAGACGGTCGCAATTCTGCGCGAGTTGACCGGCTACAGCGGTAAACCAGCCTACGAACCTGTGCGCGCCGGAGACATCCGCGACTCGCTGGCCGATATTCGTCTGGCCGGGGAACTGCTTGGCTACGCGCCCATTGTCGATTTTCGCGAAGGCCTGCGCCGCACCGTGGAGTGGTACAGAAGTGGCGGCGGAGTTGACTGAAAGCTGGACCATGCGGCAAATTGTCCTCTGCCGGTTTTTTTAAGCAATGGCATCTATTGACGAATTGATTCCAATGACGCACACTGGCGAAGATTTCCTCTTCAGTGGCTTTTCGCTTTGAATCGCAGGATGGGCCTGCCGGGAGGATTCTGAACGGAGGTCCTTTACCGGTGCAGGAAGCGAACGCCGTTCCCTATGACGCACTTAGCCAGGCCGATCTGCCGCAGCCCATCGCCGCTATTCACAACTCCTCCAAATCGCTACCTGAACTTTGGGAGGTACTGGTACGCCGCCGGCGTTTGGTTGGCTCGGTAGTGGGCGGATTGCTGCTGGCCTGTCTGCTGTATTGCCTGATTGCTCCTAATCAATATGAGGCCAGCGCCAGTGTGGCGTTGCGCACCTCGCCGGCTTCAGCGCTGAGCCTTGAAGCGCCGGAGTCGTTTGGTTCGGCGTCGATTCTTTCCGCGCCGGTGCAGCAGGAGACCCTGGCCAACGTGTTGCGCAGCGACCAACTGGCCTGGAAGGTGATTACCGGCCTCAAGCTCTACCAGGCGCCTGGATTCATGGGCAGATTTGCCAGCAAGTTTCCAGATTTTCACCCTGATGCGCCGTCTCCCGATGCGCAGGCCTGGTTGCTGGAGAGATTTGAACAGCGGCTTCGCGTGCAAACCCTGCCGCGCACGCTGCTGGTTCAGATTCGCTTCCGGTCGCGCGATGCGGCCTTGTCGGCCAACGTGGTGAACGTCCTGATTGCCGCCTACGGCCAGCAAGATGCTGATGCGCGCGTGCAGGCTACCGCTCAGGCATCGAACTGGTTGGAAGGCCAACTCAAGGACTTGAAGGCTCGGGTAGACTTGGACGAACAGCGGCTGGCGGCTTTCCAGCGGGAACACGGCCTGCTGAACACGCCTGAGACGATGGCCAACGGACAGCCGGGCGAGACTCAGCACACCTCAGCTGTGCTGGAGATCGATGAGCTGGGCCGCCAGTTGGTGACGGTTTCCACGGACCGTATTTTGCGCGAGGCGCAGTACCGCGCGGCCTCGCAAGGCGATCCGGAGCTGGTGATAGCCTCCGACCCGCGCCTGCAGGCCGAGAGCGGCAACTTTGCTACCGCTCTGCTCCAGCAGATTCACGCCCGCCGCAGCGAACTGGAACAGGAACAGGCCCAGCTCAACATCGAACACGGTCCCAACTTCCCTCGCGTGGTGGAGATTCGCCGTCTGCTACAGGATCTGGACCAGCAGAAACAGGCCGAGGACGCCAAGCTGGTGGAGCGATTCCGCAGCGCCTGGAAGACGGCTGCCGACCGCGAGCAACTGGTGCGCAACAATCTGGATGAACTGACCTCCCAAGGCATGAGGGCCAATGAAGCGGCCACCCAGTACGCGGCCATGCGCGAGGAAGCCAATGCCAGTCATGAACTCTACGTGCGGGTGCTGGAGAAGGTGGAGGAAGCGGGTCTGGCCGCAGGCATTCAGAATTCCAATATTTCAGTGGTGGACTATGCGCGCCAGCCGGACAAGCCGGTGACACCCGATCTGCCGCTCTACATGGCTATTACCCTGTTTGCCAGCCTTTGGCTAGCGATTGGAGGCGCGTTCCTGATGGAGTCGATTCGTCCCTCCTCTCATTCCGCAGCGGGCCGTGCTGTTCTGGCGCTGCTTGCCATTGTCCTGGCTGGAGCGGCGGGCCATGCTCAGGCACCCACGCCGAGTACCTCCGGCCTTCCTACGGGGGTGGTTCGCTTGCCCTCGTCGCAGCAGCCTCAGAGTTTGCCCAATGCGATGGAATCGCCCGCGGTGTGGAATGACGCGGGCCAGGCTGGGCTAACGGCCACGACAGGCACCCAGTCCGAGTCTCCCATGCCCGCTCCCATCGCTTCGGGCGATTTTCTCGAGGTGAGCGAAGTTCATACCCCGGAGTTCCATTCCGCAGTGCGCGTGTCCCCATCGGGCACGGTCACGCTGCCCATGATCCATGAGGTGCGGATTGGCGGGATGGACGAGCAAGGTGCTGCGCACGCCATAGAAGCGGCGTTATTGGCGCAGGGGATGCTACTGCATCCGCTGGTCTCCGTGCTGGTTATCTCCTATGCGGGGCAGGATGTGAGCGTGCTGGGCGAGGTGGTGCGCCCCGGCGTCTATCCCTACACGCTGCACCATCGGCTGCTCGACCTGATCTCTGCCGCCTCCGGTCTTTCGCCAAGCGCGGGACGCCTGGTGAACGTCTTTCACCGCGACGACGCCAGGACGCCGCATCCGGCGGTGCTGGACCCCAGCGGAATCGACACTGCCTCGGACCACAACCCGGAACTCGCCCCCGGCGACACAGTTCAGGTCAGCCGCGCGGGGTTGGTTTATGTGGTGGGCGATGTGCTGCGCCCCGGCGGATTTCCCGTCGATCCAGCGCAGGGGTTGACCGTGGTGCAGGCGATCTCGCTGGCCTGGGGCCCGACGCAGAACGCTTCCATGGCCAAAGCTCTGCTGATCCGCGAGCAAAAAGGCGGACGGACCATCACCACTCTCAATCTGAAACGGATGCTGCACGGCCAGGAGCCGGACCAGCCGGTGCGCGACCACGACATTCTCTACGTGCCTGACTCGGCAGCCAAAAACCTGTGGAACCGGACCATGGAATCGGCCATTCAATCGGCGATTGGTGTCACCATTTATGCCGGACTGGTTTATTCGCAGAGGTTTTAAGGGCTTTCATGGTTTAGGCTGAGTTGGGAATAGGGAGGAGTAAGCCAATGTCTAACTCAACCTTGAGCAAGCAAATGGGACGCGTAACATTCCTACTCTCCTCTGTGTTGGTTGCGGTGCTATGCGGCGGCGCTCTGTATCTGATGCGCACCCATGCGGAGAATCGACATCTGTTGCTTGCCGCGGCATACGGCCTTGTTGTTTTGGGCGTCTTCTGGCTCAGGAGCCTGGAGCGCCGCCTGATGGATATGGGATGGCCGCGCTGGTGTTTCTGGCCTTGCTTTCTGACCATATTCACCGCGTGCTTTGCTGCGCATGTGCTCAAGATCGTTGATGGCCCAGAGACCTTAGCGCTCTTTATCGCACTTCAGATTCCGCTGGCGGTTTGGCCAGGTAAACCATCGGCGGCCGACTTATCCGCATTGCAGACAAACAAACCAGCCCGAAATGTAACGCCGATAGATGCGCTGGAGTTTGCGGTGTACGTCGTGTTAACCGCCGGACTATTGCATGTTCTACATCTGCTGAGAATCGATGTGAACGGCATGGCCCACTCGCGAGTTCTGAAACTGGCCTTGGATGCCGGCTCGGGACTGCTTTGCGTGCTGTGGATTTTCAGCGTGCGAGGCAGACTCAAAGCGTTGGGCCTGATGCGCTGGGCGCTGGTATTTTGCTCGATTGTGCTAATCCCTTGCCTGCTGCTGTTTGCCCTGAGAGTTATAAATTTTCCACGCGCGCTCGAATTGTTTGTCATTCTTCAAGTTCCAGCCGTCTTGGTCCGGCGTGAATCCACTGTGGCGAGATTTTTCCCCGTTGATAAGGATTCCTGAAAGGTTTCGCCTGATGCGCCGCATTGCCTGGCTTCTGTTGCTTCTGTTCGCCTTTACGATTCCGTGGGAATACTCTCTGGAACTGGGCGAGCCGTTGGGCAACATCGCGCGGGTGGTTGGCTTGCTGGTGCTTCTGGCGGCGATTCCAGCGCTTCTTCAGACGGGCCGACTCCGCGCGCCCGGACCGATGCAATGGCTGGTGCTGGCCTTCTTTCTCTGGTTCTGCTGCACCTATTTCTGGACAATCGAACCGCTGGAGACGGTGGCAAGATTGCGCGGCTACTTTCAGGAGTTGATGATTGTCTGGCTGGTCTGGGAGTTTGCCGAGGACGCCAGCGATCTGCGGGCGCTTTTGCGGGTAACCGTGGCCGGCTCATGGGTGCTGGCCGCGCTTACCGTGGCCAACTTCGCCTCTGCGGAGGCGATTGCCAACGCCCAGATTCGTTTTGCCGCCATCGGGCAGGACCCGAATGACGTAGCCCGCTTTCTCGACCTGGGGTTTCCGCTGGCGGCGCTACTGCTGAACAGCGAGCGGCGTTGGCCGTGGCGTCTGCTGGCAGCCGGTTACCTGCCGCTGGGCCTACTGGGCGTGTTGCTCACGGCCTCTCGCGGAGGGTTTCTGGCAGCCGTGGTAGCGCTGGTGGGCAGCGGACTCTTGCTGGCTTACGGTCATCCGAAGAGAGTGCTGGCTGGCGCTCTGGCTCTGCCTGCGCTTGCCGTCGCGCTTTGGTTCATCGTCCCTCGCGGGAGTTTTGAACGGCTGGCCACTATTCCTGAACAACTTCAAGGCGGCGACCTGAACCAACGGTTGAATATTTGGACGGCAGGCTGGCACGCGTTTGTGCGAGCGCCGTTTTTCGGAACGGGAGCAGGCTCGTTTGTCTCGGCGGCCGGTCTTGGCCCCATCGATACGGCGCACAACACCGCTTTGTCTATTGCCGTTACCGGCGGGCTGGCTGCGCTCTTTCTGGCCACGGCCATAGTGGCGGCGGCGATTTGGTCGATTGCGCAAACCCACGGATCACTGAAATGGGCAATGACTGTGGCGTTGCTGGTTTGGTTCATTACTTCACTGGTAGCTACCGTCGAGGAGAGCCGCACTACCTGGCTGCTGCTGGCGATGATCGCGCTGGCCGGACGGCTGGGGGTGGAACAGCCCGAGGAGCTGGCTGCCTGCTTCCCGGATCAGGCCTCGCGCTGTGAACGTCCGGTTACCACCGGGCCGATCCTGTAGACTGGCGAGTAAATCCGCCAGCATGTTTCCGGTCCCCCAAATCGCGCGGCTCTTCCAGGGCGGCAGCGTCAATCGCCGCATCTTACGCGCGGCGGCGTCGGTGACGGCGGCGGGGATTCTGGTCAAGATTGTCGCCACATTCAAGGAGTTTGCCGTTGCCGGGGTCTACGGGCGCTCGGACGCGATGGACGCATTTCTGGCGGCCTTCCTGATTCCCAACCTGCTCATCAATTTGATTTCGGAATCGATGAACCAGGCCATGGTGCCGACGCTGGTCCGGGTGAGGGAACAGGAAGGCCACGAGCGCGCGCAGGAGCTTCTGTCAAGTTCGATGCTGTGGGTATGCCTGTTGCTGGCCGTGGCCTCGGCTGTAATGGCTCTGACCGCGCACGGCTTCTTTCCGCTGATTGCCTCGCACTTTCCACCGGCAAAAATGGATCTCGCCATCCGGCTCTTTTACGCGCTGCTGCCCGTGGTGCTGATTACTGGTATCGCCACTAACTGCACCGCCGTTCTGAACACCTTTGACCGCTTTGCGTTGCCCGCGCTGGCGCCGGTGGCGACTCCAGTGGCGATCATCCTCGGAGCGCTGCTGCTGAGTGGCAGGATGGGGATCTGGGCGATGGTCTATGCGACCCTGGTCGGCGCGCTGATCCACGCTGGGGTGGTGGCGTGGATGATGGACTCGCGCGGCTATCGTTTTCGCCTCTACTGGCATGGAGCCACCGAAGCAACGCGCGAGGTGGCGCGGCAGTATGGACCGGTGCTGCTGAGTGGCGTGGTGGCATCCGGTGGCTTGCTTGTGGACCAGTCGATGGCCGCCATGCTGCCCGCCGGTAGCGTCTCCGCGCTTGCCTACGCCAACCGGTTTGTGAGCGTGGTGATTACGCTGCTGGCCGGGGCGGTCTCATCGGCGGTGGTGCCTCACTTCTCGCGCATGATCGCGCGTAAGGATTGGACCGGATGCCGGCATACGCTGCGCACTTGGGTGCGGCTCACGGCGCTGGTCTCTACGCCCATCGCCTTGGCGCTGATTGCCGGCTCGCACCTGCTGATTCGCATGGCCTTTCAGCATGGCGTATTTGGCCCGCGCGATACGGCCTTGGTTACCCCGGTTCTGGCCATGTACGCTATTCAGATTCCTTTCTTTGTCTCCAGCCGCGTTTTCTACCGCTTTCTGGTCGCCATGCGCCGCACTGATTTAGTTTTCTATTGCGGTGCCCTGAATCTGGCGCTGGATGTTATTTTGAATCTAGTTCTCATGCGTTGGCTTGGCGTGGCTGGAATTGCGCTGGCAACATCGCTATGGACCGTGAGTACCTTTATTTTTCTCTGGTATTGGACCTGGAAACTGCTTCCTCGACGCTCCGCTTACGACGCGTAAATCAGACGGCCCCGCATCGAAGCCGGCGAACCTTGTCAGAAGTGACGAGCGAAACTACATTGGGGGCGGCACTATGATTCCCAAACCTGCACAATTTCTTCTACGCTTCGACGACCTTTGTCCCACGATGGCGCATCATCGCTGGCAGAGGTTTCTGCCGCTGATCGAGGAGTTTCCCCTGCGGCCGATTCTTGCCGTGATTCCCGCTAATCAGGACACTGAACTGAACCTTTCGCCGCCGGACCCGGAGTTCTGGGCACGGATGCGCGCGATGGAGACAGCCGGAGCCACGATTGCGCTGCACGGGCTTCATCATTACTGCGCGAGCCGGGGCAAGAGCCTGTTGCCGCTGCATCTTCACACTGAATTTTCCGGTGTGCCGGAGAAGATCCAGAGTGAGTGGATTCGTGAAGGGCTGGAGATTCTACGCGGCCATGGGCTCAATCCTACGATTTTTGTTGCGCCGCGCCACGGCTTCGACCACGCCACCCTGCGCGCGCTGCGCAACGAGGGGATCCAAATGCTCTCCGACGGCTTTGCCCGCGTCCCATTTATCCGCGGCGGCGTAACCTGGATTCCACAGCAGGTTTGGAGGCCGGTCAAGAAGAAGAAAGGCCTATGGACGATCTGTGTGCATAGCAATTTTGCCAATGCAGGCCAGGTTACCCAACTTCATGCATTCCTCAGCGAACATGCCGCGCAATTCACCTCAGTGGAACGTGTGCTGACGGAGCTTTCGCCCGCGAGACTGAGTCTGAACGAACGATGCCATGAAACTCTGGCGCTGTGGCGAACCCGCGCCGCCCAGGCAAAGAGGCGGTGGAAGCTTAACCCACGCTTTCGTGCCCGGGGTTAAGCATCCGTATTTCCCTCAAGCATTCGGTCGATCAGCTTTTCATAAGCGCCGATGGCGCGATCGATGCGGAACGCTTCAACAAATGGGTGAGCAAACCTTTCACTGGGCCGGAGAGTGCGCAGAGCCGTGCGTAGAGAAGCAGCAAGCGCTTCGGCGGAAACTTCGGGTGCGAGCCACACTCCGGGCTGATCGCGCAGCAGGTCCACGATGCCTCCTGAAGCCGGCAACGCCACAATAGGCAGTCCACCGGCAGCGGCTTCGAGTAGGACATTGGGCATGCCTTCGTGACGAGACGGGAGCACGAACAGCGTTGCCGCCGGGAACAGCGTCCAGGGGCGGTCAATGGGCTCGGCAAAGCACACCGCGGAATCAGGTCCCAGCGCGCGGCACAGAGTCTTCAGCCTCACCCCTTCAGGTCCTACGCCGGCAATCAGAAGGCTGGTATCTGGGAACTCTTTTCGGACCGAAGCAAAAGCCAGCAGTAACAGATCAAAGCCCTTTTCCGGCGAGAGCCTTCCCAGAGCCAGCAGATGCGGGCCAGCGTTGGAGCGGGAGACGGTTTGCGGGGTCGGATTCAGGCCGATGGAACTGCGAATCTCTTCCACATCCACCGGGTTGGGCAGCACCGCCAACCGGTTCTGCTCAACTCGCAACTCGCGTGCAATATCATCGGCCATCGCCTGCGTCTGGCAGATCACACGGTCGGCGCGGTGATAGAGCAGCTGGTAGAGCAAGCGAGTGTATCTGGGCAGGCCGCCAAAGGCCAATGCAGATGAAACGGTCCCGTTCTGGCGGACCATGACTCGAATCTTGGACGGAAAGAAGGGGCGCAGGAGCAAGACGAGAAAGTTCAGATGGAACATGCCGGAGAGAATCAGCTCCGGCTTGAGTTGGCGAACCAGGCAAAGCAACCGGAAAACCCCGCCCCGCACCCTTCGCGCGTCCAGAGCATGGATATGGACCCACGACGGCAGTTCCTTGCTGGCCTGCGCCTGCGTGATCAGGCACAGATGCAGTTCGTACTTCTCCGCGGAAAGGCTCCGCGCCAAAAGCACCGTCACGCGCTCCGCGCCGCCGTCGTCCAGATGGGGAATCAGCAAGAGAACCTTCGGGCGTGAATTCGCGGCCATGGGAATATCGTTCATATCCCGGTGCGAATCGAGCCGGTTCATCAGCTATAGACGCACAGTTTTCCTAAAGAGAGTTTCTTCTTGACATAATAGAGCAGACTAATGTTTCCTGTGAATACTGATTCTATTTATCTCCAGCGGAAGAGTATCTTCTAAGGTTTCTTCTGCGTTGTCACGAGGGGAACGGCTGAACCGGAGAACAGGAGTGGACGCAACAGAGCAGATGATTGCCTGGCAAAGCGTCTGGTAGGCATGAACTCCTGAATCCGTCGCGCACGTTTCCTAACGCGTCTCCGATGCCGGTTTTCAACCCCAGCGAAGAATGACTGTCGCCTGTGGATCCGGTTTTGCATATGGACGCTAAAGCCCTTTCTGGGAGAGGCTCGTGTCGAGACGCAGCGGAGATAGTGCAGATATTGCTTTCTTGCCCGCATTCCTGCGTGCGCGCAACCGCTTCGCCGCTTCAACCGCTGCTCTGTCGGGGCTGTCTCGTCCATCGCCAAGCCCACACATCATCATCGGCATCACCAACCCACAAACGTGCCTGGTTCTTGGCGGTCGTTTGCGCACTCTGCGCGAGGCGGGCTTTCGCGTGACGCTGGTTTCAAGCTCTGGCGAGTTGCTTACCCGCACGGCCGCTCTGGAAGGGGTTGAATCGGTTGAAATTCCTATGCGACGGGAGATAGCGCCGATTGCGGATTTTGTGTCTCTGGTGCGCCTGTGGCGGCTTCTCTATCGGCTCAAGCCGGAGATGACGGAATTCAGCACGCCCAAAGCCGGATTGTTGGGCGCAATCGCCGGCATGCTCTGCGGTGTGCCGGCGCGGGTCTATTTTCTGCGCGGGCTCAAGCTGGAAACCTGCACTGGAGTCAAACGCCGGATCCTGCTGGTGGCCGAGAGGCTGGCCGCGGCGTGTTCTCACGTTGTGCTGTGCAACAGTGACAGCCTGCGCAACCAGGCGCTTGCCTTGGGCGTGGGATCGGAGAGCAAATTGCGCCTGCTGGGCAGCGGCAGCAGCAACGGAGTCGATGTAGAGCGTTTTCACCCCGGTCCGGGCGTACTGCGAAGAAGGCTCGGTCTTCCTCCGGATGCGCCTGTAGTGGGTTTTGTGGGGCGCTTGACCCGCGACAAAGGGCTGCCGGAGTTGATTGAGGCATTCGATACGATATTGGCCGCGAAACCGGACGCGCACCTGCTGCTGGTGGGCTGGTTTGACACTGCTGAAGATGCGCTCGGCGACGATCTGCGTTCGCGGATCAAGAAACATCCAAGGATTCATTTGACCGGATTTGTTGACGACACGGCGCCCTATTACCAAGTGATGGACGTGATGGTGTTGCCAACCTGGCGAGAAGGGTTTCCGAACGTAGTCCTGGAGGCAGCGGCTACCGGGATTCCCGTAGTGACCACGTTAGCCACCGGCTCGCGCGATGCAGTAGTGCCGGAGGTGACCGGTCTGTTGATTCCGCCCGGCTACCCGGTGGCCATCAGCGAAGCCGTGATTCAATTGCTGCGCAACCCGGAACTCCGCTGCCGCATGGGCAAGGCCGCGCGCGCGTGGGTTCTCGACCACTATGTGAATGGGCGCGTTCTTGCCCGCACCGTGCGCTACTACCAGAGCCTGCTAGACCAGAATCTGTCGGGAGGGACAACCGGACGGCCGGTTGCTACCGATTCCGCGCTCAATCCGATTTAAGGCATCACCATTTTCAGATCGACGGCGTTGGTGGGCGCACTGGTCTCAGTGGAAGGCGCCTGCAACGTGTACGCGGCCCTCTCGGCCGCATGAAGCACATCGCCCGGAACAATTCCCAGAACCAGGGTGGCCGCAACTGCGAGCAGCAGGGCTGCGCCCACCGCGACGCCCACGCGAGGCACGGGAACAACAGGCTTCTGCGCATCCGGCTGCTGTGCTGCGACCAGGCCCAGGCGCAGATAGTACGCGGCAGCCAGGCCTGAATTCAGCAGGCCGATGATGGCCAGCCAAATGGCTCCGCCGCCCACGGCGGCTGAAAATGAATAAAACTTGCCGAAGAAACCACCCGTGAATGGAATGCCAACCAGCGAAATCAGGAAAAAGATCAGCAAGCTGCCGAGCAGGGGCGAGCGGTAGATGAGCCCGCGAAAATCATCGATCAACGGCCGCTTCTCTTCGTATCCACTGACCAGCGTAACCACGGCAAAGATGCCCACGTTCATGGCTGCGTATGCCGCGATGTAGAAGCTGGCGGCGGCGATGCCGGTGTTGCCGAGTCCTGCAAATGCTGCCAGGAGGTAGCCGGCATGGGCGATGGAAGAGTAGGCCAGCATGCGCTTTACGTTCTGTTGGCGCAACGCGGCGAGGTTGCCCACGGTCATCGAAAGCACGGCCACCACCCACAGCAGCGGCTGCCAGACGGAGCGCAGAGTGGGTAGCATTTCGTAAACCACGCGCAGCAGCAGCGCGAAGGCCGCGGCTTTGGGCGCGGTGGACATCAGCGCCACCACCGGCGATGGCGAACCTTCGTACACATCGGGCGTCCACACGTGGAAAGGCGCAGCGGAAACCTTGAAGAGAATGCCTACCAGCATCAGCCCCAGGCCTGCCAGGATGAGGGAATGATTCTGTGCCGTGGGAACAAGCCGGGCAATCTCGTAGATCTGCGTTGTGCCGGTCGCTCCGAAGATCAATGCGACGCCGTAGAGCAAGAATGCCGTGGCAAAGGAGCCGAGCAGAAAATACTTGATGGCCGCTTCAGGTCCGCGAGCGGTGTCCTTGCGGTAACCGGCGAGAACATAGGTCGCGATGGAAGAGATTTCCAGAGCGATGAAGACTAGAAGCAATTCTACCGCGCCGGTGAGCAGGCACATGCCCACCGCGCCAAAGACCATCAGGGCGTAGAACTCGCCTTGGTGATGGCTGTCTTCGGGCAAGGTGTCCAGCGAGAGCAAGAGCGCCACCAGAACGACGCCGCAGATGAGCACGTGGAAGAAGACAGTGAAAGCGCTGGTCTCAACCGTGCCCGAGAAGCCGGTTCCTTCAGGCAGCGAAAGCTGACCCAGGCTGCCCCACAAGGCGAACGTGGTTCCGAGAGCGGCCACCCAGCCCAACGGGCGGCGCGCCCAATGAGGAGGTAAAGCGGCGTCGAGCAGCATCACCATAACGCCAGTGAGAGTGAGGATCACTTCGGGAAGGATGCGGAAGATGTCGGGAACAGAATTCACCGTTGGCCCTCCCCGTTCATCGAAGTCGGCGATGCGAATTGAGGCAATACGTGGGGAAAAATATCTGGCGTCCTTAATTGTGGCGGGTGTGCGCCCGTTTCGATAATTGGCAGCCAGAGCATCGGCGCCACTCCCATGACCAGCATCAGCGCGGTCAGAGGCCACAGGACGGCCAATTGACCCAGGCGCAGGTCTTGTGGCAGCTTCGAAGTGGCCAGCGCTCTCTCAGGCCCATAGAAGAGCCGCTGCACCAGCCATAGCATGTAGGCGGCGCCCAGAATCACGCCCAAGGCTGCGCCAATCGCCCAGCCTTTGCTGACGCCGGTAAATGTGCCCAGCAGAATCAGAAACTCGCCGACGAATCCGTTCAACATCGGCAGCCCTATCATGGCCAGAGATCCAATGACGAAGAATGTGGCTGTGCGCGGGAGCTTGGCGGCGAGACCTCCATAGGCGTTGATCTGGCTGGTCGCGTAGCGGTCATAGAGAAGGCCCAGCAGCAGGAATAGCGCGCCGTCCACCACGCCGTGGTTCAGAATTTGATAAACCGCGCCCTCCCAGCCGGTGAGCGTGAGGCCGTAAATGCCCAGCGTGATGAGGCTCAGATGGCTCAGGGCTGCATAAGCCATCAGCCGCCAGAAGTCGCGCTGCACGAGAGCAAGGCAGGCACCATAAAGAATGCCGATAACCGCGAGGCCAACCAGCACCGGAGCCACAGCTCTCGCTTGCACTGGAAACAGCCCGATGTGGAAACGCAGCATGGAGTAGAGGCCAAGCTTGCCAGCGACAACCATTGCCAGCGCTACAGGAGCTTCACTGAAAGTGTCGGCAACCCAGCCGTGGAGCGGGAAGACCGGAACCTTGACCGCAAAGGCGAAGAGAAACGCAAGAGCTACCCAAAACAATGCGCCGGCGGGTAATGCTCCGCTGGCGACCCAGAAGCGAAGAGTTGCGAAGTCGAAGCTGCCGGTCTTCGAATAGAGCCAGAGAATCGCCACCAACAGCGGCGCGGATGGGATAAAGGTGAAGAGGAAGAACTTCAGCGCGGCTTTCGGTCCGTCTTTGCGGCCGTACATGGCGATGAGAATAGCCATGGGCACCAGAGACAGCTCCCAGAAGCCGTAATAGACCATCAAATCCAGTGAAATAAAGACACCGAACATGGCGGTCTGCTGGATGAGGAATAGTGCGTAGAAGAGCTTGCGCCGCGACTCGATAACGTTCCAACTTGCAACCACTCCGATGGGGGCGAGCAGGCCGACCAGCACTACAAGCCACACGCTCAAACCGTCTACGCCGACGTGGTAGAAAATCGCGGGCTTCTCGACCCACAGGCGGGTGATTTCGAACTGGAAGCTGGGCGCATCCGCGGCGAGCGAGAAGTGCGCTGGCAAGTGTAGGGTGAGGCCGAATGTGCCCAGCGCCGTCAGCAGCGCAATCCAGTTGGGCAGCTTGAACCGGTCGGGGACCAGGGCGACCAATACCGCGCCGGCCAGCGGAACCAGCAGGATCAACGTGAGAATCGATTGGTTGATTTCGTTCATTCTCTCAATGCCCCGCCATGCCAAGGTGAATTGCCGAAAGATTGTCCAGCACCGTTGCCCACGGAACCAGCAGGAAGAGCAAAACCGCAGCCGCACCCGCGGCCAACCACGCCGCATAGGAGCGTAGGTTGCCCGATTGCCAGCGTTGCAGAATTGCTCCCGTAAATGTGGCAATGCCGCCGAGCAGCCAGGCAGCGCCGCCCAGAATGGCAAAATCAACGACCCACTCCAGCACAAATTTCGAGAAGCCGAGCAGCGGTTTGACCACTACGGCGCCGTAAAGCTCGTCAACAAAATACTTGTTGGCCAGCAGCTTGTAACCGCCCGGCAAAGCAGCGGCCCATTGCGCAGGACGCGCTGGTTTGCGCCGGTAGAGCTTGTCGGCAATCAGCCAGCCTTCAAGCGCAACAAGGACGGCCACAAGGCTGAGGATGATTTCCAGGCGCGGATTCCCAGCCTCGGTGGGCAGCACGCCCACTGAAGGCGCGAGGAAGCCGGCGAACCGCTCCATGCCGATCCAGCCTCCGCCCACAGAAAGCAGCGCAAGAATCACAAGCGGACCGCGCATCGACCACGGGCTCTCATGCGGATGAACATCGGGGCTGCGCGATTCGCCCAGGAAGGTCATGTACCAGAGTCGGAACATGTAGAACGAGGTCAACAGCGCTGTCAGCACGCCGACAAACCAGAGAATCTTGCCGTTGGTTCCTTGCAAAAATGCAGCGTAGAGAATTGCGTCTTTCGAAAAGAATCCGGCGAAGGGGAAGAATCCGGCGATGGCCAGAACGGCTGCGGTCATGGTCCAAAAAGTGACTGGCAGCTTCTTTCTCAGCCCGCCCATTTTGCGCAGGTCCTGCTCGCCGCCAATGGCGTGAATCACCGAGCCAGCCGCCATGAAGAGCAGTGCCTTGAAGAAGGCGTGGGTCATCAGATGGAAGATGGCCGCCGAATACGCCGCGACGCCACAGCCCAGGAACATATAGCCGAGCTGGGAGATGGTCGAATAGGCCAGCACGCGTTTGATGTCGTTCTGAACGAGAGCAATGGTGGCCGCGAAGATGGCTGTGGCCGCGCCGATGATGGCCACGACACTCAGCGCGAAGGGCGAGTGGTCAAAAAGCACGTGCGTCCGCGCGACCATGTAAACGCCGGCGGTGACCATGGTGGCCGCGTGGATGAGCGCGGAGACCGGGGTGGGGCCTTCCATCGCGTCGGGGAGCCAGATATAGAGCGGAAGCTGCGCGCTCTTGCCGGCCGCGCCCAACATCAGGCAAAGCGCGATCACGGTAACCACGCCACCGCTCCAGCCGGGGTCCTGGCCGAGTTTAGTAGCGATCTCGGTGAACGTCAGGGTGCCGAAGTTGGCGACGAGCAGGAACATCCCGATCAGAAAGCCGAAGTCGCCTATGCGATTGACAATGAATGCTTTCTTGCCTGCGTCGGCCGCCGACTTTTTCTCGAACCAGAAGCCGATGAGCAGATACGAGGCCAGGCCCACGCCCTCCCATCCGATGAACATGACCAAGGCGTTGCCGGCCAGCACGAGGACGGTCATGAAAAACAGGAACAGGTTCAGGTAGGAGAAGTAGCGCGCATAGCCCTTGTCGTCGCCCATGTAGCCGACAGAGTAGACGTGAATCAGGAAGCCGACGCCGGTGACGACCAGGAGCATCACGAGCGAAAGCTGATCGAGAACGAAACTGAAGTTCACGTGCAGCAAGCCAGCATTGATCCAGGGTAGCGGACAGGTTTCAATGTAGGGCAGGGAACTCGCGGCCGGAACAAACCCGAAGACGCCGAGAGAGGCGTTCAGCACCACGCCGAATGCGGCCAAGGGAGCCAGTAGCGCGACTGTAGTGACAAGCCACTTCGGCAGCCGTCCGCCGAGGATTCCATTGATGAGGAATCCGGCGAAGGGAAGTAGCGGAATCAGCCAGAGATGGAGATATGCGTTCATAGTTTCATCAGGTCGATTCGGTCGACGGCCAGGGTTGCACGGGCGCGGAAGACGGCGATGATGATGGCCAGGCCTACGGCGGCTTCTGCCGCGGCCACCATCATCACAAAGAAGACGAAGATTTGCCCCTTCACCGCGTGCCATTGGTGGGCGAAGGTGACAAAGGAGAGATTCACGCCGTTGAGCATCAGCTCAATGGACATGAAGACGGTAATCAAGTTGCGCTTGATGAGAAATCCGACGACGCCGAGCGAAAACAGCGCGGCGCTCAGCAGCAGATACCAGGAGAGCGGGACTTCTTGTGAAAGGAAAGAGCTCATTTGCCCGTCCTTTCTTCGTTGGCTCGCGGGTCTGTGTCATCGTGACGGGCCAGTGCCACCGCGCCCAGAATCGCGATGAGAATCAACACCGAGGTGACCTCAAACGGCAAAAGCAGTTTGGTGAAGAGCACCGTGCTCAGTTCTTCTGTTGAGGTGATGCCATCGCTGAGCCTGGCCACGCCCAGGCCCTGCGCATGCAGAATCACGGTGGCAATCACGACCAGGATGGCGACTACAGCGGGAAAGCCAATGGAGCGCGCCGCGCGGCTGCCCAGAGTACGCGCCTCGCGCCCGGCGTTGAGCAGCATGACGACGAAGGTGAACAGCACCATGATGGCGCCGGCGTATACGATCACTTGCGCCGCGGCGAGAAACTCCGCGCCAAGCAACAGGTAAAGCACGGCCAGCGAAACCATCACCACAATCAGCGAAAGAGCGCTGTTGATGGGATGGCTCTGGATGAGCAGGTTGATCGCTCCTCCCAGGCAGAAACCGGCAAACACGAGAAACAAAATCAGGTGCATGGTTTTGTCACCTACGGGCAAGCCCGATTGTAACTTAGCGATAAGCCAGCCAAAGACTTGTCGCCACAATGTTCAGAATGGCCAGCGGCATCAGCCAGCACCATCCATAGTTCATCAACTGGTCATAGCGGAAGCGTGGCAGAGTGCCGCGCACCCACACATAGAGAAACAGAAAACTGAAGACCTTGAGCACAAACCAGAAGAGGGGAAAGAGCGCGTGGACCAGAATGTTGTTTGAGGTGCCGAAGCTGTTGCCAAATGGATTTGTCCATCCGCCCAGAAACAGCAGTGTAGCCACACAGCCCACCGTAATCATGTTGCCGTACTCGGCCATGAAGAACATGGCGAACTTCATCGAACTGTACTCGGTGTGATAGCCGCCAGTCAGCTCGCTTTCCGCCTCCGGCAAATCGAAAGGTGAGCGATTGGTCTCAGCGTAGGCGGCCATAAGGTAGATAAAGAAAGCGACAAACTGCATTCCGCCGAAAAGATTCCAGCTCAGCATGCCGTTGGTTGCCTGCTGCTCAACGATTACTCTCAGGTTGAGCGAGCCGGCGCGCAAGACCACGCCGACCAGCGAAAGCCCCAGAGCCAGCTCGTAGCTGACCAACTGCGCCGAAGAGCGCAGCGCGCCCAGCAGCGAATACTTGTTGTTCGACGACCACCCGGCGAGAGCAATGCCGTAAACGCCGATGGAAGTTACGCCCAGGATGACCAGCAGGCCGACATTCACATTGGCGATCTCAAACAGATCCAGAGGGCCCGGCCCGATGTTGGGGGCGCCGAAGGGCACCACACCGATGGAGATCAACGTGCAGCCCAGCGCGAGGATGGGAGCGAGCAGATAGAGTGGCCGGTAGACGCCGGTGGGAATGATATCTTCTTTGAGAAACGATTTCGCCCCATCCACCAGCGGCTGGAGCAGGCCGAACGGTCCCACGCGGGTAGGTCCCCAGCGGTTCTGAATGCGACCCACCAGCTTGCGCTCCAGCAGCACGGTATAAGCGATGCCCAGCAGCATCACCACCGTCACCACGGCCACCTTGAGCACGCTCCATAGAAAAAACTGCAAAATCGTCACTGGTCTTCAGCCTCTTCTTTTCACAAATCCTTCGGTCCGTTAAATCGCGCCTGATATTGCTCCAATTCCGTGAGCGCCGCGCTGTGCTGCCCCAGCGTTCCGGAAGTAAATAATCCGTCGCGAACGGGCGTGATCAAACCCCGCCCGGTTAATGCCGCAACCGGCACAAAGCCCGGCTCGGTTTGCACATCGTTGCCGCCGAGCAGATTCATGCGGTCAACAACGTAGCCCGGAACCAGACGGGCAATTTCGTCGAGCACCGCAAGCGGATCGAAGGGACTCAGCTTCGGCTCAAGCCCATTGGCCTGGAGCCACACCGTGTGCCTGTCCGCTTCGCCGGCCTGCGCTCCGCGCGACTGGCCCAGGTCAGCCGTCGTGCCGCTCTTGCCAAAAGGCACAAGCGTCTTCACATCGACGCCCATCGCTCCGGCCAGCCTCACCAGAATCTCGAAATCGGGTTTAACGCCCGCGCGGTCTGCGGCCTTTCTGGCCAGTTGCACGTCGCCAAATGTGTTGGTCACCGTGCCGGTCTTTTCATAGAGGCTTGCTGCCGGGAAGACCACATCGGCCAGCGCTGCTGTCTGGGTAAGAAAGATGTCCGCGACGATGACGAAGGTATTTTGCAATGCCGCCGGGCTTACGCCCAGTTTTGCGACCGGGTCAGCGCCCACTACCAGCAATGCGCCCAACTCGCCTTTGCCCGCCGCATCGAAGATTTCCGGCAATGTCTTGCCGGGGGTTGCGGGCAGGCCCGGATACTCGGCAAAAGCGCCGGGCGCCGTGATCGGCACATAGCCCGGAAGCAGGTCCGGCGACAGCCCCATGTCCGCCGCGCCACGCGAGTTCGAGTAGCCGCCGAGGAAGGCAAAGCGCACATTACCGCGCTTCAATCCCCAGGCCACAAGGTCTGTTACCTGCGCGCCGCTGTACTCGGGGCCGAAGACCACCAGCAACGACTCCTCCGCAAGCACAGCCTCGCGGAAGGCTGCGTTCTTGACGACCGCATCGCTGCCGGACAGGTATGCGGCGAGGGCAGGATAGCCGTCAGCGGGCAGTCGCAGCGTTGCCTTGGCCTGGCGCTCCAGCTTGATAGGATTTGCATTGGCTACGAAAAGCTTGCCGCGATTGAGCCGGACATTGGTGCGCAGATTCCAGGCCAGCAACGGGTGTTCTTCGGTCGGATTGCCGCCGATGAGCAGGATTGCAGGAGCGGTAGCTGTATCGCGCAGGCTGGCTGCCTTATTCTTGTGCCCGGCAAGAGCCCGCGCAAAGGCCGCATAATCCGCGGTTCGCTCGTGGTCGATGTTGTTGGTCCGCAGCACGGTCCGCGCAAACTTCTGCAGAAGGTAGTTCTCTTCGTTGGTGCTCTGGTTGGAGCCGATGACGCCGATTGCCGCGCCGCTCTTGCTGTCACGGGTCTCCTTGAGTTTGCCGGCGGCCAACCGCAGCGCGTGTTCCCAGGTAGTCTCCGCGAGCTTGCCCTGGTTGTCGCGCACCAGCGGCCGGGTGAGGCGATCCGGGCTTTCCACAAAGTCGAAGCCGAAGCGGCCCTTGGCGCAGAGAAAGTCGCCGTTGATGCCGCTCTTGTCGCGGTTGTCTGCGCGCACGATTTCAGAGCCGTCATTGCTTTGCCGCACGCCCAGGGTCACCTTGCAGCCATCGGCGCAATGTGTGCAAACGGTGGCGACGTGGTTCATCTCCCAGGGGCGAGTCTTATAGCGATACGAGCCGCTGGTCAGCGCGCCAACTGGGCAGATATCAATGCACATCCCGCACTGTTCGCAGTCGAGATGATCGCGGCCGTTGGGGGCAATCGAAGAGCTGACACCGCGTCCCTGCACGCCCAGCGCCCACACATCCATGCCCTCACCGCAGACGCGAATACAGCGGTAGCAGAGGATGCAGCGGGGGCGGTCGAAGTAGACGGCCGGGGACCACTGCTGCTCCTCGCGGTGCTGCTTGGCCTCGGCGTAGAGGCTTTCGCCCGCGCCATACTTGAAGGTCATGTCCTGCAACTCGCACTCACCGCCGGCGTCGCAGACCGGGCAGTCGAGCGGATGGTTGCCCAGCAGAAGTTCAATCGTAGCCTTGCGCGCCTGCGCGATTTCATCCGACTCGGTGATGAAGACCTGGCCCTCGGCGACGGTGGTGGTGCAGGCGGTTTGCAGCTTGGGAACTTTTTCCTGGCGCACCACGCACATGCGGCAAGCCGCCTGCAAGCTGAGTCCGGGGTAATAACAGAAGGCTGGAATCTCGATGCCCGCCTTGCGGCAAGCGTCGATCAGCAGCGTCCCCGCCGGAGCCGTCAGCTTCTTTCCATCGACAATAAAGGTTACGTCTGCCATTCGTCTCCAGCGCCCCTATATCACAGCCATTTCCATGTGCTTTGCGAACGGGCAAGCCTTCCCGTTCAGGTGCTCCTCGAACTCCTTGCGGAACTTCTTTACAAATCCCAGCATCGGCATGGCCGCCGCGTCGCCCAGCGGGCAGAAGGTCCGGCCCAGCATGTTCTCAGCCAGATACTGAATGTTGTCGATGTCTTTGGCCTCGCCAAAGCCAGCGTGGAAACGCATCAGCGACTTCTTCAGCCAGTCCGTGCCTTCGCGGCATGGAATGCACCAGCCGCAGCTTTCATGCTGATAAAAGCTGATCGTGCGTAGCGCGAACTCGACAATGCAAGTTTGGTCGTCGATCACCACTACACCACCCGAGCCGAGCATCGATCCAGCCTTGCCGACCTGGTCGAAGTCCATGCCGATGTCGATCTCCCCGGGCAACAAAACAGGAGTGGAAGAACCGCCGGGAACCACAGCCTTCAATCCGCGCCCGCCGCGAATGCCACCGGCCACATCATAGATCATCTTTTTCAGGTTGTAGCCCATGGGCAATTCGTAGACTCCGGGGCGTTCCACGTGGCCGCTGATGCAGAACAGGCGCGTTCCGCCATTGCGGGGCGAACCGACCTCCGCGTAAGCCGCCGCGCCCATCTCGATCACATGCGGCACGGTGGCGATGGTCTCAGCGTTGTTGATGATTGTGGGACCGCCGTAAACGCCGACCACGGCAGGGAAGGGTGGCCTGATTCGCGGCACGCCTCGCTTGCCTTCCAGCGACTCCATCAGCGCCGACTCTTCGCCCACTTCGTATGCGCCCGCGCCGGAGTGCGTGATGACCTGGAATTCAGTCTCGCTGCCGAAGATGTTCTTGCCCAGAAATCCTTTGATGTAGGCGTCGGCGACAGCTTTTTCCATAATTTTGAGCAGATAGCGGTACTCGCCGCGCAGATAGATGAAGCCCAGCTTGGCGCCGATGGCCAGCCCGGCGATAATCGTGCCTTCAATCACCGCATGCGGATCATGCAGGAAGATCAGGTGATCCTTGCAGGTGCCCGGCTCGCTCTCGTCGCCGTTGACCAGCACGTACTTCGGCTTGGCGGATTGCTTAGGCACAAACGACCACTTCAAGCCTGCCGGAAAGCCCGCGCCGCCGCGTCCCCGCAGGTTGCTGGCCTTCATCTCGTTGATGATCCAGTCAGGACCCTGCGCCAGGCACTTTTTCGCTGACTCGTAGCCGCCGAGCTCGACGTAGCGATCAATATTATCCGCACCCAAGCCAAAGCGCCGGCTGACAATTTTCACTTCATCGGGATGCGAGACCAGTCTAGGCATGGGCGTCGGTCCCTTCCGGCTCGGCTTTCCGCCCCAGCGGCGAGGATCCGTCACTGGGGGCCCTTGCTTTGAGGCGATACGCGTCGAGGATGCCGGGCACAAGCTCGGGCGTCAGATCGTCGTAAAATTCGTAGTTGACCTGGATGGCCGGCGCCCAACAGCAGGCTCCGATGCACTCGACCTCTTCGAGCGAGAACAGCCCGTCGCCGGTTACGCCCTTGTGGCCAATCCCCAACTCTTCCTGGAACCGATCGTAAATCTCAAAGCCACCGCGCAACATGCAACTGATGTTGGTGCAAACCTGCACGTTGTACTTGCCTGCCGGCTTGAAGCGCAGCATCGAGTAGTAAGTGGCCACGTTGCGGACTTCCAATTCGGTAATACCAATTCGCTGGGCAACTTCGCTAATGACCGCGTCGGAGAGATAACCGATTTCGTCTTGCGCATAAAGCAGCATCGGAACCAGCGCAGAGCGGCGCACCGGGTACTTCTCGACCAGCGCGTCCAGCCGCGCCGCCAGCCTGGGCGAAAACAGGGTCATGGTCTCATCATTCATTTCATCAACTCTCTTGCCCACATCCCGGCGGCCAAATTCAACTCAACTCCCTCGTCTACGGCTGCTTCGCCACCCATTCGTTGCCTCCCGGTAGCCGTTCATCCCGTGGACCGCAGTGTAGCTGCGGAGTACAAAAACGAGAGGCACTCTGATCTCAAAATAGACAGCCCGGCCAGGCTCAACCAAATCGGCCAACGAGGATACTCGATATGATGTCTGCCGCAATTCCTTCAGGAGAGGATCCGAAGGACGGGAATCCCACTCCTACGGCATGAATCTTGTCTGGGCATGGTGCTTTCTGGTCGCAAAGATATTCCTTCCGCGAGATTTCGTACCCGTTCGGGGGGCCGCTGATTATGGCCGTGATCAGGCATCTTCCTGCCAGGAACCCAAGTCCCACTCTGCAGAGCGAGTCTGTCCCCAAGGTAAGAAAAACCTCGGTATCGAAGCCCGGTAAATGATTTTGATCAAAAGTGGCAGCGCCCCTTTTGCGGAGCTCCACATTGGCCTTGGACATCTCCTCGAAGATACACTTCCTCACTCTTACAAAGAAGGCACACGGGTCCGTTTTCAGTTCTCTATTTCTGCCGGCGGCCAATTTTTCATCATTCTGCGTTACTTTTGCTTTATCCGCGAGCTTTGCGTAGTTAACCATATGCACTTCCTCTCATCGATCGATCTCTCCCAAAACAATGTCAATGGACCCAACCACGGCCACCACGTCGGCCAGCATGCGGCCCTTGCACATGGTCTCCAGCGCCTGCAAGGTAGCGAACGACGGATTGCGGAAGTGGACGCGATAGGGCTTGGCCGTACCGTCGGAGACCACATAGTAGCCCATCTGTCCGCGCGGCGATTCAATGCCTTGATACACTTCGCCGGCCGGCACCGCGAAACCCTCCGTCACAATCTTGAAGTGATGGATCAACGCCTCCATCTGCGTCTTCATCTTTTCCCGGTCGGGCAGGACGATTTTGGGCGCGTCGGCTTTGATCGGTCCCTCGGGCATTCCGTCCAGCGCCTGCTGGATGATCTTCACGCTCTCGCGCATCTCGATGAGCCTGATTTCATACCGGGCCCAGCAATCGCCCGCGGTCGCAATGGGCACCTCGAATTGAAACTTCTCATAGCTGGAGTAAGGCATATCGCGGCGCAGATCAAAATCAACTCCAGACCCGCGCATATTCGGCCCGGTCACGCCCAGAGCTATGGCATCGGCGGCCGATAACATTCCCACACCCTTCAGCCGCCCCTTGAAGATCGGGTTGCCAGTCAACAGGTTCGAGTATTCGTCGATCTTTTCCGGAAAGGTCCGAATGAACCCCTGCACGCGCTCGAAAAAGTCCAGCTGTGGCTCCATGGAAAGCCCGCCGATGCGGAAGTAACTGGTCATCATCCGCTGGCCGGCCAGACCCTCGAAGATTCTCAGGATTTCTTCGCGTTCGCGGAAGGTATAGAGAAAGACGGTGAGGGCGCCAATGTCCATGGCGTGGGTGCCAAGCCAGATCAGATGCGAATTCAGCCGGGTCAGCTCGGCCAGCAGCACCCGCATCCACTGCGCCTTCTCGGGAATCTCCAGCGAAAGTAGCCGCTCCACGGCCAGGCAATAGCATAGATTGTTGGCCATCGGGCTGAGGTAGTCGAGCCGATCGGTGAGCGGGACCACCTGCTGATAAAACTTGGCCTCGCAGGTCTTCTCGATGCCGGTGTGAAGGTAGCCGATCTCGGGGTAAAGCCGGACCACGATCTCGCCGTCAATCTCCACCACGAGGCGCAGAACGCCGTGCATCGACGGGTGCTGCGGCCCCATGTTGAGGATCATGTGCTGATCGTGCGCGCCTTGGGCCGCAGGAGCTTCGAGGATGGGTTTGCCAATCGTCTCGGTCATTTAGCGATACCCCTCCACCGGATAGTCCTTGCGCAGCGGATGGCCTTGCCAGTCGTCGGGCATCATGATGCGGCACAGGTTGGGATGGCCCTCGAACACGATGCCGAAGAGATCGAAGACCTCGCGCTCGTAAAAATTGGCTGCGGGCCAGACCGGCGTAATCGAATCAACTACCGGTGCGGCGCCTTCCTGGCTCGTCCCGCCCAGCATCACCCGCAGGCGGATGCGTTCCTTATGGGAGTGCGAAACAATGTGGTAGCTCAACTGGAAGCGAGGCGAGGAAGGGAACCAGTCGACCGCGGTTACATCCTCAAAGAAGTTGTAGCCGGCTGCCTGCACCGTGGCAGCCGCGGCGCGAATCTGTTCGGCGGAAATGGTCAGGGTCAATTCGCCCCGGTCAAACTTCGCGTCCAGCAGGGCCTCGGGCTTCCAGACGAGGATAGCCCTCACCGCCGGATGCTCGGCGAGGCCTTCAAGCACGGCTGTCTTGCCGATGAATGTCTTTGGCTCAGGCATGTCAGAGGTCCGCCTTGTCCTGGCTCCAGTTCAGAATGCCCTTGCGCACGATGTAGAAGAGGCCTACGGCCACAAATCCCAGGTAGACCACCATCTCCCAGAATCCGAAGAGCCGCTGGCCGGTGATTGCGGGCAGCTTGCGGTAGATTACCGCCCAGGGCATCATGAATACCGCTTCCACGTCGAACAGGATGAATAGCATGGCCACCATATAGAAGCGCACACTGAATCGTCCGCGCGCATCGCCCACAGCCACAATTCCGCACTCGTAGGCGGCCAGCTTGGTAGGCGTATTGCGATGCCTTCCGACGAACCAGGAGGCTACGACCATTCCAAGCCCGAGCCCGAACGCTGCAAGAATCTGCAAAAACAGCGGAAGATATTGCCAGTGGTAAGGGATCATCGCGGCCCAGCCCAGAAAATTCCCGGAAGATTTCACCCGGCTCACTGAAGCCGCAAAGCTGCTCCGAAGTGACAGGATGCTGGTTTGAGCTTAGGTTTTCAGCCTCATTCCGTCAAGGCCGGTAGAGACGGCGCAACCGCAAGAGGCTTCACCACCGCGTCCGCCACGGTTCCCGGCGGTAGGCGTAGGCGAGAAACAAGCCCAGCTCCTCGTTTGACGATCCTGAATCTGGTTTCGGTCCAGTCCCTGAAGTGGGTCTACAACTCCGCGGCCAGTGTTTCTGCTTTCAGCCGCGAAATCACCGCATCGAGGGCAGCTTCCCAGGGCGCTAACTCGACGGCAAAACGAGCGTTTAGCTTTTCGTTCGATAGAACCGAGTTCCGAGGCCGTTTTGCCGAAGTAATGTAATCGGCAGAAGTGATCGGCTTCACTGCCGGAACTTTGCCGTGAAGCAAGCCGGCAGCACGGGAAAAGATGGCCGTGGCGAAGCCGCACCATGAAGTCGATCCGGCGCAGGTCATGTGATAGAGGCCGGCCCAGTTTCCGGCAGATCCAAACCTGCCTTCTAAAACGCCGCTGACAATAGTGCGCGTGACGTCGTCCAGTTCGATGGGCCTTGTTGGCGCTCCAAACTGATCGTCCACAATGCTGGGTTCATCACGCTCACGCTCCAGGCGCGGCGATCGAACGGTCTACATGGCTTTCGGTTGCGAAATGGACAAAGGCCTTAGGCCTACGTTCCCGTAACAACGCTGCCACCAATTCAGCATCGCGGATATCGCTGCACACTAACTGGCGCCTCGGATTATTCGTCAGAGCCGCAAGAGTGTCCGGATTGCCGGAATAAGTGACCAGGTAGAGATTGACTACAGCAGCACCGGTACTCTGAATCCACTACAGCACACGGCTAGGCCAGTGTAGAGATGCACGAGAGGATTTATCATTGCTGTACGCAATCCTCAGCAGAGGTCGGGAGATGAGATGTGACGAATTCTTATGATTACGAAGCCATTGCAAAAATGATCGATCATTCGCTGCTCAACCCTTCTCTGACAGACGTGGCGCTGGAAGAAGGGTGCGCGCTGGCGATTCGATATAACGTTGCAAGCGTTTGCATCGTGCCCTACTATCTGGCCCGGTGCGCCAAGGTGCTGACTGGAACCACGGTTCGCGCCAGCACCACTATAGGCTTTCCGCACGGCGGGCACACAACCGCGATCAAGCTTGCGGAAGCCCGGCAGGCGCTAAAGGACGGCGGGCAGGAGTTGGATGCGGTGGTCAACATCAGCAAGGTTCGGAGCGGGGATTGGCAATACGTGCGGGATGAACTTGCGGCTCTTGCTGACGCCACTCATGCGGGAGGAGCAAAAATCAAGGTGATCTTTGAGAATGCCTATCTTGACGACGATGCCAAAATTCATTTGTGTGATATTTGCGCGGAAATTGGAGCTGATTGGGTGAAGACCTCTACAGGGTATGCACCGAGCGGAGCGACTCTTCCCGATCTCGAACTAATGCGCAAACATTCGCCGGCAAGAGTTCAAGTGAAGGCTGCGGGCGGTGTTCGCAATCTGGATGCGTTGCTGGCTATACGCGCCATCGGAGTGAGCCGCGTGGGCACCTCCAACACTCAGGCCATTCTGGAAGAATGCCGGATGAGGCTTGGCTTTGAGCCCATCTCTCACGCCAGCACATCGGGCGCACCCGCCGGATACTAGCCTGCCAGATGTTGAAGAGCGGGGAGTTTGCGCGAGGAAATATGCCTCTGATAAGAGGACAAAACATTAAGTGTGCCGGTGAGGTTATGAATGACTTGGGATGTTAGCTTTCTTAGGCCGGCCGCGCATATTCCGCCTCTTCCCGACGCAGAGGCGAAACGGATTTATCCGAAGCTGCGATGGCGGATTCTGGAATCTACTTTCATTGGCTACGCCACGTTTTATCTGGTCAGAAACAATCTGCCAGTTGTCTCCAAGGAGATAGGGCAATCGCTTGTCTACAGTAAAGATCAGATCGGAAACATGCTGGCGCTATCGGTAGCCGCCTACGGTCTCGGAAGATTCATCATGGGTTCGCTCTCGGACCGCAGTAATCCTCGATACTTTATGCCGATTGGATTATTGCTGACCGCCTTTTGCAATTTTGCTTTTGCGACCGCTGGCAGTTATCCGGTGCACCTGACACTTTGGACGCTGAATGGGTTGGCGCAAAGCATGGGATGGGCGCCTTGCGGGCGCTCCCTGAGCCACTGGTATAGCATCCGCGAAAGAGGAACGGTTTTTGCATTCTGGAACCTCGCCCAAAATGTGGGTGGGGGATTAGTGGGTCTTATTGCTGCATACAGCACTGTCCTGCTCGGCTGGCGTTCGGCATTTTATGTTCCGGGCATATTGGCCGTTCTTTGTGCGGTTTACCTTCTCTTGAGGCTCCGAGATACACCCCAGTCGGAAGGACTGCCGTCTATCGAGGAATATCACGACGACTACCCGGCGGGCGGCAACGGCGAAGGCGAAAGGGAACTGGGAACGCGCGATTTGTTTGTGAATTACATTCTAAAGAATCGCTACTTATGGCTCTTTGCCGGGGCTAACTTCTTTGCCTACATCGCCAGATACGCAATGCTGGACTGGGGTCCGACCTTTCTGAAAGAGGTTAAACACGCCAGCCTTGGACAGGGAGGGATCGGCACGGCAACACTGGAGTTTTCCGCAATGTTCAGCACTGTTATGGTGGGCTGGCTATCCGATAAGTGGGGAGGACGCCGCGGAATGATTTGCCTGCTATGTATGATTCCAGTGTTTCTTGCTTTTCTTGGCATCATATATAGTCCGAACAATAAGTTATGGCTGGACGTTGCTTTATTCGGCGTTATCGGTTTTTTTGTTTATCCGGCTGTCATGTTGTTAGGTATTTGTTCGCTGGATGCAACTTCAAAGAAGGCGGTGGGCACAGCGAACGGCTTTATCTCTATCTTTGGATCGTTGGGGCGCGTAGTAGAGAGTAAGGGCATTGGCGCATTAGCTGAGCGGTACGGTTGGAATGTCGCGCTTGATGGGATATTGATATCAACGTTTCTGGGCATTGCGCTGCTTGCGTTTACATGGAAGCTCTCGCCAAAGGCTGCGGAGGCGCGCGTGCCAAGCGGGCATTAGTTGAAGAAGTAATTGGAGTAAGTGCTTCTTCCAATTATGTATGATGCAGCACGCTGCGGTCAGGGGGCAACCGGATCCAGGAGTGGGTTCACTATCTGAATAGCCCCATAGCGCTGCATCTTTGCCAGATTCTCTGAATAGAGGATGGATGCGCCGGCGCGCTTTGCGGTCTCTAGAATCAGCGCATCCCAAAAGGGAACCTCCTGGCGCCTCTCGACATCCAGCGCTTCAAGGATCAATGCGGGAGTTGCTGTGACTACGTCCCAGGTCGAGTAGTCGCGAACCATCAAACAGACTTCTTCTACGGGCAGAGGGCTGCCAGCGTTGTGGCAAAGTTGAATGCATAACTCTTCAAGAACCTGCGCGCTCAGTATGCCCCAGCCCGAAGTCCACAATTGCTCCAGCAGCATTTGCGCCCGCAAATGTTTGACGCCGGCAGAACGATCATGCGCGTACACCAGAATATCGGTATCCACAAAGCACTTACCGCTCATGTAGCTCACCCCGCTGGCGGGCTGGAGTCCAATGTAAATCAAAGCCTGACCGGAGCCGCGCAACGGCGCTTCGGCACGCCTGGTCGTATCCTTTGCGTTCGCGTATTAACTGCTCCAATTGGGCCGCGAGAAGCGCGCTGACCGATGAGCCATCTTCTGCGGCAAGAATTCGGGCCTCGCGCAGTAGATCCTCTTCAACTTTCAACGTGATATTTGCTTTCACATTTGCCCCTATTTCCGTGTAGCACCATTTTACGTGCCCAGTGCGGTTGATACAAGCAAGTTGAAAGTTTGGGTTTGGCAGACGAGGAACTGTCGAGTTGCAGTCTCCCAATCAACAGACTGGCGGAGAGGATGGGGCGTGGAAGATTTGAGTGCGCCCTTCCGGGCCGAATCGTTTCATGGTATGCACTTGATTCTGTGGCGTTTTAACCTTCTATTCATCTTGGCTTGATAGCCTGTTCCTGGGGATGGCCCAAGTGCCCGAGATTCTCATCAAGCAGTCTCAGCTTCTGCCCGAGCCCAGCTCTCCAGGCGAGCAGCCTTCGGGCAAGGAGGTTCCACGCGAGGCGTCGGCCATACGCGCGTTCCTGCTCTCGCGCGGCAACTCGGCGCTCGCCGACCGCGGCTTCCATTGGCTGATGGTGCTATGCGCTTTGAGCATCTTTGGCATCGTGGTACTGATTGCTTTCGAACTGGTAATACGCTCACAACTGGCTTGGGGCAAATTCGGCCTGGACTTTTTTTACAAGGCTTTCGTCGATACTTACAGCAGGCAGGCGATCTACTGGGACCCGGTGAACGGGCATTTCAGCGCCCTGCCGTTCCTCTATGGGACGCTGGTATCTTCGTTTCTCGCGCTGCTTCTCGCGGTTCCGCTGGCCATCGGCGTGGCGGTGTTTTTGACCGAAATGTGTCCGCGCGGATTGCGGGCGCCGCTGGCTTTTATCACCGAGTTGCTGGCAGCGATCCCCAGCGTGATCTACGGGCTGTGGGCAGTGTTTGTGCTGGTGCCGCTGCTTCGCGAGCATATAAATCCCTGGCTAATCAGCGGACTTGGCTGGACGGGCTTTTTTGGCGATGACAACCCCACAGGTCTTGGCTTTCTAGCGGCTGGTGTGATTCTGGCCATCATGATTCTGCCCATTATCTCCTCACTCACCCGCGAAGTGATGACGGCCGTGCCGCAATCCCAGCGGGAGGCCGTGCTGGCGCTGGGAGCCACGCGTTGGGAGATGATCCGCGTGGGCGTACTGCGCAATGCGCGCATTGGCATTGTGGGCGCTGTGATTCTGGGCCTGGGGCGTGCGTTGGGCGAGACCATGGCCGTGACCATGGTGATTGGCAACAGCGCTGAGATTCACCGCTCGCTGCTGGCCAATGGAAGCACGATGGCTTCGGTGATTGCGAATGAGTTTGCCGAAGCCTCAAGCGATCTGCATCTAAGCGCATTGATGGAGCTGGGCCTGGCGCTGTTTATAGTGACCATCATCGTGAACGCCTTTGCCCGACTGCTGGTCTGGGCTGTGACGCGCGGGGCGCCGGCGTCGATCCATTGAAATTCAGGGAGTAGGGAATAGGAAATAGGACCGCCGCGGAGAAGGCAAGCTGAAGACTGAGCATAAGTTACGGGCACAAATACGAGCGCTGGTTGATGGCATGGCCACGGGTCTGGCAGTGCTATCCACTGTGCTGGTGGTGGCGCCGCTGGTGGCAATCTTCATCTACCTGGTTTACAGGGGCGCTAGCTCGCTGAACCTGGACTTCTTCACGCAGGTTCCCAGGCCAGTGGGCGAAGCCGGCGGCGGCATGGCCAACGCCATCGCCGGCTCGGCGATTCTGCTGGCCGTCGGCAGCCTTATCGGAGTTCCGGTAGGTATCGCCGGTGGCATCTTTCTGGCCGAATTCGGACGCGGCACCAAGCTGGCTAATGCGGTGAGGTTTACGGCTGATGTGCTGAACGGAGTGCCATCAATTGTGATGGGCATAGCCATTTACTCGCTGATAGTGGTGCCGCAAGGACACTTTTCCGCGTTCTCCGGAGGCGTGGCGCTGGGCATCATGATGATTCCCACGGTCTGTCGGACCACAGAAGAGATGCTGCTTATGGTGCCCAACGCGGTGCGCGAGGCGGCACTGGCGCTGGGCGTGCCCAACTGGCGCTCGGTGCTGGCCATTACGGTAAAAACCGCTTCTCCCGGCATCATCACCGGCTGTATGCTGGCCTTTGCGCGCGTGGCCGGCGAGACGGCTCCGTTGATCTTCACTGCTTTCGGAAATGTGGGCTGGAGCGAGCGACTGGACGAACCCATCGCCGCGCTGCCATTGCAGATTTATGTCTATGCGCTCTCACCCTACGACGATTGGCACAGGCTGGCGTGGGCGGGATCGCTGGTCCTGATAGTGCTGATCGTGCTGGCGGTTACGCTGGTGCGTTTTGTCACCAGCCGCGGCGTTTTGAAAGGGGCAAGCTAAGTGGGCGTCGGCATCGAGGTAACCAACCTGAACGCGTGGTACGGCACCAATCACACGCTGCAGGAGATCAACTTGAACATCCCGGCCAACCATGCGACCGCTTTGATCGGCCCCTCGGGCTGCGGCAAGAGCACGTTTGTGCGCTGCATCAATCGCATGCACGAGACCAACCCAATAGCGCGCGTCACGGGCAAGGTGCTCATCGGCGATCTGGACATTTACGCCGACGCCAAGCCGGTGGAGATTCGCCGCCGCGTGGGCATGGTCTTCCAGAGGCCGAACCCATTTCCGACCATGTCCATCTACGACAACGTGGCCGCCGGGCTGAAGCTGAACGGCTACAACAACCGGCACGCGCTGGACGAGATTGTCGAGAAGTCGTTGAAAAACTCCGCGTTGTGGGACGAGGTGAAGGACGATCTGAAGAAGAAATCCGGCGCCAGCCTCTCCGGTGGCCAGCAGCAGCGGCTGTGCATTGCGCGCGCCCTGGCTGTTGATCCCGAGGTGCTGCTGATGGACGAGCCGGCCTCGGCGCTGGACCCGGTTTCCACATCCAAAATTGAAGACCTTATCTTCCAGTTGAAATCGCAGTACACTATTGTGATTGTGACCCACAATATGCAGCAGGCCGCCCGCGTGGCCGAGAATACGGGCTTCTTTTTGAATGGCCGCATGGTCGAGTTCGACTCGACCCACAAAATCTTCACCAACCCCAGCGACAAACGCACCGAGGATTACATCACGGGCAGGTTCGGATGACGCGCATACGCTTTCAACAGAGCCTCGATGAATTGAAAGAGCAACTGCTGGTGATGGCGGGCCTCGCCGAGCAGGCCATCCAGCGCGCCATCGAGGCCTATCGCGTGCGCGATCTGTCGATCTGCGACCTGGTCAGCCGGAGCGAGATCTCGATTAACCGGCTGGAGCGCGAGATCGATCAGGCCGCGCTGGACCTGCTGGCCATGGAACAGCCCACGGCCATCGATCTGCGGTTCATTTTGAGCGTGATCAAGATCAACGCGGATCTCGAACGGGTGGGCGATGCGGCCAAGAACATCAGCGAGCGCGTGCGCGGCATGGAACAGATGGCCATGGTCGAGCTGCCGGTGGATATTCCGCGCATGGCGACCCTGGCCTCGGAGATGGTGCGCAAAAGCCTGCAAGCGTTCATTGAGGCCGACGCCGAACTGGCGCGTACCGTGCTCACCATGGACGACGCCGTGGACGTGATGAACCGCGCGGCCTATAAGTCGCTGACCGCGCTGATGGCCGAGCAGAGCCATCTGGCTCCGCAGGCGCTGAATGCGCTGATGATCGCCCGCATTCTGGAGCGCGTTGCCGACCACGCCACCAACATCTGCGAAGACGTGATCTTCTGGGTGCAAGGCGACGACATTCGCCACAACAAGAAGATGAAAACGGTCCCGGACCCGCACGCAATGGAGTAAGGGAGGGGTGGCGTCCGAGATGCACGGTTTTGCGGGGTGAAAGCCTTGCGGACGGTCGTTTTCTGTGCGTGGAAGCATAGTCGTTTCGTCGTAAAACTGGTACATTTTGTCATTTTGACGAATTTTCGGGTGCTGGTGTGCGTATAAACTATTGAATTTACAATAGATATCGGTAAATTAGAGGCGCTTTTTGTGGACCGGAGCTGATATGTGGATAGGGGTTTCGCTTGCTCTTCGCCCGAAGAGATGGCGGAATGATGGGATACACGGTAACGGGCGAGAGCTGGCTAGGGCTGGCTGCTAGCCTCCCAGGTCTCAAAATCGAGATTTGGGCCACCCAATCATTCTCGGATGGTCAGACCTGTGCCACCCGCCGATCCGTCATGCTGCGTCGGACCTTACACTTACCCCGCCAGGTCACGCCGCTAACGCGGCGCTACGTGGTCTATTTAATGGGATGGTCCGCCGCCTTTGCTCCGGCGCGTACAGCCCCCTTGTTCGGTTCTGCCGACTGCTCTACGGTCCCAACGTTCCCGCCTCTCAGAAACTGATCGCGCTCACTCGCCTCTTCCTGAATAATCTGTTCGATGCGAAATGCAAAGTTGGCCCTGGCGCGTGGATAGTAGGGCTGGGTTTGATCAGCGTCGAGCTGGGGAAACGGCACATCCAGGAAGATCTGCGTTTGACGAGGACCAGCAGTTGGATTCGCCGCTGCATTAGCTGTCGCCGTATCGCTGGGACCGTATAACGGCGGAGATTGGCTAATGAAGGCAGTTTTCTCTCCTTGTAGCCTCACAAGAGCCATTCCATATCTCGCCGCCTCCATTCTGAAATCGAACTCGGAGATAAGGCCAGTTCCGATCGCGACGATCGCAGCGGGGAGGACGACCAGGAATTTCTTGTTTTGCAGAGCGGGAGTAACAATCAAAGCGGGAGTTATGGCGCTGAGGACGATTACCAGGACTCGTAGACTCGCAAAGATGTACCATTTGGCACCCTTTCCCCATTCGAACAAGCACAGCTCTCCCTCGTACCGATTCCAGACTGCCAAATCGCGCTCAAGCTCGCTTACCGCCTGTGCGTCTTTGGCTATCTGTGCGTTTTGAATCCTTTTCACGAGATCAGACTCGTCATAGACTTTGTGATGCGTGGGCATGAGCCCCCCCCAGATGATTAGCAAGGCGACAACAACACCAACGCTGAGCCACTCCGCGTGGCGATGTACCATGGCGATGGCCGGGTCGATTTTCGAGGCCGGTGCGGGCGGCGGTGGCTGTCCATTTGAACTGTTTGATGAGTTATCCATTTCACCCTCCTTCCTGGATCGCCGTTCGAGTTTGCCAGAGTCAAACTGGAATCTCCTTTTTTGACCCAAAATCCGAGCAATTATACCGCTCCTTAGGTAAGGTGGAAGGAGAAAAGAAGACTTGGGCCGAAAAATTCAGCATAGGTTGCCGAGATAGGTGGCCTGGATTATCGAGTCCCAGGTCTGAGAATCTAGACCTGGGGCACCCAATCATTCTCGGATGGTCAGACCTGCACCACCCGCCAATTAGTCGATCTTGACAAACGAGTCATTTCGGTTCAACCTTGCGCAGGCCTCCAAAACAATGAAGCTGCAAGTTTATATTGGAAATAACGTCGACTTGTTTCTGGCGGGAAGAACTCTTGCTGGCCTTTTTGTTCAGCCTGACATTCAGGTCAAGCTACATCGCGTCAGCTGGCTCACTAACGCCCTCAGCCTTGGCCTTGAATTCGAAGGAATCAAGCTGGGCATTGGACTGAGCGATCACAGTGACTTATGGGACGCTACTCTCCTGGAATGGTCTGACGTGTATGCAAAGAGAAACATCAACACACAGCACCTGAACCCGCTCTCGTACAAGGTCATTCCCTTCGGACTGAACTGGGCCTGCCATTCCCGAACCAGCGCCATCGCCCTGCTGACCGCCGTTGCCGCTACTCTTCCAGGGGCCTCTAAAGGCCGGTTGCGGGAAGTCTACCACTTCCTCGTAACACCCCACTGGCGTGCGTTCGAACATCCGCCAGACCAGCCGGTTGATTCGACCATTCTCTTCCAGACCCGAGTCTGGGAGCCAGCAGAAGCCCCGGGAGACGAAATCGTCAACGACGAGCGGATTCACCTGCTGTGCGAACTTCGCCGCGCCTTTGGTGCCCGGGTTGTGGGAGGGGTTGTCCCCACGCCCTTTGCCCGGCAGCACTACCCGAACCTGATTACTCCACTTCCGTGCCGGCAGCCTCAATTCATTCGCAGGGCAAAGAAGCCTCTAATCGGAATCTACTTCCGCGGGCTCTTCGGCTCTGTCGCCTTCAAGATGGCCGAGTATCTCGCGGCTTCCAAATGCATCGTCAGCGAGCCAATCTCCAACCAACTCGATGAGCCTATCAGCCACCTGAAGACTTACAAGTCCACGGACGAATGCCTCTCCGCTTGCGACTTCTTCCTGTCTAACCCCAGGGAGGCCCAGGAAGCCCGCCGGGCTTCCTGGGATTACTACCGACGCGATGTAAGCCCGCAGGCGCACATTGCCCGGTTGCTCTGTCGGGCCCGCGAGCATGCGCAGACCACATCCCAAAGCTTCGGAGCCAGTGCAGGAACAGCTTCCGGCCTAGCCCATGTCCATCTTTGATAGAGTGTTGTGGTAGCGTTGCTTTTCGATTTCAATAACCCCAACAGCAAAGATCTGGAATATCCACAAGCAACATGTTCTCGTGCAGTTATGCCATATATTGATGACATTGAATGGAATAATTGAAGAAACAGATGCCAAATATACCTAGATTTGGACCCTTTCGGCTGCGCTCCGGGCAGGCATTGAGGTCGTGAGCTGACACACAAAGCCCTTTTCGGTACCTTTCGGCTCGTTCAGAACAGGCTTTGAAGTCGTGTCCTGACATAAAGCGGTTGCCCTAAAAAGAAATAAGATTCTCATCGTTCTGTAAATTGACAATCTAAAAAAACGACAGCGAAGGGCCTTCACTCAAATGCAGCAAGTTAGCCCCCGCTGCGCGGGGTTAGCAGGTTGTTCGCATTATAGATTGCCGAGATACGTCACCTGGATCGTCGATTCCCAGGTCTGAAAGTACAGAGCAGTGGCGGTATCCGCAAGATACCGACGAAGCGGTTGTGGAGACGCGGCGATCTCCTGTAGCAGCGTCTCCCGCCCCTCGAAGACAGCGACGAAGTCTTCAAGATCGTGGCTGGCCTGAAAGTCCATCTTGCCGCGTCCCTTAAATGCTTCCATCTTTGTTCCCAGGAAGAACGGCGCAGTGATCACGCGGATCGATTGTCCGCTGGGTAGAGTGACTGTGAACGCATGTTTGAGCGCAGGCTCATACCAGATGTTCGTGAACCCGAGCACTTCTTTGTTGAGCGCCAGCACATCCAACGTCAGGCTACCATTGTGCCACCGGCACGTGAGCGGGTTTTCCCCGGTGTCCTCCGTGAAGTGGACCTTGCGAAGACGTTCTGAGAACGCGATGTAATCGGCATACGTGACAATTTCAGCGATTACATCGACATCGTTCGTTCCGCGAATCGGAGCGGTGGCCTTGTCGGTAATCAATAGCCCAAGCGTAACTCCACCGACGAAAACGATCTCGTCCAGAAAAGGAGCGAGTTTGCGGACTGCATCTTCCAATAGAGGCAGATTCGGATCAGGCATTGATCTCCTTTCTGAGAAACTCGACCGCTAGGAGCGTGTCTGAGTAAGATATGACGTGGCGTTCTTTTGCATCGCAAAGTTAGTGCTGGTTGCCGGCTTGGGTTTGGTCGCCGGGATGGCCGACTTTTCCCTTCAGTAGGCTTTGCTGGTG
>Ga0224555_1001202_pt1 | contig 37173 bp, 35 predicted proteins | sample 714S23034metaG_FD_180687 | JGI IMG/M metagenome (GOLD analysis project Ga0224555, IMG submission 180687) | Peat soil microbial communities from Stordalen Mire, Sweden - 717 S2 30-34 | ecosystem: Environmental > Terrestrial > Soil > Wetlands > Peat | place: Sweden: Norrbotten County, Stordalen... | reverse complement strand
CTCCCGCACAAACTGAGAATTATTCTCCGCTACTACAGGGAGCCCCGCAACGCCACACAGATCAACAAATCCAGCATGGAGACCGCCGCGTAGAGCGATCAGAGAACCTGGCACTGTCCAGTTCAAACTATTGCCGCTGCTCCATCCAAGGCGCTATTTGTCCCTGGCCACCACGAAATCCGGCACCCAGAGGAGGGCGCGCTTGAACTCGGACTCGGGGAGCGGGGCCAAAGCCTGGCGGGATTGCTCGGCGTAGCGGTCGGCGACGGACCTGGCGTATTCGACTGAGCCGTTGCGCGCAAGAATCTGCTGGATCTGCTGGCGGCTCACGTTCTCAAAACTGCGGTCGTCCAGAACCCGCTGGATGGTCTGGCGGTCGGCTGCGGTGCCGTGGTCGATGGAGTGAATCACGGCAAGGGTTGCCTTGCCCTCGCGCAGGTCGCTGGCCACGGGCTTGCCCAGAACCTCTTCAGTGGCCGTGAGGTCGAGCACGTCGTCGACGATCTGGAACGCCAAACCGACAGCGCGGCCATAGGCGGCCAGGCTCGTCTCCTGAGCCTCGGTGGCGCCGGCCAGCACCGCGCCCAGACGCATGGAAACCGAAAACAGGCACGCGGTCTTGCGAAAGATGAGGTCGTAGTATTCGGCCTCGGAGACGGCCTTGCCCAGCTTTTGAATTTGCAGCAGTTCGCCCTCTACCATCTGCTGGGTGAGGCCGATGAGCAGGTCGAGGACGCGCAGGTTCTGCTCTTCAAGAGCCACCTTGAAAGCCTGCATGTAAAGCCAGTCGCCGACCAGCACGCATTTTTCGTTTCCCCAAGTCGTATTGGCAGAGGGCCGGCCACGCCTGGTGTTGGCGCCGTCGATGATGTCGTCGTGGACCAGCGTTGCGGTGTGCACCATCTCCACCACCGTGCCCAGGCGGATGGCGCCCTGGTCAAAGTAGCCGAGTGAATGCGCGGACAGCAGCAGCAAGGTGGGGCGGATGCGCTTGCCGCCGCCCTCGCGCAGGTATTCGGCGATCTCCGTGATGGTGCTTACGCCGGAGGCGGCGTCGCGGCCCAGCTCCTGCTCGATCGCCACGAGGTCGTCCCGCAGCAGATCGAAGACCTCTCTCGCCGTCGCTATCGCCAATGTGCTCAAAGCTCTCCGGTTCTCATGCTTTCTCTCTGCGGCCCCTGCTGCCGGTGCGCAACTTGCATATCGGATGCGCCCGATTTCCCCAAAAGCACCCGCTCAATTGGTGCGGTAGTTGGTAAACTGCAACTCCACGCCCAGATCTTTGCCCCGCAACAGAGCGATGATGGCCTGCAGCTCGTCGCGGTCTTTGCTGGATATTCTGACTGTATCGCCTTGGATGCTGGCCTGCGCCTTCTTTTTTGAGTCTTTGACCAGCCGAACGATTTCCTTGGCCCTTTCCGTGGGGATGCCCTGCTGCAGCTTGATCTTCTGCCGCACGCTCTTGCCGGAGGCCTCCTCCAGTTTTTCGTAAGTCAAATTCTTCAGCGAGACGCCGCGCTTGACCAGCTTCTGGCCGAGAATCTCCTTGACCGCCTCCAGCTTGTATTCCCCAGCCGAGGCCAGCTGAATCGCGTCGTTGCCCTCGAGAGTAATCTCCGAGTGGGTGTCCTTCAGGTCGAAGCGCTGGCGAACCTCCTTCAGCGCCTGATCGATGGCGTTGCGGACCTCTTGGATGTCCACCTTGCTGACGATGTCGAACGAATTCTCCTGCGCCATGGCTTTCTTTCCTCAGACTGCCGGCGTTCCTTTGCCGGCCTCGATCGCCGGCCGGGTCCGCCGGTGCAACTCTATCAGTTTCCCACGTCAGCCCCAAGCCGAAACAGCCTCAAGAAGTTTTTCGTGGTCACGGAGGCGATTTCTTCCTCCGAAACGGCCAGCAATCCAGCCAGAGTGTGGGCGGTGCGGGTCACCCAGGCCGGCTCATTGCGCTTGCCGCGATCGGGCGCCGGCGCCAGCCAGGGAGCGTCGGTCTCGACCAAAACCGCGTCCAGGGGCAGCCTGGCGGCCACATCGCGTAGCGGTTGCGCCTTGGGATACGTCAGGTTTCCGGCAAATGAGACCAGAAAACCCAGGTCCAGCGCCCGGCGCGCCTGTTCCCAGCCGCCGCCGAAGCAGTGCATCACGCCGCCCAGGCCGGTCTGGCGCCAATGCGCATCGAGAATGGTAAACAGGTCGTCCCACGCGTCGGTCGCGCCGTCCCTGGGCCTGCAATGGATGAGGATGGGCCGCTTGCGGGCGGCGGCGATCTCCAGTTGAAGTACCAGCCCCGAGAGCTGCACGGGGTGCGGCGCGCCCTTGTGGTAGTAGTCCAGGCCGATCTCCCCGCAGGCAATCACCTCCGGCTCGGCTAGCAGGCTGTCGAGTTTGGAGAGGACAGCCGCGTCAGCTTCGTGGGTGTTGTGGGGATAGACGCCCGCGCTGGCGTAAAGCCGAGGCAAATTCGGCTGCCCGTTGAACTGGCGGCAGAGGTCGAGGGCCTGGTGCATCTGGGAGGGATGCTCGCCGATGCCGATGGCGAGCACCGCGCCCACGCCTGCCTCAAACGCGCGGCTGAGCACGCCCAAGCGGTCCGCCGCGTAGCGCTCGCTGTCTATGTGGGCGTGGGAATCGATCAGCATCGGGGCCTCGCAAGGGTCTATGGGTGAACAACCTGCAAGCCGAGGAAGTTCTCAAAGCCTTGGAAGTCGTTGTCCCGGTGAAGAAGTTCGTGGCCTTCCTGGATGCAGAAGGTGGCGATCAGGCAGTCGACGGTCTTGCGCACGGTGATCCCGCGCCGTTGGAGTACCCGGAAGTTTTCTGCGGCCTGCACAGCGAGTCCCGCCGGCACTTCCTCAAAAACCGGGAGTGCCAAAAGCCGCCTTTGCGTCTGCCGAAAATGACGATCGGAACGAAATCCGCGTAAAACCTCGCAAAGGATCAGACTGGTCAGTCCCACCCCGCCCCCGGCCAGGCGAGCCCGAAGCCAACGCGTGTGAGGCGTCGCCTTTCCGTTGAATGCGTCGATCCAGACGCTGCTATCCACGATCACCATGCGCTGCCTGTATTCTCGATCTTCGGCGAGTCCTGCTACGCCGCGGGTGTGTCCGAGAGCTCTTGCTTTTCGTCGCGCGAACCATCCCAGTCGGGAAACCGGCTCTTCCGCATCTCGTCCAGGTCGCCCTCCCACTGCACTTTGCCGAAGAGCTTGAGGATGCCTTCCTGCTTTTTCATCTGCACGACGAGGCGCAGGGCCTCCTCGACGGCCTCCTTCTTGGTGGACTTGCCGCTGGCCTTCATCGCCTGCCGCATAAGCTCATCGTCGATCTCCACGTTAGTCCGCATCGCTTGGATACTCCGGCCAATTACCCTTCTTCACCAGCTCCGCGTGCCACTCGTCCAGACGGCCCTCTTGTTCTGCTTGCTTCCGGGCAACCTCCTGCAGGCGGAAAACCTCATCGACCGCTTTCTGATGGGCATCGAGTGCAACCAGCTTGCGCAGCGCCTTGTCGATGGCCGCGCGCTTGGTGGCCGCGCCCGTCGCCTTCATCGCCTGGCGCATCAACTTGTCGTCGATCTCGATGTTGGTCCGCATGAGCCGCATCTCACAATGTGTAAGTATGGCACGATTTATGTGTATGGGCAACGGGCGACCCACTGTCGGAAGGCGCGATCAGGGGCTACTTCAGCCGCGCGCCGAGCGGAACATCTTCCAGGAATCCGGCCAGCACCGGCGCGCCGTCTTCGAGCGAGGCGGCCAGCAACATGCCGTTGGACTCCAGGCCGCGCATCTTGCGGGGGGCCAGGTTGGCGACGATCACGATCTTGCGGCCGATGAGCTTTTCAGGCTCGTAGTGCTGGGCGATGCCGGCCAGAATCTGGCGCTTCTCGTAGCCCAGATCGATTTCAAGGCGGAGGAGCTTGTCGGCCTTGGGCACGCGCTCGGCCACCAGAATCTGCGCCACGCGCAGTTCCACCTTGGCGAAGTCGTCGATGGTGATGTGCTGCGGCTCTTGAGGTGCGACAGCCGGCTCCGCCGCGTGGGCTGGGGGAGCGGGCGCTGCCGGCTCGGCGACCGGTGCTGCGGGCGCGGAAGTTGAGGCAGAAGCGGCGACCTGGGCTGGGGCGGCTGCGGCATCCGCAGCGAGCAAAGTGGGCGGAACTGCCGAAGGCGCGTCCGGAGCGGGAGCCACCGTGGGCGCCGGCGGTGCGGGCTCGGGGCTGATCGCGAGAGCCGATATGGGCGCTTCCGGCGCCGGCTTGGCCGCGTTCTCTTGCGCGCTGGCGGCTTCTATGACGCTGCGGTTGTTCTCGTCTTCAAGGTTCTGCATACGGTCGACTGCGTCCTTTTCCGCGCGGGGAAAGAGCGGCGCGGGATCGCCAAACCGGGTTCCGGCCTGCAATCCGCCCCACGCGAGTTCTGTCAAAAATGAATGCCGCGCCGCATCCGCGATCTCACCCTGCCCGAGCTGCCGCCAGACCTTTGCAGCCGACTCCGGCAGGATGGGATAGACCAGCGCAGTGATAATGCGGATAGCTTCGGCGGCCGTCGCCAGCACGCGCGCCTGAAGCGCGATATGCTCCGCCTCTGGGCGATCCGGCGGCCGCTTCCAGGGCGCGTTGGCGGTCAGGTAGCCGTCGGTCTCCGCGACGAGGACCCACAGCGCCTTGAGCGCTTCAGAGAAGTTCAGCTCGTCGAAGGCCGGGCCGAATGCGGCCATGGTTCGGATCGCCGTCTCGCGCAGGGCGGCTTCGGCAGGCGTTTCCGCGCCGGCCTCGGGCACAATGCCGCCGAAGTACTTGTGCACCATGTTGACCACGCGGCTCACCAGGTTGCCGTAGCCGTTGGCGAGGTCGCCGTTGTAGCGCTGCACCAGGGCGTCGAAGCTGAAGCTGCCGTCGTGGCCGAAGGGGATCTCGCGGAGCAGGAAGTAGCGCAGCGCATCGGCGCCGAGAATCTCCTGCACCGTCTCCGCGCGCACAATGTTGCCGCGCGACTTGGACATCTTGCCCTGGTCGAAGAGCAGCCAGCCGTTGGCCTTGACCGAGCGCGGCAGCGGAATCCCCGCCGCCATCAGGAAGGCCGGCCAGTAGACGCAATGGAAGCGGCTGATCTCCTTGCCGATGAGGTGCATGTCCGCGGGCCAGAATTTGGCAAAGCGGGCCTGGTCGGCGAGCGTGTCCGAACCGTAGCCCAGCGCGGTGATGTAGTTGGCCAGCGCGTCCAGCCACACATAGATCACGTGCTTCTCGTCGTCCGGCACGGGAATGCCCCAGGAAAAACTGGTGCGGCTGACGGACAGGTCCTTCAAGCCCCCGCGCACAAACGAAATCACCTCGCGCCGCGTGGATTCGGGCGCCATGAAGCCTGGATTGGCCTCGTAAAACTCCAGCAGCTTGCGCTCGAAGGCCGAAAGCTTGAAGAAATAATTCTCCTCGCTCACCGTCTCCGTAATGCGGCCGCAGTCCGGGCAGGGCGTGCCGGGAGGGCCGTCCACATAAAGCTCGTCGGAGACGCAATACTGGCCGGTGTAGGAGCCCTTGTAGATGAAGCCGCGGTCGCGGAGCGTGGCGAACAGGCGCTGTGTGCCGCGCTTGTGGCGCTCTTCGGTGGTGCGGATGAAGTCGTCGTAGGTGAGGCCCAGGCGGTCCCACAGGCCGCGAAACTCGGCAGAGACGGCGGTGGCGAATTCCTGCGGCGTGCGGCCGGCCAACTCGGCGGAGCGTTCGATCTTCTGCCCGTGCTCGTCGGTGCCGGTGAGGAACCAGGTGTCGATGCCCAGCGCCCGCTTGCGCCGCGCAACGACGTCGCACACGATGGTCGAGTAGGCGTGGCCCAAGTGCGGACGCGCATTCACGTAGTAGATGGGCGTGGTCAGGTAAAAGCGGGCGGGGCTGGAATCTTTGGTCGGCATGAGCGGGGCGTTGCTGGAAATCCGGCAATGAAGCACACGGAATCTCGATGCAATCTATCTTTCATCTTAGGTTGCGGGGCGGGGAGCGTCAAACCCGGCGCGGTGCGCCGCTCTGTTAGAATCGCCCTTGAAAACGAAGGATTTTACGGCGTTTCCAGAAATGCTATGCCCTTTCTGAGGTCGTTCAGGGTCGACGCTCGCTGAGGCTCGCGTCGACTTGAGGGGATTGGCTTCGAGGCAGGTCATTTCTGGAAACGCTCAAGAGGCATATCGACGTGTATCTGGAATTGCAGAAAAGGCTCGGAAGCCGGCTACGCAGTCTTTTAGAGGAAAAGTACGGCCTGCTGGTTGAGAACATTCCGCTGGAGATTCCGCCGGACCTGAAGTTCGGCGAACTGGCCACGCCCATTGCGTTTGAGCTGGCGCGCAAGCTGCGCAAAGCGCCCAGGATCATCGCGCAGGAGATTGTGTCCGCGCTGAACGGGCTTGAGGGTTTCGCTGGTTTCGAGGTTGCCGGAGCCGGGTACATCAATGCGCGGCTGGACCGCGCGGCCGGCGTGCGGCTGGTTGTGGGCGGAGAGAGTCTGGCGCGCGCATCGAGCGGTCTGCACTCGCTGGTGGAGCACACCAGCATCAATCCCAACAAGGCCGCGCACATCGGCCACTTGCGCAACGCCATTCTGGGCGATACGTTTGTGCGCCTGCTGCGCGCCGCGGGGCAAAAGGTGGACGTGCAGAACTACATCGACAACACCGGCGTGCAGGTGGCGGATGTGGTGGTGGGTTTTCTGCATTTGGAGGGGTTGCCGGAGGCTGAAGTCAGGCAACTGCTCGAAGTGCTCAAGGGCAACGGCGAGCGCATCGACTACTACTGCTGGGACCTGTATGCGCGCACATCGCAATGGTATGAGCAGGGAACGGCGGAAGAGAACGAAGCGCGGAAAGAGCTTCGCTATGCGACCTTGCACGAGATCGAGCGAGGCGGCAACGACACTGCCGAAGTAGCCGAGATGATTTCCACTGCGGTCTTGCGGCGGCATCTCGAAACCATGCAGCGGCTAGACATTGAGTACGACTTTCTGCCCCGCGAGAGCGAGATTCTGCACCTCAGGTTCTGGGAAGCGGCCTTTGAGCAGTTGAAGCAGACCGGCGTCCTCTACTTTGAGACCGAGGGCAAAAACAAGGGCTGCTGGGTGATGACTCGGCCCTCCACGGCGGGCAGGCCCGGCGCGGAGACCACCGAGGGCGCGCTCGATGAAGAGGCCAAGGTCATTGTCCGCTCCAACGGGACTGTAACTTATGTAGGCAAGGACATTGCCTATCACTTATGGAAGTTTGGCTTGCTCGGCAAGGACTTCGGTTACAAGCCTTTCTTCACTTACCCGAAGCGCGAGACTTACCCGGACCATGAGTGCTGGATCTCGGCGGAAAAAGGAGACGAGCCGCATCCGCACTTTGGCGGGGCGCAGGCTATCTATAACGTGATCGACTCGCGGCAGAGCGACCCGCAGGCCAACGTGATTCAGGCCTTGCGCGGCATGGGCTACACTGCCCAGGCCGATCATTACACGCACTTCGGTTATGAGATGGTGGCGCTCACACCGCGTTGCGCCGTTGAAATGGGCTATGACGTTTCCGAAGAAGACTTGACTCGCCCCTATATCGAAGTCAGCGGGCGCAAGGGCTTCGGCGTCAAGGCCGACGACCTGATCGACAAACTCATCGTCGCCACCCGGGCTGAAGTGGACGCGCGGCAGACCGGCCGCGACGAGCGAGAGCGGCAGCGGATTGCGGAGCAGATTGCGATTGGGGCGCTGCGCTACTTCATGCTCAAGTTCACACGCAATTCGGTCATCGCCTTCGACTTCAAGGAGGCTTTGAGTTTCGAGGGCGAGACCGGGCCTTATATTCAGTACGCCGTGGTGCGTGCGCGGAATATCTTCCGCAAGGGGGGGACGACGCCGGAGGCGGTGTTGGCGGAGTTAGCGGGGTTAGCGGAGTCGGGCAGCTTTGATGCGGGCGCTTATCTGACCGGCGAGGCCGTCGAAGATATATGGGCGTTGTGGCTGCGCGCGGCGCGTCGCACGCTGGTGCTCGAGCAGTGCATTGCTACGTCCGAGCCTGCCTATCTGGCCAAACACGCCTTCCAGTTAGCGCAGGAGTTCAATAACTTCTACCACAAGCACCACATCCTCACCGAAGAAGACCCGCTGCGGAAGACTTTCCTGCTGGCCACGGCGGCGGTTTCGCTGCGGGAGTTGATCGAGGTGCTCAGTTGGCTGGGAATCGAGAGTCCGGAGGCGATGTAAGTCGAGCCGGCGCAGTTGCTCGTGTTTCCAGATGCATATCCTACTTGGGGAGTTCTTGCCACGCATCCTCGTGCGGAAGTGCCAAAGTCCAACTTATACCTGTTAGCGGATAATCATCTGGGCGCTTCAGCCGTAGGAGTTCTTTCCTTATCAGATGATTCGCAGTTTCCTGTTTTAACACAAAAAACCGATTCGTATCATCGGTAGGAACAAATGCGAGAATATAGAGGAGCTTTTCTCTGGCAGCCTTACGCTTAACTATCCACGGATTCTTTCTGTAAAGCCCCTTGACATCCACAAGGAACATCTCCTTCTTCTTTGGGCTTACAACCATTAGAGGTCCGCCAGCGGAGTTCTATTTCCCATTGTGAATGAAACTTCATACCCGCGCTTGCATAGCTCCGAGGCAACGGCGAACTGAGCCGCCCATTGAGTCCGGTGCCCGCTTCGTTTTTCTTCAACTTGTTTTACGAGCATCTTGCCTGATCCTAAAGTGACCCGTTTCATTTCCGCCGTCCTTCACGACGGCTAGCAGCTAGAAGCTAGTAGCTAGAAGCTGTCTTTCAAAAGCTCCGCACCCACTCCAGAATCGACCGTACCGCCACGCCGCTGGGACCTTTGGCAATGTACGGCTTCGAGTCTTCCACCCAGGCCAGCCCGGCGATATCAAGGTGAATCCACGGCGTCTCTTCCACGAAGACCTTCAAAAACTCCGCGGCCGTAATCGCGCCGCCATAGCGGCCACCGGTGTTCTTGATGTCGCCGATGTCGCTCTTGATCAGCTCGGCGTACTCTTCGCCGAGGGGCAGGCGCCAGAACTTTTCGCCCGAGGTCGCGAGAGCGCCGTCGAACTTCGCCCAGGTGGGGTCATCGTTCGAGAAGGCCCCGGCGTTGGTCATGCCGAGAGCTACGACGCAGGCGCCGGTCAGCGTGGCCGCGTCGATGAGGTGCGTGGCGCCGAGTTGCTTGGCATAGCTCAGGCCGTCGGCCAGGACCAGACGGCCTTCGGCGTCGGTGTTGATGATTTCGATGGTCTTGCCGGACATTGCCGTCTCCACGTCGCCGGGCTTGTAAGCCTTGCCGTCGGGCATGTTTTCAGCGGCACAGACGACGCCGATGACGCGCACCCTGGGCTTGAGCAGGGCGATGGCGCGCATGGCGCCGATCATGGCTGCTCCGCCGGCCATGTCGTACTTCATCAGTTCCATCTTGTCCGACGGCTTGATGGAGATGCCGCCGGTGTCGAAGGTGATGCCCTTGCCGACCAGGCCCAGGACCGGGCCGTCGCTTGCGCCCTCCGGTTCATAGCGCAGGACGATCAAGGCGGGCGGCTCCTCGGAGCCTTGCGAGACGCTCCAGAATGCGCCCATCTTGAGCTCGTGGAGCTTTTCGGTGGAGTGCACCTCGCAGCCGAGGCCGACTTCGGCGGCCATCTCCGCGGCGCGCCGGCCGAGGATGGTGGGGGTGAGCTTGTTGCCGGGCTCGTTGACCAGCGAGCGGGTGAGGTTCTGGCTCTCGCCCACGATGACGCCCTCGGCGAAGGCGGCTTTCAGTGCATCCTGGTCCGAGTTGCCGGAGGCGGCGAGGGTGAAGGTCTGAACGCTCTGGTCCTTGCGGTCGCTGCGATAGGTGTCGGGGTCGAAGTCGCCCACAAAGGCGCCCTCGACGGCGGCTCTCGTGCTGGGTCCGGGCGGCAACTGCTCCGCTTCAGGCAGCGCGAAGACCAGTTCCCGAATGCCGCGGGGCTTGGTGAAGCGGACGGCTGTTCCGGCGGCGTTGCGCACGCTGGGTACGTTGGCCTTGGCCTGCTTGCCGAGGCCGACGATCAGCAGACGCCTGGCAGCCAGGCCGGCGGGGGCGTGGAGGAGCAATGTTTCATTGGCGCCGGCCTTGTATTCGCCGCTCGAAAGGACGGAGGCCGCGGCCGTCTGGACTGCTTCGTCCGACGTCAGCAGGACCGGCTCGGGTTTGGCGTCGGGCGCTTTCGAGGTTTGTGTGTCGGCGGCCAGGACGGCCAGCAATTCAGTTTCAATTCCGGCAAGATTGACAAAGGACAGTTGGATTTTCATCTTTTCCTCAGGTTTATTTTAGGCGTCCCGGCCGGTCAGCGTCCCGTGCGGTGCTTGCTGGCGTTGACGGCGGCGCGGGCCTCGCGGTCGGCTTCCCGGCGCTTCTCCGTCTCCCGCTTGTCCCAGTCCTGCTTGCCCTTGGCGACGGCCAGTTCGCACTTGACCCGGCCATTGCGGAAATAGAGCCTGGTGGGGATGAGCGTGTGGCCCTTGATCTGCGTCTTGGAGAGTAGCTTGCGAACCTCGTCGCGGTGCAGGAGCAGCTTGCGGGTGCGCGTGGCGTCGTGGTTGGCCATGTTGCCATGGGAGTACGGACCGATATGCACGTTGAGCAGAAACGCTTCGCCGTTCTGGATGAGGCCGTAGGAGTCCTTGAGGTTGGCCTTGCCCTCGCGGATGGACTTGACCTCGGTGCCGCGCAGGGCCACGCCGGCTTCGAACCGCTCCAGCAGGAAGTAGTTGTGGCTGGCGGCGCGGTTGTGCGCGGCGTCGCGCTCGCCGGAGGCGATGGGGTCGCGCGGCCGGACCGGTTTCTTGGGGCCGGAAGTGTCCGGCGGAACGACGACGTGGCTGGTTTGGCGAGCCATCGGGAAGCATCCTCGAATCTTCATCCTAACATTGGCGTGGTTTTGGGCATCGGCGCGGGTTTTCCCCGCGTTCCATTGAGGCTTTGCTAAAATGGGGCATCGTTGGATGGGACAAATCGCCAATCGGAATTGCGACAGGAATCGCGACAAGAATCGCGTCAGGGGCGGCCAAGGCAGCCCGCAAGGGCCCGATCCGGAATGCGGGCCGGCTAAGACGCCTGGGAGTTCGATGAAAAGCCGCGCTGCTGTTCCGGCACCCTGCAAAGCCGCTTACTGGATTGCGCTCTTCGCGCTGCTGACCGTCGCCGGCCTGTCGAGCGTTCGACTGTACGCCGAGTCGGCCGGCTCCCTGTTCAAGCGCGGCGAAAGCGCCGAGGCGCGCGAAGACTACGACGCTGCCTTCGACCTCTACCAGAAGGCCTACGCCAAGGCGCCCAGGGACATTACCTACCGGACCGCGCTTTACCGGGTGCGGGTTACAGACTCCGCCATGCACCTGAGCAAAGGCCACAAGCTGCTGGTGGCCGGCGACGAGCAAGGGGCGCTGGTGGAGCTACTTCATGCCGCCGAGATCGACCCCGGCAACGAGGCCGCCCAGCAGGAGATCGCCAGGGTGCGCAAGAGGCACGGCGAAGCGGTGCCGCAGGGCGAGACGAGCCTTTCCCTGGAGCCAGGCAAGCAAGAGGAACTGGACTCGATGGGCGCGCCGCCCCAGCTCAAGCCGCTCTCGAACGAGCCGCTGACCCTGCACATGAGCGAAGACACCAAGGTGATCTACCGGGCCGTAGGCAGGGCCGCCGGGATAAATATTCTGTTCGACTCGGACTACAACTCGAAGAGCATTCAAGTGGATCTGAACAATGTGTCGCTGCTGGACGCGCTGCGCATCGTGGGCACCATGTCCAACACCTTCTGGCGCCCGGTAACCGAGAATACGATTTTTGTGGCCCAGAACACCACCACCAAACGCAGGGATCTTGACGAGGCGGCGGTGGAAACCTTTTACCTGACCAACGCCTGGCAACAGAACGATCTGAACGACGTGCAGACCGCCATACGCAATGTGCTGACCGGCATCAAAATCTTCGGCGTGCCCAGCCAGAACGCCCTTGTGATCCGGGGAACGCCGGACGAGCTGCTGCTGGCGCAAAAGCTGATCAACGACCTGGACAGGGCGCGCGCCGAGGTGGTGGTGGACATCGCGGTGCTGGAGGTGAGCAAGAACTGGGAGCGGACGCTGGGCATTGCGTGGCCCAGCAGCGTGGGCATTGCCCTGCAGCCGCCTACCTCCTCGAGCAGCACCACGACGACCACAACAACGACGGGAACCACTGGAACGACAAACAACGGCACCACCCCGTCACTCTACGATCTGGCCCACCTGAAGGCGACGGATTTTGCGGTGACCATCGGTTCGGCCACCGCCAACCTGCTGCTGACCGACTCGAATACCAAGATTCTGCAGAATCCGCGCATCCGGGCCACGGACGCGCAAAAGGCGACCATGAAGATCGGCGAGCGGATTCCGATCGCCACCGGTTCCTACCAGACGGGCGCGGCCACCGCGGTGGTCAGCTCGCTGGTGAACACGCAGTTCCAGTATCAGGACGTGGGCGTGAATATCGAAATGACGCCGAGCGTTCACTTCGACCATGATGTGACGCTGAAGATCAAGATTGAAGTCACCTCGCAGAGCGGGTCGGTGACCATCAGCGGCGTGACCGAGCCCATCCTGAGCCAGCGCGTGGTGGACCAGACAATCCGGCTGCGCGAGGGCGAGGCCAGCGTCTTGGGCGGCATTCAGGACAAGGAGGAGGATGTAAGCTGGACCGGCATCCCTGGGCTGAGCTCGATTCCGATCCTCAAGTACCTGTTCGGGTCGAAGGATCGCAAAACTACGGACGACGAACTCGTGTTTCTGGTCGTGCCGCACATCGTTCGCACGCAAACTCTGGATCGGGTGAATCTGCGCACCATCGATACTGGCGTGGGCACGGCGATCGAGCTGCGCCACGTTTCGGCTGCTGTGCCGGCGGGTTCGAGTCCAGCCGCGAATCCGGGATCGACTCCACCCTCGACTCAAGGCCCCAATCCGGCGCCCGCTGCTCTTCCCGCCGACCGTCCGGCTGCTCCGCCACATTCCAATATAGGCGTGGTTCCCGGCCAAAGCGCGATGGCGGCAGCGCCGGCGGCGCTGGCGCAGTTGAGCGCATCGGCGGATGCGAATGGGGAAACGGCGGCAGCAGCAGCGGCAGTGGCCGGCCACCCGCCTGGTATGCCGGTTCCGCCGGTTCCAGAGAGTGTGAACCCAGGGAGCGTGCCCCCGGGAGGTGTGAGCCAAGGGGGCGTGAACCTGATGTTCAGTCCGTTGGGCGGTCCGGTGGCTGCGGGGGCCACGTTTCAGGTGCCGGTGGTGCTGACCGGTGGAAAAGACATCGCATCGGTGCCCTTGCAGGTTCAATATGATCCGGCTAAGCTTTCCCTGGTCAACGTGACCAGCGGCGACCTTCTGGGCCGCGATGGGCAGGCCGTGGCGCTGGTCCACCGCGACGACGGGCCGGGCTCGATCACCATCAATGCCGCCCGTCCGCCGGGAACAGCCGGGGTCAACGGCGCGGGTGTGGTGTGCGTGCTCAGCTTCCAGGCCAAGGCCGCGGGAGAAAGCGTGCTCGCCATGACGCGCGCGGCAGCGGTGAACAGCGCCCAGCAGCAGGTGCCGGCCCAGGGCGCCCGGGTCAACATTGTGGTGAAGTAGACCGATGAGCCAATGAGAGCAATACGGCCAATCCGAATCGATCGCCCACGGGACCGGGGCCTTACGCTGGTGGAGTTGATCGTGACCGTGGCGATTCTGGCCATTCTCGCGTCGGCAGCGGTTCCGGTGACGATGTTCACGGTGAAACGCGACCATGAGCGGGAGCTGCGCCGCGATCTTTGGGAGATGCGCGACGCCATCGACCACTACAAGGACGCGGCCGACATGCACGCGTTCCAGACCAAGGTGGACAGCCAGAACTACCCGCCGGACCTGGAGACGCTCGTAAACGGGGTGGACGTGCAGGGCAAGAAGTTGAAGTTTCTGCGCCGGATTCCGGTGGACCCGATGACGGGCAAGGCGGAGTGGGGATTGCACTCCATGCAGGACGATCCGCAATCGGATTCCTATGGCGGGCAGAGCGTCTTCGACGTGTATTCGAAGTCCCAGGGGACGGCCCTGGACGGAACCAAGTATTCGACCTGGTAGGTTGTTAGTGTGGTTGGCGGAGTCAAACGCCGCTATCGCGAGCGAAGCGAGGCTAACGCCGCAAACTCCGCCAGCATGGACAGTGAGGGTTCAGTGGGCAGGATGCAAAAACACGACGCGGGCTTTACGCTGGTGGAACTGATGATCGTGATGGCCATCATCGGCGTGCTGGCCGTGGTGGCTGTGCCGAGTTACATCAGCGCCCTCCGGCATGCCAGGGAAGCGGTGCTCAAGGAAGACCTGCACATAATGCGCGCGGCCATCGACTCCTATACCATGGATAAACAGAAGGCGCCGCAGGCGCTGGACGATCTGCTCCAGGAGGGCTACCTGAAGACCATCCCCGAGGACCCGGTGACCAGGAGCACCACCACCTGGGTGACGGATACGAGCGATGCCATGCACTCGCTGGACCAGACCGACCCCGGCATCGACGATGTCCATTCCGGCTCGGATGAAACCGGTTCCGACGGCCAACCCTACAATACCTGGTAGACCCAGATTCGAATGCGGAGGCGATCGTGATTCAACCCGCTCATCGTGTGCTCCTGCTCCTGATGTGCCTGGCTGCGCTCTGCGGCTCGGGGTATGCCCAAACCGAGAAAACCATCACCATCCGGATGCTGGACAGCAAGACCGGGCTTCTGATTGCGACCTCCAATTTTCTGGTTCGGGTCAATCATGAGGAAACTGTCCATGGCGATTGGGTAAAGCAGAACGAGGACGGCACCGGCAAGCTGACGCTGCCCGGCGACGCCGATGTTGTCTCCCTTCGCGCCACATACGAAAGCGCCATGTATACCTATTCCAATTGCGATGCCGACAAGGATCGCCCTTCCTCGGAACAGGCGCCCTCTCCGGATCACTGGTACTCGGTCTCGGCGATTCTCGCGTCGGGGGTTGTGGCTCCCAATGGCTGTGTCGGAAAAAAGGTTCCCAACAAACTGCAGGTCTTCGCCAACCCCGGAGAGTTTGTTTTCTTTGTCAGGAAAATGAACGTCCGGGAAGCATCCCGGGAGTAAGCCCGGCCGAAGCCAAAGCCCCACACTGCACCGCGGAGGGAGACTTCCCTTGGCGCTTGATCCTAATGAACCGGCTGCATTCCCCTTCATCCTGCAGGTTGAGCGGCTCTACGCGGCCCTGATTGCTTGTGCGGACGCCGGTTCCGGCCTGCATGGGGAACCGGGGCTGGGCGGCAAACTGCTCTACGCGGGAGAACTAGACGGCGATGGCCGCGCGCTGCTGGTGGCGGGCAACATTGCCGGCGCGGCGTCGCTGGGGGCAACCGCCGACGCGGCCGCGCAGAAGCAGGCCGTGTGGGATGGGGTGGCGGACTTCCTGGTCACCTCGCTGGACGAGGCCCTGCGCATCCTGAAAAACGAAATTCGCAAGCGCGAGCCGGTTGCGGTTTGCGTGGCCGCCGCGCCGGACGCCGTGGAGCGCGAGATGCTGGAGCGGGGCGTCGCGCCCGATCTGCTGCGGCCGGCCGATTCATTTCCGGAGCATTCGCCTTTCGTCAGCCAGGGCGCGCGGCGGATCGAGCTTGTCGCGCCAGAGGAGAGCCACGCTCTGCTGCTCTGGCACGTGGCCGCCGCTCCCGCAATCTGGATGCCAAGATTGGATGCTATTGCCTTCGATTGCCTCAGCCGGGATTCGAGCCCGGCCGCATGGGCCGCCCGCCGCTGGCTGCGGCTTGCGCCGCGCTACCTGGGCCGCATGGCGCAGGGCGTGAGAGTCTTGGACTGTGCACCGGAAGCTCAAAGAGAATTCGCTGCGCGCGTTCAGGCTGGGGTCTGGGGCGGGGAAATTGGCGTAAAGGTGTGGATCAGTCTGTGCAATAAGGACGAAACCTTTCTGATCCAACCCTCACCGGGCGCAGCCACAGAAGGCGCGGGCTGATCTCAGCTCTCGACTGCGCCGGCCGCTTCAATCCTTGTCCACAATTCCCGGATGCCGTAGCCGGTTTTGGCGGAGACGGGGAGCACTTCGTCCAGCTCCAGGCCTTTCTTGAGCGCCAGCAGGTTGCGGGTGCGCTCATTGCCGCTGAGCCGGTCAATCTTGGTGGCCACCACGGCAAAGTCGCGCCCGGCGGCCCTCAGCCAGTCGATCAACTGGCGGTCGCTCTGTTGCGCGGGCACATTCGAATCCACCAGGCAGACGCACAGCTTGAGCGTGGAGCGAATGGCGAGATACGGCTCGATAAACGCCGGCCAGCCCGCCGAGATGGACTTCGAAATCTTGGCGTAGCCGTAGCCGGGCAGGTCGGCAAAGACGAGTTTCCGCCTTTGACTTTGATCCAAAAGCGCAAAAAAGTTGATGGCCCGCGTCCGTCCCGGCGTTTGCGAGACTTTAGCCGCCTTCTCGCCCACCAGCATGTTCAGCAGGCTCGATTTGCCCACGTTGGAGCGGCCCAGAAAGGCAATCTCCGGCACGTCCGGCGGAGGAAACTGCGCCGCCGCCAGGGCCGAAAGAAGGAATTGAGTCGTATAGCGCATATCCCGAGTGAGCCGCCTCAGGTATTGATTCTATTAGATTTCTGTTCATTCAGGTGGAGGTTTTACAGGTGTACAGCGGTTGAAATGCGCGATCTACGGAATGGCTCGTAAGGCCTTTGAAATGATGGCTTTCAGGGTGGCGATACTGAAATGCTTATCCTGTACGGGCGCCGGTTGTTGTCTCGCAAGTTTCTGAAGGGAATGGGGGTTACCGGCATTTACAGACGTACAGGGCGAAATTTCGCTTGTTTCGAGGGAGGGATTGGCCGGTAGAGAGGGAGCGGGAGGGTTGGGAGACGCGGCTGCGGGCGGGGCTGCGGCAGCGGCACGGGCGGCGCGGGCGGCGGCCAAGCCAAACTGAGGGGCGCCGCCGGGGTAGCGCGCGGCCTTCACTGCTTCGGGCAGGGTCAGGAGCAAGAACCTTACCATGTCGGTAACGGTGGTGTTGTAATCGGCCGCAATCTTTCGCGTCTGGCGGTAGAGTTCGGGTTCGACGGCTACGGTGATGTTTCTGACGGTTCGCATGATGCGGCTCTCCAGAGAAATCAGGAATTTCGCTCTATTGGCAGTGTGCATCACAGGAGGGTAAATTATCTGCAAAATGACATTCAGGGCACCCGGTCCGAAAAGAGAGGGCCGGCCAGGGTTCGCGGTCTCCCATGTCTGAAAATCCGGACCTGGGGTGCCAGGCTTACTTTTGGAGGTCTGCGCCACCCGCCTGCTGCTTGGGGGTAGCCCTCGCCCAAGTCGTACATCAGTCATGGCGCTATATATGGTTTCCAGAGTATTGCGATTATAAGGATCACCCAAGATATTGCTGCGCATCTCGGCGATTGCCTTGGTCGTCGCATCTTCCGGTGCGGACTTTAGCCCCTGAGGGAACGTCAACTAGGTGTAGCATATATCCCATGGATATTGCCAACAAACAGAGCCTTGCCTGTGCCCGGTTTCAGGCGTTGCGAAGTCACCCACCTTCCTCAGGGGATGAAGGCGAAGTGTCGCAATTCCATGAAATTGTTTCCGCGCTTGAGGAAGCATTTGATCTAGACCTGTCTTCGTTCCGTATTCCAGAAGCTGAATTGAAACAATACGAGGACGAATCTGGGAGCACCGCTTGGGAAGATGCTGGGCGAAACGTTGGACGCTTCCCCGCCCGCATGCAAATGTCAGACAAGCGATTCTGCGACGTTCATTTCCTCCAGCGCCAAATAGACGGCATCGCCTTGTATTTTCAAAACCTCAGACCGACTCCCAAACGTCAAAATATCGGATTTTAAGAATATTCTTTGCTATGGCTTCGCGTGGTGCGCCTCAAACCACTTCCGCGCCTGTTCCTGTGCGCGGGCAAGCTCGGCCCGCTCTAGGAATTTGCATTGAGATAAAAGCTCACATCGCCATAAGGCATCGCTTGAAGCTGCTTTGCCGTCGGTGGCCTAAGAGAGGCGTTCGTGTAGACCGCAATAATCTGTTGCAGTTCATTGGCCATGCTCTCGGCTGCCTCGGCTCGCTCGTTGTCATTCTTCTGCCTGTAGGTGGCGGCGCGATTAAGCAACCGCGCGTGCATATACAAGAGGTAGTGCGAGACAGAGCGCCCCCAGATAATCTTGGTCGAGGTGCCGATAAATACGGCGACTACAAACACGATGAGCGCCGCCCACCAGTGGTAAAGCGCGGCGAAAACCAACGCAGCAACCATGGCGATGGTATTGAAGAACGGCACATTGCTAAGCCAGCCATCCATCAATGCGGCTTGAGCAAATCGGAGATATTGCTTAGTAGTATCGTTGTCCCCGCTCCCGGGAGGGGCCATCACCTTGGCAGCCCAGGCGCTGGTATCTGTCAGACCGTCGCCCAGTGGTTTCAAAGCAACGTAAACGAGCGCCAACAAGGCCGAAGCGACAACAAACCACATGGCTATCTCCCCTCCCCAACTGCCCAAAGCCTAGTCGAGTATAGCGATCCTTCATCGGGGCGGAACAGACATATCGCGTCATTGTGGCTCCTCCTGATGCGCCTCAAACCACTTTCGCACCCTCTGCTGAACGCGAGATTGATCGGCAGGCGTCAGTTGTGACGCGGCTTTGTGTCGATCCTTCACAATCTTTTCCACCAGTTGGGCGTTCAGCTTGCCAACAGCCGCTACATCAAGCCAAAAGTAGGCTTCCGCGTAGTCCTGAGGCACACCTTTACCATGGTAGTAACCATGATAGTACAAATTCCCGAGGGAAAATTGCGCCTTGGCGTTGCCCTGCTCTGCCGCCTTGCGATACCACTCTGCCGCTTGCGTAAAGTCCTGGGGCATGCCTTCCCCATAGTCGTACAAAAATCCAAGGCTATATTGCGCGTCAGCGTTGCCTTGTTCAGCAGCCTTGCGATAGCATACTGCCGCTTGTGCGTAGTCCTGGGGCACGCCTTGGCCCTTGTCATACAAACGCCCGAGGCTGTATTGCGCGTAGGCAATCCCGTGTTCAGCAGCCTTGCGATACCAGATGGCCGCTTGCACGTAGTCCTTGGTTACACCCACACCGTCATAGTACAAACCCCCGAGGGCACCTTGCGCCATGGCTATGTCTTGGTCGGCCGCCTTGCGAAACCAGATTGCCGCTTGTGCGCAGTCCTGGTGCACGCCTTGACCCTCTACGTACATTAGCCCCAAGCTGCTTTGTGCCACAGCATCGCCTTGCTCTGCCGCCTTGCGATGCCACGCTGCGGATTGCACGTAGTCCTGGAGAACACCCCGGCCCTCGTAATACAAAACCCCGAGGCTGTATTGCGCATCGGCGTTGCCTTGCTCTGCCGCTTTGCGGTACCACGCTGCCGCTTGCGGGTAATCCTTGGGCACACCCCATCCATTGTCATACAAACGCCCGAGGAGGTATTGCGCTGAAGCGTTGCCTTGTTCAGCAGCCTTGCGATACCAAAACGCCGCTTGAGCGTAATCCTGTGGCACACCCCAGCCATTGTCGTACAAATATCCGAGGCTGAATTGCGCGTCGGCGTTGCCTTGTTCAGCAGCCTTGCGAAACCATGCTGCCTTTTGAGGGTCGTCCAGCAGCGTTTTCAAAATTTCCGTCTGAGGCGCGCCCTCGCCATTTATGTTCCGCCACCAAAGATTGAACTGCGCATCGGCTTGGCCTCGATCCGCCGCGAGGTTCATCGTCTCCACTGCTATGCCTCTGCGCTTCAAGTCCGCAAATATCTGTTCAAGTGCCTCTTCTAAAGTGCAGCCTTCCTCTCCAAGCTCGTCAAGCATTTTGGCAATGACATCGTGAAATTGGAAACGGTCACTTGTTCGGAGGGTAGACGAGTAGATTACTTTGCCGCAAGGACGTAATCCTGCGGCTTCTGCCCCGACAGTATTGCCAGTCTTAGGTTCTAAGATAATGGTTGATTGTTTCTGAAACAAACCTTCCTTTGCCGTACTGACGAGGATGTCCCACCCATAGTTGAAAGTTGAGCGGCGGTTCAGCCTGATTCTGAAAGAATCGGGTTGCCAAACCTTGAAGGGAGAACCGCCGTGAAGAGAAGCTACCACACCATAGGCAAGCAAGGAAAAGTGAACGAGCAGGAACTGGCTGGGTACCTGGCCAGGAGCGGGCAGTTTCTTTTGCCCATGGTGGATCTGATTGAGCAGTGCCAGTTGGCCTGCGACGAGCTGATCGACGTAACCGGCCGCGCCACCATCCAAGCGGTGTTGCAGTTGTCGGCCGCGCAGGTGGCCGGAGGTCCTGTGCAACAGGGCAAGCGGCGCAACGGGGATGTGGTTTTCTATGGCCGCCAGCCTGGCCAGGTGATGCTCAGCGACCGCAAGCTGGAAGTCGAGCGGCCGCGGTTGCGTACGAAAGGCTCCCGCGGCCGGGAGGTCGAAGTGCCGGCCTACGCTGCCATGCAGGACGGCGAGCAACTGGGAGCGCGGACGCTGGAGATCCTGATGCGCGGCGTCTCCACGCGCAACTACAAGGAAGTCATTCCCGCGATGGCCGAAACCGTGGGAGTTTCCAAGTCGGCGGTAAGCCGGCGGGTAATCGAGGCCTCCGAAGCGGAGGTTGAGGCGCTGCTCTCGCGGCGTTTCGATGATCTGAAGCTGCTGGTGATCTATATCGACGGACTCATCTTCGGTGACTACACGATGATCGGCGCGGTGGGCGTGGACAGCGAGGGAAACAAGCACGTGCTGGGCATCCGCGAAGGGGCCACGGAGAACTCCACGGTGGTTAAAGAACTGCTTGAAGACATCGTGGCGCGCGGCGTCGATGCGAAACGGAAGATGCTCTTTGTCATCGATGGATCGAAGGCGCTGAGAGCCGCTATCAACGCGGTCTTCGGCGCCCAGCAGCCGGTGCAGCGCTGCCGCGCGCACAAGTTGCGCAACGTGCTCGACCATCTGCCGAAGGATCAGCGGGACCAGGCCAAAAGCGTGTTGCGGGCGGCCTGGAAGCTGGATGCCAAGGCCGGCATGGCGCGCATCCGCAAGCTGGCCGAGTGGCTGGACCGGGACTATCCCTCGGCTGCGGCCAGCCTGCTGGAAGGCCTGGAGGAATGCTTCACCATCAACCGGCTGGGCGTGCCGCCGTCGCTGATGCGCTGCCTGGCCACGACCAACATCATCGAGAGCCCCCACGCCGGAGTGCGCATCCAGACCCGCCGCGTCACCCACTGGCAGAACGGGAAGATGGTAATTCGCTGGCTGGCCTCGGCATTCATCAGAACAGAGAAGAGTTTCAACAAGATCATGGGCTATCGAGATCTGTGGACCTTGGAAGCGATCCTCAACGACACCCAGCCTGCCACCGGGCAGGTTGCAGCGTAGTATCATCAACCCAACCGCCGCCCGCAACTTTCAACTAGGCGCGGGACATGCTCGTACTGACGCAGCATTGGAACGATTTGTTATGAATTCTCGCTACCCTACTTCCGAACAAATAGGTCCGAACGAAACGGTTTGAGAAGATCATTTCAGAGACCTCCAAAAGAACGGGCGGGTTCTCGTCCTAGTTGCTCCTCAGATGATTGTGCGCCCCCGGCATGTCGTAAATCAGGCCTCATGGCTTCCCACCCATCGCCAGGAAAAAGCGATGGATGGGGCACCCGGCACGATTCGTCAGGGTCTAGCGACTCTCCGCTTACTGCGGCGCAGGCAAGTTGCCCGTCATCTCCGTTGACTGCACAGCGGCCAGCACATCGGTTTCGGCGGGGAGGGGTGTGGGCAGCGGGCCTTCCAGCGCCAGCGCCAGCACCTCGTCCATCTGGTCCACAAAGTGGAGCTTCATGGCCTTCTTGATGTTGTCCGGCATCTCGGCAATGTCTTTCTCGTTAGCCCTGGGCAGGATGATTTCAAAGATGCCGGCCCTGAGCGCGGCGAGCAGCTTCTCCTTCAATCCGCCGATGGCCAGCACCTTGCCGCGAAGTGTAATCTCGCCAGTCATGGCGATGTCGCGACGAACAGGAATCTTGGCCAGCGCGCTGGCCATTGCGGTGGCCATGGTGATGCCGGCCGAGGGGCCGTCCTTGGGGATGGCGCCTTCGGGCACGTGCAGGTGCAGGTCCACGTTGCGATAGAACTCGCGGCTGAGCCCCAGGGCCTGCGCACGCCCGCGAATGTAGCTGAGCGCGGCCTGCGCCGACTCCTGCATCACGTCGCCCAACTGGCCGGTGATGGTGAGCTTGCCCTTGCCGTCGAGTACCTGCACTTCCGTGGTGAGGATGCTGCCGCCCACCTCGGTCCAGGCAAGGCCCGTGACCAGGCCGACTTCGCTCTTTTCATGCACTTCGGAGTCACGGAATTTGGCCACGCCGAGGAACTCGCTGATGTTCGCGGCCGTGAGCTCTTCCTTGTGCTTGAGGCCGCTCTTGACGACCTTGCGGGCCACCTTGCGGCAGATGTTGCCGATCTCGCGCTCCAGGTTGCGGACTCCGGCCTCGCGCGTGTAGTAGCGAATGATTTCGAGAATAGCGTCGTCGGCGAAGACGATGTTCTTGTCGCTCAGGCCGGTCTGTTGGCGCTGCTTTTTCACCAGGTACTGGCGCGCGATTTCGAGCTTTTCCTGCTCGGTGTAGCCTTGCAGACGAAGAACCTCCATGCGGTCCTGCAGAGCGGGCGGGATGGTGTGCATGACGTTGGCCGTGGCCACAAACAGCACCTGAGAGAGGTCGTAGTCTACGTCCAGGTAGTGATCCTGGAAGGCGGTGTTCTGCTCCGGGTCCAGCACTTCCAGTAGCGCCGAGGCCGGGTCGCCGCGGAAGTCCGAGGCCATCTTGTCCACTTCGTCGATCAGGAAGACGGGGTTCTTGGTGCCGGCCTTCTTCATGTGCTGGATGATCTGGCCGGGCAGGGCGCCGATGTAGGTGCGGCGATGGCCGCGAATCTCGGCCTCGTCGCGCACGCCGCCCAGCGAGAGCCGGACAAACTTGCGCCCGGTGGCCTTGGCGATGGACATTCCCAGCGAGGTTTTGCCCACGCCCGGAGGTCCGGCGAAACAGAGGATGGAGCCCTTGGGGTTTTTGACCAACTGGCGAACGGCGAGGAATTCGAGAATGCGTTCCTTGATTTTTTCCAGGCCGTAATGGTCCGTGTTCAGCACCTTTTCAGCGTAGTCGATGGAGCGAGTCTCTTTGGAACGCTTCTTCCAGGGCACGGCCAGCAGCCAGTCGATGTAGTTGCGGCTGACGGTGGACTCAGCCGACATGGGCGGCATCGCTTCCAGCTTCTTGAGCTCCTGGATGGCCTTGTCGAGCACGTCCTTGGGCATTCCGGCGGCTTCAATCTTCTTGCGCAGCTCGTCGAACTCGCTCTTCTCGCCGCGGCCCAGTTCCTTCTGGATGGCCTTGATCTTCTCGTTGAGGTAATACTCTTTCTGCGCCCGCTCCATCTGCCGCTTGACGCGGGACTGAATGTTGCGGTCGAGGTCCAGCTTTTCAATCTCGATGTCCAGCACGTCGGCGATGCGCGCGAGGCGCGCCGCGGGGTCGAAGATGGCCAGCAGCTCCTGCTTCTCCTCGATGCCGAGCTGCAGGTTGGCGGCGATGGTGTCACTCAGCTTGGCCGGTTCGTCCATGCGCACGGTGGCGATGATGGTCTCGTAGTTGAGCGACTGCTGCAGCTTGACGTACTGTTCGAAGAGGCCGGTGACGCGCGTCATCAGCTGCTCGACGGCCGGGGTCATCTCAAACTCTTTCTTGCCGACCCGCACGGTGGCCACAAAGAAGCCGTCGCGGTCGTTCACTTCAATCGATTTGGCGCGCTCCACGCCTTCCACCAGCACCTTGATGTTGCCGTCGGGCATTTTGACGCTCTGCACGATGTTGCAGATGGAGCCGACCTGGTAGATTTCCTTGGCCTTGGGCTCGTCGACCGAGGCGTCGTGCTGGGTGGCGAGAAAGATCTTGCGGTCGCCGGTGAGGGCTTCTTCCAGGGCGCGCACGCTGGACTCGCGGCCCACCACGAAGGGCGTCATCATGTAGGGGAAGATGACCATGTCCCGGATGGGCATCATGGGCAGTTTGCGCGTTTCGGTTCTTTCGCGGGATGCGGTCATAGGGTCCCCATGGGTGTTAGACGCGCGGAACATGCTCCGGATACGCGGCTGATTATACGGCTCCTGTTGCGATTGTACAGCGAACGGGGGTTTAGCAGGCGATGAAGCCAGTGCGACCCAGATCCAAGAATCGAGACGCGGCCGACCGGGAGATTGGTTTCAACTGCGAGCCGGTACACGTTCCCGGCGTGCGGAACGAGGCAATCCAGCCCTGATTACTTGCGCTCCAGGACGATGAGCTCGACGGTATCGGTGGGCAGCGGATGGGACAATTTCAAACTTCCCCCGCGCAAAGATTTTTCCTCAACCAGTTCCAGGTTTTGGGTTTTGCTGATCCGGTAGCGCTTCAGGTTGAACGCCGCTTGGCCCCAGGGCAGGTTGTCGATTGCCAGGTTGTAGCCGGCATTGTCGCGGTAGACGATGTCGGTGCGAGGCGCCAGAGACCTCTCTTTTTTCGCGTCGGGCGGCGGAGGGGGCGGAGGCGCCGCATCCGCGGGCGCCGGCATTTTCTTTTCCGCGAAGCCGGCGGGAATGGCGTAGTTGCCGATGAAGACCTGAACGGTCTTGCCATCCGCCGAGCGGCCCGCAAGCGCGGCCAGGCCAAAGGTGTCGGCGCCCTCAACCGCAAACCGTTGTGGCGTGTCCAGCATCCTGCCCATGGCTTTGAAGGTGTAGGCAGGCTTGAAATAACGCCCTTCGAGATCGAAGAGTCCCATCCAGGCGGCATCGCCCCGATAGAACATCGCATGATCCACGGGGGCGTCTTGAAGATAGCTGAGGACCGCGCCAATGAAGGCCGCATTGTGCATGCCTTGCAGCTCGTCCTTTTCCTGGTCCGTAAAATCGTAGCTCAAGTTCCATTCGGAGAGAATGCTCTCCGCCTTGGGAAATCCGTGCGCATCGAGGACGCCGCGTATTTCCCTGGCCAGCCGAACGGCATCGTAGGGGTCGGCGCTGAAGTTGGCGTAGGTATGCCAGGAGTAAAAATCCAGCGGCAGCTTGTGCGCGGCGCAGTAGTCGATGAAGCCTTCGCGGTAAGCCCCGTCGTCGGAAGGATTCGCAATGGCGTCGCCGCCGACTTTCAGTGTGGGATCGACGGACTTCAAGGCCAGGGCCGTCTTTGCGTACAGAGAGTAGAACTGCTCCGGAGTGCCGGTCCAGAATATATCCCCCGGCTCATTCCAGAATTCCCAGTAGCGGACCTTATAGTGGAATCCGTTTGCCCAGCCCTGGTTGTAGTGCATGGCGATGTGCTTCACCACGCTCGAGTACTTATCGAAGTCGGCCGGCGGATTGACGTTGGCGCCCCAACTGCGCCCGATGCGGTAATAGACTTCCGCCCCACTGGCGTGAACGGCGGTCAGCATCTTATCGGTCGCGGCGAAGTTGTAGCTCGCGGCCTTTTCCGGGTCGGCATTCTCGTCGGGAAAGATGATGGAAGCGTTGCCCGCCTTCACCACGCCGGCGCGCTGCGCGGAGTCGGGAATCAGCCAGGTCAAGGGTCCATTTGTGTAAACGAACCTGGCATCCACATCGGTGGGGCCCATCACATCGTGGGTGCGAACCTGACCGACGCGCAACTCGCTGTATTGCCGCACCAGGCCGGGAAGTCCGGCCATCACCGGCGCCGGCATGCCGTTCATGCCCTGGAATGAATGGAGCTCGCCGACTACTTTGCCGGCGTCCACCTGCATGGCGCGATAGCCGTCATTTGCCGGGCCCTGCGCCAATGCGGCAGCGCAAGAAAGCAGGAGGAAGGGGAAACAACGTGCGGAACCCTTCATCTGTGAGACTCCTTCGCGGTGCGGGCGACGCGAAGAAAGCCCCCGCACTCTCAGCATGGAAGTCTAGCATGAGGGTGCATAGGCGGCAATTTACGGTCTGAATGCTAGCCGGCCTTCTCCAACAGGCACAACGACAGGTCGCGGCGCTCGACCATATCGCTCGTGATTTCCAGGTCGCGGACGCGTTTGTTGTTGGGCAGGTGGTACATCAGGTCGAGCATCAGCTCTTCGAGAATCATGCGCAAACCGCGGGCGCCCACCTTGCGCGCCAGAGCCTCGCGGGCCACGGCACAGGTGGCTTCCTGGGTGAAGTGCAGACGGACGTTTTCGTACTCCAGGAGCCGCTGGTACTGCTTGAGGATGGCGTTGCGGGGCTTGGTGAGGATCTCGATCAGCGCCGCTTCGTCCAGTTCGTCGAGGACGCCCATGACGGGCAGGCGGCCGACGAACTCGGGAATCAGGCCGTACTTGATCAGGTCCTGCGGCTCGGTCTTGCGCAGCAGTTCGGTGTCGCGATGGGAGCGTGCAGTAGCCTCGGCTTCAGTCTCCGTAGCCTTGAAACCCAGCGCCTTCTTGCCGATGCGGCGGCCTACAATGCGCTCCAGGCCCACAAACGCGCCACCGCAGATGAAGAGGATGTTGGTGGTGTCGACGGCGGTGAACTCCTGGTGGGGGTGCTTGCGCCCGCCCTGCGGGGGAACATTGGCCACGGTGCCTTCGAGGATCTTGAGCAGGGCCTGCTGCACGCCCTCGCCGGAGACGTCGCGGGTGATGGAGGGATTCTCGTCCTTGCGGCCGATCTTGTCGATCTCGTCGATATAAATGATGCCCTGCTGGGCGCGGGTCACATCGCCTTCGGCGGCCTGGAGCAGCTTGAGGATGATGTTTTCCACGTCCTCGCCCACGTAGCCGGCCTCGGTCAGCGTGGTGGCGTCCACAATGGCGAAGGGAACGTCGAGCATCTTGGCCAGGGTGTGGGCCAGCAGCGTTTTCCCCGATCCGGTGGGGCCGATGAGAAGGATGTTGGACTTGGCGAGCTCGACTTCATTGTTGCGCATGCGGTTCATCTGGATGCGCTTGTAGTGGTTGTAGACGGCGACAGCGAGCTTTTTCTTGGTCTGCTCCTGGCCGATCACGTAGTCGTCGAGAAAGCCCTTCACCTCCTGCGGTTTGGGCAGGTGGCCGGCGGTGGTGGGGGGATGGGCGGCGTCGCCGCGGTCGTCCTCGAGGATCGAGTTGCAGACGGCGACGCACTCGTCGCAGATGTAGGCGCGAGGGTAGTCGCTGGGCGACGAGATCAGCTTGGCCACGGCGTCCTGTGACTTGTGACAGAACGAGCAGCGCAGTGCTTCTTCGGGTCCCGTGCGCATTTTCATGGAGCTTACTCCCTCTCGGACGATCTTAACAGGGTTAGCAGGGTTAGCGTTTTCAGCGAAGTGAGCGGAGCCAGCCCCGCCAACCCCGCCAGCGAGTTACGTGCGCGGCCGGTCGATGATTTCGTCGACGATGCCGTATTCCTTGGCCTGCTGCGAGTTCATGATGAAGTCCCGCTCGACGTCGCGCTCGATGCGGTCGAGAGGCTGCCCGGTATGTTTGGCGATCAGGTTGTTGGTGATCTCGCGAATGCGGAGAATCTCGCGGGCATGAATGTCGATGTCGGTGGCCTGTCCGCTCAATCCGCCCATGGACGGCTGATGAATGAGAATCCTCGAGTTGGGCAGGGCAAAGCGCTTGCCCTTGGTTCCCGCCAGCAGCAGAAACGCGCCCATGCTGGCTGCCTGGCCGATGCAGTAAGTGACCACGTTGTTCTTGATGAACTGCATGGTGTCGTAGATGGCCAGGCCGGCGGTGATCGATCCGCCCGGCGAGTTGATGTACAACTGCACATCCTTCTCCGGGTCCTCGCCGGAGAGGAAGAGCATCTGCGCCACGATGAGGTTGGCTATCTGATCGTCGATGGGTGTGCCGAGAAAGATGATGTTGTCGCGCAGCAGACGGGAATAAATGTCGTAGGCGCGCTCGCCCCGGCTCGTCTGCTCAACCACCATGGGAACCAATGCCATTGAGTCTTCTTCCCGTTCTTGCAGTTGGGGACCGTTCGTCCCCGATTTCCTTGTGGCCGCCCGGTCCCGGTTTCGTTCGTGGGCCGTGCGGCGCCTTCTGTCGTTTTGCCGGACTACTTACCCGCCTGGGCGGGCAGCCGGTCGTACAGTAAACTCGCGGTCTTCTCGCGCCGCAATTGTTCCCGGATTCTAGCCAGCCCGCCGTCTTCCGTCAAACGGGCGCGCAGAGTCTCCAGCGGTTCGCGGGACTGAATAGCAGCCAACTGCAGCTCGCGATCCAGTTCCTCGTCGCTGACGGTGATTTTTTCGTCAAAAGCGATGCGGTCCAGCAGGATGGAGGTTTTTACCTCGGCCATGGCGCCGTCGCGCTGTGCCGCGCGCAGGCGGGCAAAGTCCAGCTTGCGCATCTGCTCGGTCTCCATGCCCTGCGCCGCCAGAGCCCGCAACCCGCGCTCCAGGCGGGCGTCAATCTGCTCCTGCACCAGCGACTCGGGAACCGGGAACGGGAAGCGCTCAATGAGGGCGGCGAACAGCCGGTCCTTGGTTTCGCCTTCCACGGCGCGGCGCTTGCGGCTGGCCATGTGCTCCCGGACGCGCTCTTCCAGGTCCGCAAAGCTCTCGTAGGCGCCGAGTTCCTTGGCAAAGCCGTCGTCCAGCTCGGGCAGGGTGCGCTTCTTGATGGCCTTCACTTCCACGTCGTAGGCCACGGTTTTGCCGGCCAGCCTGGGCTCGGCATAATCGGCGGGATAGATGACCTCGGCCGTCAGCTCCTGACCGGGTTTGGCGCCGCGCAGGGCCGTGGTGAAGGCCTCCAAGGTGGCCTTGCCCCCGATTTCGACCAGGGTGTCTTCGCCGGCCACCGCACCCGGAGGGTTCCCGGCCTCGGCGTCGCCTTCAACCTGGCCCTTGTAAGTGATCTGCGCCCAGTCGCCATCCACCAGGGCGCGGTCTTCCTCGACCGGCTCAATGGTGGCGCGCGACTCGCGCAACTGCTCCAACTCGTGCTGGAACTCTTCTTCGGCGATCTCCACCGGAGGCTTCGCCACGGTCACGTTCTGGTAGCCCTCGATGGAGAAAGCGGCAACGAATTCGAAAACCGCCTTTACGTGCAGCGGCGCGCCGTCCTCGACGGTCAGCTCGGTCACCTGCGGCTGGCCCACGGGCTTGACGCCCAGGTCGAGCACCGCCTTGTTGAAACGCTCGGGCAAAAGCCCGTCGATCACTTCCTTGCGAATCTCGTTGGCATAGCGGCGCTTGATGACGGTCTCCGGCACTTTGCCGGCGCGGAAGCCGGGAATCTTGGCATGTTTCCGGTAATTGCCGATCACAGTGCGGTAGGCCTTGCCGACTTCTTCGGCGGGAATGTCCAGCACTAGCTCGCGGGTACAGTCCGGGTTCAGAACCGGTCCGTGCTGGTGCGAATGGTCATGATCATGGCCGTCGTGGTCGTGATCATGTTCTTCGTGCGCGGATTCGTGGTCCTGCGTGGCCTCAGCCGCTTGGGGTTGGGGGTTGTTCTCGAGAGTGTCGGTAGAGCTCAACGTTTTGCCTTCCGGGCGCGCCGCGGCGAGCCGAACAAATGCACTACTCTAGGCTGCCACTTTTGACAGCAAATCCGGCTGCCACTTTCGGGTGATTTCCGGCCACAACGTGCCCATTCCCGGCCACAAATCGCCCATTTCTTCTACCAACTTCCGCCGTGGCCAGGCGCCCAAGGCAAAACCGGCTCCGTGCGGCCGGGGGAATGCCTAATCTCATGGTAAGTGGGTTTGCCGGAAGGGTCAAACCGGCGGGGCGGTTCAGGAGCGGAAACGCTCCTCGAAAGACACGTTACTGCTCAGTGACCTGGGGCTTACGAACGTAAGGGAGGAAGCGGGGATGGGCCGCGCCGCAATGGGCGTAGTGCTCACGGGCCTCGCGGAGGCTGAGCTGACCGTTCACGGTGAGGCGGACCTCGGCGGCATCGTCGTCCTCCTGGCCATCGTCCTCCCACCAGCAGACCGGGCACAAGGCCAGCGCGCCGACGGTTTCCAGCGTCTTATATCCGCAGCACGGACAGCGAAAACGAACCGGCACAGCTTCCCCTGAAAAGAAAGACGCGAACCGAAAGTGCTCGTTTACGCGTAATGACAGCATCCAGCTTCCACCCTCCAGTTTTCAGTTTCGAGCCTGCACATTTTTGGCGGCTTCGGCCTGTCCATCCGGGATTATCGGCTGAATGCCACAATTGAGCAGAGACGGAAGAATATTTGGATGCAGAAGGGCACACCGAAGTTTCGGCCCATATTGGGTCCCGTCCGCTCCGATTCCCCCGAACGGCTTTATTTTCAGTCGTATCGCCCCCACCGCTCAGGCCGCCCACGTTGGGGTTGCAGGTGTTGGCCGGCGCCCACGGAATTCCGTCGTGGTTCGCTCCCGACGCGGGCGGCGTAGAATTGCGGCCGAGGAGAGTTGAGAACCTATGCCGCGTTTTGTTTTTTGCTTCGATTGTCGATGGAGCTGCCTGTTGCTGGGGCTATTGTTCACCGCGCCGTGCCTGGGCCTGGCCCAGCCAGCCCAGCCGGCACCGCTGCGCGTAGCCATCGTGGGCCTGGTGCACGGCCACGTGGAGGGTTTTCTTTCGGCGTTGCCGCAGCACCAGGACGTGGAACTGGTGGGCATTGCCGACCCGGACCCGGCATTGGCTCTCAAGTATGAGAAGAAATACTCGCTTGCGCAAAGCCTGTTTTTTACCAGCATGGAAACCATGATCGAAGCGCGCCATCCCCAGGCCGTGCTGGTGTATACCTCCATCGCCGACCACCGTCATGCCATTGAGATTGCAGCGCAATACGGCGTTTCGGTGATGGTGGAGAAGCCGCTGACCATTTCGCTGGACGATGCGCTGGCCATTCGGAAAGTGGCGCGGGAACACCACATCCATGTGTTGGTGAACTACGAGACCACCTGGTACGCGAGCAACAAGGCCGCCTATGACGAGGCGGAAGGCGGCCGGCTGGGCGCGATTCGGCGGGTGGTGGTTCACGACGGCCACCAGGGGCCGGTCGAGATCGGCGTGCCGCCGGAGTTTCTGAGCTGGCTGACCGATCCGGCCAAAAACGGCGCCGGGGCTCTCTACGACTTTGGCTGCTACGGCGTGGACCTGATGACCTGGCTGATGCACGGTGAAGCTCCGCTGACGGTAACCGCGGTGGTGAACCACGACAAGCCGCAGCTCTATCCCAACGTGGATGACGACGCCACCATTGTGCTCGCTTATCCTCATGCGCAGGCCGTGATTCAGGCCTCGTGGAACTGGCCTTTCGGACGCAAGGATATGGAGGTCTACGGAGCTACCGGCTACGCCATCACCGTGGGAGCGGACAAGGTGCGCCTGCGGCACGAACACGACTCCGAGGAGCAACTAACTACGTCTGCCCCGCTCAGCCCGCCACAGGATAACTCACTGAGTTATCTCGCCGCTGTATTGCGCGGCCAGCTTGTACCCAAAGGCGACCTGACGGCGCTCGATACCAACGTCGTGGTCATGCAGATTCTGGACGCGGCGCGGGAATCGGCGCGCACCGGTAAGAGCGTGCGGCTGATGAAACTGGAGGAGCTGGCTCCATCCGCGGCCAATCGAGAAGGCCGCCCGACCGGATAAGTTTCACGGCACAAACGCGCTTATCCTTGCGAATTGCATAGCCTTCCGATTCCGGAGTGAGCTATCCTTGTCGAACGTTGTGGAGGGAGAGCGCCGGGTTGCTCTCAACGTGTTCCCAATACGGCCGTCCCGCTCCGCGCTCCCGGCGCATATCCCCCGAATGCGAGGTTTGAATGCAACGCAGAACGAGTTTTCTTGCCATGGCGGTTCTCTTCCTGTTGGTCTGTGCAAAGGCTCTTGCATGGAACAGCGTGGGGCACATGACGGTGGCCTACGCTGCCTACCAGCAGCTGACTCCAACGGAAAGGGCCAGAGTAGCGGTCCTGCTGAAACTCAACCCTTATTATTCGAAATGGCTGGCCCTTATTCCGGCCGGAACATCGGCTGCCGACCAGGATATGTATGTGTTCATGATGGCAGCCACATGGCCCGACGAGATCAGGGCCGACAACTCCTTTTCTGGAAACGACAACATCCCCAAGGGAGAACTCCCTTCGCTGAATGACGGGTATGGGGCCAAGCTGAGGCATGAATACTGGCATTTCGTCGACACCCCTTTCAGCGTGGACGGCACCAAGCTGCCCCCGGTTCCCGTTCCGTCGATTGTGCAGAAGATCACCGTATTCCGCGCCGCTCTTGCTACCGGCGAACCCGATCTGCTCAAGTCCTACGACCTGGTTTGGCTGTTGCACCTGGTGGGCGACGTGCATCAGCCCCTGCACTGCACGACGCGCGTATCGCAGGCCAAGCCGCACGGAGATGCGGGTGGCAATCTGGTACTCGTGCAGGGGCCGAGCCAGAACCTCCATGCGTTTTGGGACGATATTCTCGGTGTGGGCTATACCCAGAACTTCATGAATGCCGTCAAGGTCGGCCAGGCCTTGCCCGCGCCCGATCCTTCTCTGGTTGGCGACGCCCAGGAGAGCGACTGGGCTGCCGAGAGCTTTTCGCTGGCCAAGAGCAATGTTTATGTCGCTCCGGTAGGCGCGGGCCTCGGTCCGTACGACGTTTCCGGGAAGTACACGACCGACGCCCAGCAGCTTGCCGAAGCGAGGATTGCTTTGGCGGGCGCGCGGCTGGCCAACCTTCTTAAGACTGCATTGAATTGCGGCGATCAAAGCTGCGCCAATTGAACCGATAGCACCGGGCGGCCTTCAGGGGTGTGTGCGCAGATCGAACCGGGCTTCCTCCATTCGCCCGGCCTTGCAATCGGGGAAGACGCTGTTGGAGCCGTTCGCCGCGGCGGCTCAATATTGCTTCGCCTTTGACAAAATGCATCTTTCGGCGCAATATCTGGGGTGCTCCTCACCATTCGCGATGACCTCACTCTGCGCTCGATGTGCATGCGAAATCGCTGAAGGCGATGAGGGCTGCGCTCATTGCGGGGCAGCCGTTGCTCAACCTTTGCCAACGGCGGACACGGCGCCCATTGCCCTCCCGCCGCTTTCCACGACGCCGGTGCTCTCAACGCCCATGTTCTCCATGGAGAGCGATCTCATCGGCATTGGCGGCTGGCTGATTCTGCCGGTCATTGGCCTGGCGATTTCGCCATTCCTGTTCCTGCATGGTGTTTATACGGATCTTCGCATCCTTTTCGGCAGTCAGTTCCAGACCGCTCTCGCCACCCGTCCAGCGCTCGCCGGCCTGATCCTGTTTGAAGCCATTAACAATACCATCCTCTTTGCAGCAACGATCTGCCTCAACATCCTTCTCTACAGAAAGAAAAGGGCCTTTCCGACTTATATGACGATTTATCTCGGGGCCCAGTTTGTCCTCGGCCTTGTGGATCACCTGGCGGCCGTTAGATTCAACCCGGACTCCGAGTGGACTGCTGTTGCAAGAGGCTTCTTCGCAGCTATCATCTGGATACCCTACTTTCTGCGTTCGCGGCGGGTGGAAGTCACATTCGTGCATTGATGGAACTTGCGGCTTCAAGGAGCTTTCCCTCCCGGTGAAAGCGCCGGACAAAAAACAGGCCGAGGCTTGAGCCCCGGCCTGTCTTGCTTCAAGGCCCAGTCGAAACGAAGTCCTACGGAACAAACACGTGCAGCCGCACGTGCCACTTGGTGCTCTGGCCGGGCTTGAGGGTGACCATGCCGGTGTCAGTCGAGCCCCACTCCTTGCCGAAGGGGTCGCCGAAGTTGTACTGGTGCTCGATGGCCACGAATTGCTTGGTGGGCGGCGCGAACATCTGAATGGCCTTGATCTCCGGCGACAGGCCGACGATTTCCACGCCATAGTGCGCGGCCGGGTCGATCACTTGCACCGTGGCGGCGTGATTCACCCAGTCGATGTGGTTCCAGTTGTCGTCGAAGAAATTGGTCCCGAGCGGCGTTCCACCGACGCCGCGCAGGTCGAACCGGGTTCCCGCGACGGGCAGAATCTTGCCCGTGGGGAAGACGTTGTCGTAGCCGTCCACCTCGGCAATGGTTGAGGCCGGAATGCGCACCCTGACCTGAGTGCGGTCGCCCGAGGGCAGGTTGAAGTAGGGATGCCAGGCGATGGCGATGGGTTCGTCCTCGGCGCCCACGTTGCGGGCCTCGATGGTGGCGTCCACGGCCTCGGCGGTGAGCCGGATGGTCACCACCAGTTGCGTTTTGGAGAGCCAGTGGCCGCCAAAGTCTCCCGCGTGGATGACGCCGGAAACTTCTTCGCCGCCGGGAACTTTTTGCACCGCGACGTTGTCGGTCTTGGCCTTGAGAATCAGCCCGTGCATGGCGTGGCGCTCGGCGGTGGGCAAGCTGCCGATGTTGTTGGCGGGCAGGGTAATGCTGTGGCCCTCCCACTCGGTGGTCAGCGTCTTGCCGTCGGCCGACAGCTTGCCGCGAATCCGATTAGGGTAGGGAACCAGGAAGGCCGCGCCCAGGCGGTAGCCCAGATCGCCGTTCGCGGTGTCGTCGACGTCGAGCATTTTCTTGGCGCCGGCCAGGTCGGGTGAGGCCAGCACGTCGACGTTGCCCTTGCCGGGGAAGTTGGCGGTGATTTGCAGCACTTCCATGCCGCGGCCGGGCAGCACGGTGACGCTGGTGAACTCGGGCTTGGTGGTGCTGGTGGCGGTGCGGGTGAGGGTGACGATCTTCAGCCCTCCGATCTCGGTGATGGCCTGGGCGTGGCTGGTTACCACCATCAAAACCGGCAGGGCAAAGGGCAGCAGGGCAAGTACTTGAACTAATAGCTTCATCTCGATCCACCCCTGAAAGTGCAATTGAATTCTCCTGAACCAGCTTTCAAGCGTGGGCGGATTTCCCGTCGCAGGAAAGCGTATTCCGGCAGCGCAGCCATTCTACGCCAAGCCGGGCCGCCGCCGCACGCAAAACCACCACGCCTTGCGGCTAGAATTGCGTTCATGGCCGCTTCGCCCGCATCTCTGGCAGAGTTGAACGCCCGCATTGTCGCCTGCGACCGTTGCTCGCGCCTGCGCGCCTGGTGCGCCGAGGTGGCCCGCGTCCGCCGCCGCGCCTATGCGGACCACGAATATTGGGGCCGTCCCGTACCGTCCTTTGGCGATCCGGATGCCCGCGTGCTGGTGCTGGGCCTGGCTCCCGGAGCACACGGCTCCAACCGCACCGGCCGCATCTTTACCGGCGACGGCTCGGGGGATTTTCTCTATCCGGTGCTGCACGAAGCCGGATTTGCCTCGCAGCCCAAGGCCGTCTCCCGCGACGACGGGATGAAACTCGCCGGATTGTGGATCAGCGCCGTCGTCCGTTGCGCGCCGCCGGCCAACAAGCCCACGCCTGAGGAGCAGCGCAACTGCGCGCCCTGGCTGGACGAGGAGATTCGCCTGCTGAGCAACTTGCGCGTGGTAGTCTGCCTGGGCAAGATCGCCTTTGACGGTTTGCTCGCTCACCAGCTGCGCGCCGGCCGCATCCCGGCGCGCGCCGGTTTTGTCTTCCGCCACGGCGCGGAGTACGCGCTGGCCGGCGGCCTTACCCTCATGGCCAGTTATCATCCATCGTTGCAGAACACCAACACCGGCAAGCTGACGCGGCCCATGCTTCTGGCCGTCTTCAATCGCGCACGGCAACTGGCGGGCCTGGGCTGTGGGACAGTCTCCGAGTAGTCGACAAACCACCCGCAACAGGTTTCCGCCAGTTATTGGACCATTTGCACGGCTGTTCTTATTTCTTGCCGCCGCCTACGTGGCCGCGCCCATCACGAACTTCATTTCCTTTGAAGTTGGCGACCTTATCGACACGCTTTGACGGCTCGGGTTTCTCGCCACGTTGTGGCTTTGGGCCGTTATAGCCGTGTTCGGGATGAAGACGGTTATTTACGTGGCCCTGGAAGTTGTTAGCGCCATGAAACCAGGGGCCAGCGCCAATGAAGACGCCACCCGTAAACCACTCCGAGCCGTAGTAGCCGTAGGGAGCACAGTCATAAGGAGCGACATCATAGTAGCCATAGGGACACTCGGGCGCAACCCCAATTTGCACAGCAACCTGAGCCGCTGCTTTCGGAGCGGTTGCCATCATAAAGCATCCAGCGACAGCCGCTAGTACAACAAGCCTGAAACCGGTCATAAGCTCACCTCACTTTTGATTGTGGGGCCGTCATCGAACGCCCCAATCTATTCAACGTAGCGACTGGGATCATCATCGTCTGAGCGAAATGGACCACAGGCGACATGTGCGATACGGGTCAACTCAGAAATCGGAATAATCGGTACGCTACCCCGATAGACCTTCCATTTCGGCCGCTCCGCGCAGTCAATCAAAGCCGGCCAGACGCGGCCAGGCCTGGCTGGCGGATGCGCTTCATTCTCCCCGGATCACGGGCAATCCGGAACCTGACCTGGGCTTGCCCTGACATGCACCCACGGGCATCTGGCCGTAGACTGAGAGATAGCGATGGACCTTTTCTCGAAAGAAATCCTGAAGGAACTGCTTCCGGTGGAGAAGGAAGTCGTTCCACTGGTTGGCGCGCGCCGCCCCAAGGACGCTCCGCCCCATGCGGATCATTGGTCCCCTGCCATCCTGCTGGAACGCGCGGCGTACCTGCGGAAACTGGCCAAACACTCGGACGGGTCGGCCAGCGAGACGCTCAAGGAGTATCCGCAGCACTCGACCATGCTCTTGTTTCGCGGGCGCGACGGCGTCGCCGAGCTGCACGAGAACTTCGCCGATCTGTTTGTGGTCCTCGACGGTCGCGCCACGCTGGTGACCGGCGGCACGGTGGTTGGCCCCGAGACGATTGGGCCGGGAGAAATTCGCGGCGCGTCGATCGAGGGCGGCACGCGGCAGGAGATGCGCGCGGGCGATGTGGCGCACGTCCCGGCGGGGGTGCCGCACCAGATGCTGGTGCCCGGCGACAAAACCTTCACCGCCTTCGTGGTGAAGATCCGGGAGAATCCGCAGGGAGCGCGTTGAAAAGCGGTTTCACGGGCTCCATGCCGACAACTTCCTGACTGGACAGTGCCAGGTTCTCTGATCGCTCTACGCGGCGGTCTCCATGCTGGATTTGTTGATCTGTGTGGCGTTGCGGGGCTCCCTGTAGTAGCGGAGAATAATTCTCAGTTTGTGCGGGAGCATC
>Ga0224555_1001201_pt1 | contig 37177 bp, 38 predicted proteins | sample 714S23034metaG_FD_180687 | JGI IMG/M metagenome (GOLD analysis project Ga0224555, IMG submission 180687) | Peat soil microbial communities from Stordalen Mire, Sweden - 717 S2 30-34 | ecosystem: Environmental > Terrestrial > Soil > Wetlands > Peat | place: Sweden: Norrbotten County, Stordalen... | reverse complement strand
TGGCCCCCCAAAAAACCGCTTCGGGAGCCCGCCGCGGTTCAAATCGCGGCAAGGCAAAAATCGCCGCAACCCGCTGAAGCATAATGGCCTTTCAGATCTGGCAAAGCACTTTACCGGACACTAGTGAAGAGGACCCTTTGTGAGACAGCGCTGCATGTCTACCAGGATGTACTCGACAAATGGTACGCGATCGGGCGACTGCCGCCTTCGGAGTCCGGCCGTCGCATAGCCTCGAAGCGGGGCGGCAATCCCGGCTCTACTTGACCTCCTCCACGCTCGCCATGGGCGGCCGGTAAACCCGGATCGCGCGGATCGCCGGTGGATTCGCCCCGCGCGCAATCAGTTCCAGCCTGTGTTTCATCCCGGCCAGCCCCAGCGCCAGCGTGGTAGCCTGCTCCCGGGTGCGGTCCTCGAGCGGTGGCGCGCGATACACATCCACGAACATGGGCACCACACTCCAGGTCACCTCGAAGCCCGCCGGCGTGGGACGGTGCACCAGCGCGAATGACCGCGCGAAAGTCCAGTCCTCGGGCTCGATCGCCACCCGGCCGGACTTCGACACGAAGCGTTCCGTGCTCACGCCGCCGCCATCCGGGCCGGTACGCGAGCCAGCCACCTCGAACCGCAGCCGCGACTCGTCCGCGTTCACTTCCAGAATTCTCAGAGTCCAGTCTTCAATCAGCAGCGGCTTCTCCGCGCAGATCCGGTTCACGCCCGGCCAGTCCACGCTGAACGTATCGGTGGGCCGCGTGATGTGATACAGTTCGGGCCGTTCCGAAGGACGCTGGCCGTCGATGCGGACTTCCGCCTCGCCGCCATGGTACGGGTCGCCCCAGCCCGCGATGGCGTCCACGCGATTGCCTTCGAATTCCAGCGCCAGCTTGCCGTTCACCCATTCCACGTCGCGCCCGATTTCGTAAGTGCGGACCAGCTTCTCCCAGGGCTTGCGCGGCAGCGCGGGATCGTAGCGCAGATGCCGCCCGGTCAGTTCCGCAATCACATAGTCGCCCTGAAAGTTGAAGTGTGTGCCGTCATAGAGGACATCGGCCGGCTTCAGGCCGTGGGCCTTCATGTACTCCAGAAAAGGTCCGCGCACGTCGGCGATCTCGCAGTCATAACGGGCCGCCAGCGCGGGTAGCCACTCGGCGTTGTGCCGATTCATCCACCGGTAGCCGCCTAGTTTCTTCGGATCGGTGGGCTCGGGCCCCACAGTGAGCGCGTCCGGCCGGTCGTTCTGAATCAGAATCTCAGCCGTGGTATGGCGCCGGATCTCGCCGATGATGTGCTCGTAGTCGGGCTCCCCGCCGAAATCGTGAAAGATGATCAGGTCGGGATAGAACGCAAACACGTCGTGCGGCAGCGTGCGCTTCAGGAGCGGAGCAGCATAGCCCCCGATGGCGCGGTTGGCGAATGTGATATCGGCGTACGGAAACCGCGCGCGCAGGTCTCCGGCGATCGTTCGCGTCCACTCCTGCTTGGTCAGCGACTGGCCGTAGAACAGTATACGCACGGCGTTGCGCCGCTCCGGCGTGCTGGTCGCGAGCAGCGTCATGGTGCGCTGGATGCCTGCGCCGAACTGGGAAGCGTTCGCATCCGGGGCCACCGCGGGGAACGCGGGTTTCTCCACGCGGAGCGGCAGGTTGGCGGTCGCGGCATTGCCGTGTCCGTCCCGTACGTAGGCGAACAGCCGGTAATCGCCCTCCCTCTCCGGCAGGCGGAACGTAGCCCGATTCCCCGTGGCGGCCAGCACCAGTCCTTCGATCGGCGGCGTGGGTTCCTCGCGGTCGCCGCCCACTTTGGGATCGCCGCTGACGTCCAGCCGCAAGTCCCAACTGTACTGGAGCGCGTCTCCATCCGGGTCGGAGGCGTCCAACTGGCAATCGATCTGTGCCCCAGGCGGCAGAATCGCGGGACCTCCGGCCGCGCCGTTCTCCGAGCTGAGATGGATCGGCGCAGGGCCCAGGCGCGGGCTGCGGTTAGCCGGCCAACGCCCGCTCCAGAGATAGGTCATCGTGTCCACCGCTTCAGTCCGGCTGCCGTCTTCCAGAAACATCCCGTACCAGGTGTGGGTCTTCTCGTGGTGCTGCGCCCAATGGAAGACATAGGAGCCCAGGCACTGCGGCCGACTTTGGACAGCATGCTCGTAGGCCTTGCGGTAGAACTCGGCCTTCTCCGTGCTGGAGTCCTCCATGGGCAGCTTCCACGCGGTGCGCGCCACCTGCCAGTGGCCGCGTGGACCGAACTCCGTCACCCAGTAGGGACGCGTCCAACCCTCGCGCCGGATGTCCTCCGGCAAAGTGAGCATGTCGGCATATGAGTTCAAACCGGCGGCGTCCAGACTGGGGCAGTATTGGTTCAGCTCGTGCAGTATCTCCTTGTACTGGCCGCCCACCACGGTAATGACCGGGTGATTGGGATCGATGCCGTGAATCATGCGAGCCACCGCGTCGATCTCCCGCCACAGCGCCGCCCGCTGCTCCGCCGTAGTGCCAATCTCCAGTTCGTTGCCCAGCGCCCAAGCCAGGACGGCCGGGTGGTTCTTGTACCGCTCCACAATGTCCCGCAACTCTTCGCGCTGCCGGTTCACGGCGGCCGTATCTCCGTAGTTGAAGCCCCAGCGCTGCTTGCCGAAAGGCAGGTCGATGAGTACGCTCAAGCCCAGCGCCTGCGCGCCATCGAGCGCCGTAACGCCGGCGCGGATCGAGTTGCCGCCGGCCGCGGCCAGCTCTTCGAGATGCACCCCGCCGACCGCGCCTTTGACGAAATACGGTTGGCCGTCACGCAGAAGTGAGTAGCCGTCTTTCTGGTGCACGATGCTCACCGTGGACGCGGCAAGCGCGGCGGCCGCGGTTAGAAGGGACAAAAGAGGAATCGATATACGCATGACCGAGTAACCATTCTATGCGGGATCTGCTACAACTAACTCATGAAAGTCCTCTTCATCGGCGGAACCGGCATCATCAGCACAGCCTGCACGCGCCTGGCGGTAGAGCGCGGCATAGAAGTGACGCTCCTGAACCGCGGCCGTCACACAGCCAGTTCGCCAACCGGAGTCAACACGCTGGCCGTGGACATCGAAGACGCAGCCGCCGTATCGCACGCACTCGCGGGCGCCTCCTTCGACGCAGTAGTCGATTGGATCGCCTTTGAACCCGCGCACGTGGAGCGCGACATCGCGCTGTTCCGCGGCCGGACCCGCCATTACATCTTCATCAGTTCCGCCAGCGCCTACCAGAAACCCGCGACCGACTATCTGATCACCGAGTCCACCCCGCTCTCCAACCCGTACTGGGAATACTCGCGGCAGAAAATCGCCTGCGAAGAGCGCCTCATGCGCGCGTACCGCGAAGAGGGATTTCCGGTAACCATCGTGCGCCCGTCGCTGACCTATGGCGACACCCAGATCGCCCTGGCAATCAACAGTTGGGCCAAGTCCTATACCGCTGTGGATCGCATGCGCCGCGGCGAGAAAGTGATCGTGCCCGGGGATGGCTCGTCGCTCTGGGTCATCACCCATAACACCGATTTCGCCAAGGGACTGGTGGGACTGCTGGCGCGCGAGCAAGCCATCGGCCACGCCTTCCACATCACCAGCGACGAGGTAATGTGCTGGGACCAGTGGTATCGACTGACCGCCGAGGCCGCCGGCGTTGAACCGCGCCTGGTGCATGTACCCAGCGACTACATCGCGGCGTGTGTCCCCGAGGCGCGCGGCGGCCTCCTGGGAGACAAAGCCGTCAGCGTGGTCTTCGATAATACCAAGATCAAGCGCTTCGTTCCGGGCTACTGCGCCACGGTGCCGTTCACCGAGGGGATCCGCCGGACCATGGCCTGGTTCGACGCCGACCCTTCGCGGCGGCAAATCGACGACCAGGCCAACGCCCTCTGGGACACCCTGATCGAGTCCTACGAACGCGGCCTCGAAGAATCCCTCCGCACCTTTCGGCTTTGAATGTGGGGCAGGCCCGTGCCTGCGGCGGCCTCTCAGGCCGCCCCCGCTATCCGACTTTCATCCCCGAATACCCGATATAATAACCGCGTGTTCCCCAGATCCGCATTACTCATCCTGCTGGCCGCCGCAGCTACCTTCGGCCAGCCGCCGGCGCCGAAAATCCAGGCGCTCATTATCACCGGGCAGAACGGCCACGATTGGCGTGCCACCACACCGGTCCTGCGCAAATTGCTCGAGGACACCGGCCGCTTCGAGGTTCGCGTCACCGAAGAGTTCCGCGGCGCGGGACCCGAGACCCTGGCCCCCTACGGCGTAGTGATCCTGAATTACTACGACAGCAACCGTCCGGAACTGCGCTGGGGCGAGCGCGCCGATGCCGCGCTGCTTGACTTCGTGCGCTCCGGCAAGGGCGTAGTCGTCTACCACTTTTCGACTGCGGCTTTCAACGGCTGGCCCGAGTACGAAAGGCTCTGCGGCGGCAATTGGCGCCCGCAGCACGGGCATCACTCCGCGCGTCACGATTTCACGGTGAAAATCATAGACAAGGAACACCCGGTCACCCGCGGCATGCAGGCTTCCTTTCCAGAGTCGAACGATGAGTTGTACGCCAATCTGCAGTGGCAACCGGAAGGCGCTTACCATGTGCTCGCCACAGCCTGGGACGACCATGTGCGGTACAAGGCTGGCGAAAAGCAACCGCTTCCGGGACCCGGGCTGGACCAACCCATGTTGTGGACGGTGAATTACGGCACGGGGCGCGTATTCGTGACCGCACTGGGCCACGATCCGGATGCCATGAAAAGCGCCGGATTCGCGGCGACACTCACGCGCGGCGCCGAATGGGCGGCTACCGGCGGCGTGTCCATTCCACTGCCGGACGGGTTGTAGTAATTCTCACCCACAGGATTAGCCAACGTTTATTCCCGGCTGCCAAGATGTTTTCGGAGGATTTGATGAGGCTACTGATCGGTTTGTGCGCAGTGTCGATGACGCTGGTTCTCCCCGTGTTCGCGCAGGAGCGGGGCGGCGAGAAACATGGCGGCGGCAAGCAGGAGGTGGGTGGTGGATACGCTCCCAAGCGTGGACCTGCTCCCGCCAAGGCGGCGCCGCACGCCGCGCCCGCGGCCGGGCGCCCCGCCGACAAGTCCGGACATCCGGAGGCTCCCCATGTCCACACCAACGGCAAGTGGGTCGGACACGATACCGGCAAGAATGACGCGAATTACCATCTCGATCATCCATGGGAACATGGGCGCTTCACCGGCGGCATTGGCATAGGCCACCGTTGGCACCTGGCAGGCGGCGGTCCGGGACGCTTCTGGTTCGGTGGATTCTTCTTTAGCGTGGCGCCCTTCGACGTCGCCTTCTGCAATGGCTGGCTCTGGGATAGCGACGAGATCGTGATCTACGACGACCCGGACCACGACGGCTGGTACCTGGCCTATAACTCGCGGCTCGGCACCTACGCCCACGTGATGTATCTGGGAACCAGCTAGTTCAACTATTGCAACAGATTTTTTCGTGGGGCAGGCTCTCAGCCTGCGGCGGCCTCTCAGGCCACCTCCTTTGGTTGCGGCCTGCCGCAATGCGGGGCAGGCCCGAGGGGGGCACCCTGTGGGGGCACCCTGTGGGGGCACCCTCTAGCCCGCCCCTCTTGGTTACGCCTATGCTGCTCTGTGGTTCCGGCGGCCGCGCCTGCCGGACCGGAGCTTTGCCTGAGCCGCTTCGGCCGGCCGGTTTTCGGTGACAAGTTTGGCGGAAAAACATTGCCCCGTGTTTTCATGGGTATCCATGGAATTTCGACCCAAAAGGCTGCGGAATCCTTATGCCGCTGTGCGAAGCTGATAGTGGGGAGTTGGGGGAGGGGAAATCCGTTCCGCTGATGCAGGCGGGTGACGGAGAACTTAACAACTTTCCTCTTGCATTCGGAAGCCGGTTGCGCATAGAATGAGGCATGCTGAAGAAATCTATCCCGCCAGAGTTGCGCGAGTACTTTGCCAGGATCGGGCGAAAAGGCGGCAAAAAGGGTGGACGTGCAACGGCTGCGAACAGAACGCAGGAACAGCGCAGCGAGAGCGCCCGAAACGCTGTTACAGCGCGCTGGAAAAAAGCTAAAGAGCAAGCGCCAGCCAGCCGATAGACGACCGGTGGTATGCTTTGCTAATGGCCATAACGAAAGGAGGACACCAAATTGGAAAGAAAAATTAAGATCCCTGCGCAGCCAGGAGGCCAACTCGTTGATGGATTTGAGGTCCCCATTCTGGAGTCCGTTGAGCGTTGGACCGAATTAACCCTTGAGGATGGTGCCGTCATTCGCATCAAGCCGATGGTTCTCGGTGTTGTTCGGCTGGATAACCAATGGGACCAAGAAAACAATCCACTCTATGCGATCAGGGGCGGCCAAAATGTGATGACGATCGTATCCGTACCAGATCGGCTGAAAAAGCCAGCTACGCCAGCCACCCAGAGAAAGGCCAATTAACCAATGTTAAGTTACGTGACCGAAACCGCCGATATCGCGGTCGTCGCCGCTGCCAACGCTTTGGTTATTAACCAAGTAATGTATGGGTGGTTTTTGGGCATCCGGCCCGACGACGTTCTGCCCTTAGATCACCACGTGGCATTGGGCCAAACGCTTAAGGGCCTTTCACTGCGAAAGACGCCCCGGCACAAAAAACATGTCCCAGAATCAATCACAGCGGTGGCGTACTCAGGGACTCAAATTGAGTTTTGTCCATGGATTTATGACACTAGGTTCCTGGTTCCATACAGGCCAGTGAAGGTCGTGCCGCCTTCTATGGTAACGGTAATCAGGGACCCAGAACTGGAATTTGGCGATCTGGTGACCAAGTGGCAACGAGAGAAAGGCGCAACCTCATCCATCACTGAAACGGCGATGTGTGATGCCTACTTGCAAATTATAGCCATGGGACGTGCAACTGCTGTACCGCTTATTCTGGCGCAACTCCGAAGCGAGGGCGATCAGCCCGACCAGTGGTTTTGGGCGCTCCAGATTCTTACTGGCGTCGATCCCGTAGCGGAAGAGGACCGTGGCGATTTCGTTAAGATGAGTCGCGCGTGGTCGACATGGGGAGAAAACGAAGGCTATGTCTGGTAGCTGGAACCCTAGTGACTTCCCGGAATTGACGCAAGACAATCATACGATAACCAGCGTGGCTGATCGGCACTATAACTGCATCGCATGGGCCGCAGGCGAGACAACTAGAAAATGGTGGCCGGATCGACGAAATATCGGCTGGTGGCCGCGAGGTGTGCAGCGGGCTGAAACCATGGGAGCATTCGTAGAAGCATATGGGACATTAGGGTTTCGTCTTTGCTTCGACGGTTCTCTGGAGCCTGGAGTTGAAAAGTTGGCGATCTTTGGGCGCACAATACAGCCAGATAAGCCGCCAGTTCCAACGCACGCCGCATTACAACTGGAATCGGGCCAGTGGACTAGCAAACTTGGGGATCTCGAGGATATCTCGCACGCGCCAGTTGATGCGCTCAACGGCCCAATTTACGGAAAGGTCGCCTGCTACCTCTCCCGACCACGGCAGAACGCGATGGCTTCATATCCACGCTAAAGCACCACTACCGGATACCCGCTATTATAGCAAGCTGCCCACCTGATCTTTGATAGCCACGCAAACGATACGCGACCACTCTCTGACCACTAGTCTGCTTCCCACCCGCGATCCTCGCCCGCCTGCCCGCAAGCCCGGATCGAAAATCGGCACCCAGCACCCAAAACCCAACACCCGCTTTAGATCCAATCGCTTGGGCTTTGATCGTTTCCTCGCCCTGCCAAGTTACCCGGTCTCGGCACTGGATGCGAAAGCGCGGCGTGGTCCAAAGGATGCGCAGAGTCACGCAGGGCTGCCTGGAGTCCCGCCCCACGATTAATGCAAGTGGCCCTTTCGCGCCCGTAGTCGTGCTCGGCATCGGGAATTCGCTGCTTGGCGACGACGGCGCCGGGCTGGAGGTCCTGGAGCGCCTGCGCGCGGCCGGCGAGTGGAGCGGCGCCATCGAAGTGGGCAGATGGCGGTACACTGGGGTTGGCGCTGCTTGGTATTGTAGAAGCGCGGAGGGCTCTCCTCATTCTGGATGCTGTTCAAATGGGTTCGCCACCGGGGACTATTCACGTTCTTCGCCGCGAGGAGTTAATGAACCTTCCGAGCGGTGGGACGGCCCACGAAACCGGCGCAATCCAGTTGTCGGTGCTTGGCACCGAGCCGGCGGTGCTGCGTACCGGTATCGGATTGTCGGAAGTGGTGCGCGCGGCGTTGCCGCTCGCGGTTACGCGCGCCAAATCGATTCTCGACGGGTTCCTATTATGTGCCTAGCGATTCCGGGACAGATTGTCGACGCCGAAACGATCGACGGCAACCGCGTGGGCCGCGTCCGTTTCGGCGGAATCACACGGCAGGCCTTTCTGGACTTCGTGCCCGAAGCGCAACCCGGCGATTACGTCATCGTGCACGTGGGCTTCGCCATCTCCAAGGTGGATGAGGAAGAAGCCCGCCAGACCTACGCATACCTGGCACAGGCGGGACTGCTCGACGAAGAGGAGTTCGCGCCTTGAGGTACATCGACGAGTACCGCGACGCGAAGGTCGCGTTGGGCCTGGCGCGCCGCATTGCGTCCCGGGCGACCCGCCCGTGGGTGCTCATGGAGATCTGCGGCGGCCAGACCCACACCATCATGCGCTATGGGCTGGACGAGTTGCTGCCGCCCGAGGTCGAACTGGTCCACGGTCCCGGATGTCCGGTTTGCGTGACGCCCATCGAGGTGATCGATAAGGCCATTGCCATCGCCGCCATGCCGGGCGTGATCTTCGTATCGTACGGCGATATGCTGCGGGTACCGGGCTCGCGCTCGGATCTGTTCGAAGTGAAGGCGTCGGGCGGCGACGTGCGCATCGCTTATTCGCCGATGGAGGCGATCAAGATCGCGCGCGCCAATCCGGACCGCCAGGTGGTGTTCTTCGGGGTGGGGTTCGAGACCACCGCTCCGGCCAACGCCATGCCGGTATGGCAGGCGCGGCGCGAGGGGCTGACCAACTTTTCGCTGCTGGCGTCACACGTGCTGGTTCCGCCGGCCATCCGCCTGCTGTTGCGGCAGCCCTCCAACCGCGTGCAGGGCTTCATCGCGCCGGGGCATGTTTGCACTGTAATGGGATATCGCGAGTACGAAGATCTGGCCGCCGAATTTCGCGTGCCTTTCGTGGTGGGCGGGTTCGAGCCGGTGGATCTGCTGGAGGCCATCGCGATGCTCGTCGAGCAACTCGAAGAAGGGCGCGCGGAGGCCGAAAATCAGTACTCGCGCAGCGTGACCAGGGAAGGTAACCCGGCCGCGCGCAAGATCATGTTCGAAGTGTTCGAGCCATGCGACCGCAAGTGGCGCGGCATCGGACCCATTCCCATGAGCGGCTATCGCATCCGCGAGGAGTTCGCCCAGTACGATGCGGAACGCGTGTTCGACGTCGCCACCGTAACCGCTGAAGAGCCGCCCGAATGCATCGCGGCCGCCGTGCTGCAAGGGCTGAAGAAGCCGCACGATTGTTCGGCGTTCGGCGAATCCTGCACGCCGGAACGGCCGCTCGGCGCGCCCATGGTCTCCAGCGAAGGCGCGTGCGCGGCGTATTACCGCTATCGCCGGAACCCGCTCGTGAAAGTCTAAGATGTTCATCTGTCCCCTGCCGGTTACCAAGCGCGATAAGGTCCTGCTCGGCCACGGCAGCGGCGGGAAGCTAAGCGCCGAGTTGCTGCGCGATGTCTTCCTGCCCGCATTCTCAAACCCCGCGCTGTGCCGCATGGACGATCAGGCCATCGTGGAAGCCGCCGGCGCGCGCTTGGCATTCACCACCGATTCCTACGTGGTGAAGCCGCTCTTCTTCCCCGGCGGTGACATCGGATCGCTGGCCGTGCATGGCACCATCAACGATCTCGCGGTAGGCGGCGCAGATCCGTTGTGTCTGAGCGCCGCTTTCATCCTGGAGGAAGGCCTGCCGATGGAGACACTGCGCTCGGTCGCGCAATCCATGGGCGCGGCGGCCGAGCGCGCGGGCATTCCGATCGTGACCGGCGATACCAAGGTGGTGGACAAGGGCAGCGGCGATGGCCTGTTCATCAATACCACCGGGATCGGAATCGTGCGGCCCGGCGTGAGCCTCTCCGCGAACCAAGCCCGGCCGGGCGATTGCGTGCTGCTTAGCGGCTACATCGGCGACCACGGCATCGCCATCCTGGCGCAGCGCGAAGGGCTGGAGTTTGAAACGCGCATCCAGAGCGACTCGGCCGCTTTGCACGGGCTGATCGGCGCGATGCTGGCGGCGTCGCCGGCGGGCGCCATCCGTTGCATGCGCGATCCGACGCGCGGCGGCCTGTCGAGCACGCTGAATGAGATCGCCGCGCAATCTGCGGTAGGCATCGCTCTTCAGGAAAGCTCGATTCCGATTCGAGAGGAAGTGCGCGGCGCCTGCGAGATGCTTGGGCTGGACCCGCTCTATGTGGCGAATGAAGGCAAGGTGGTGGCCATCGTCGACGCGGCCGCCGCGGATGTCGTGCTGGCCGCCATGCGTGCCCATCCGCTAGGCGCAGAGGCGCGCATCGTAGGCGCGGTCATCGATCGCAACCCCGGCCTGGTCACCATGCGGACCGCGCTGGGAACCACCCGCATCGTGGACATGCTGGCGGGCGATCAGCTCCCCCGAATCTGCTGACGTGGGGCAGGACTCCGCGCGGGTTCTCACAGGCGCCACGGCTGGTGCGCCAGGCGGAACGCCGGAACGCCGCCTCATCCCGGACTGCAGAGCACCCTCAGCGGTGCAATAACGGGTACGTGACGGTGGTCGACGCGATCGACTGGCCGTCTACAAACAACGTCAGCGTGGAATCGTGGGTTGCAAATGGTCCGTAGGGAAGTTCCAACCACGCGCCGAAGGCCCCGGCAGAATAGTTGCTGCTGGACGCGTCTGTCCCATCGATCGTGACGGTAGAGCCGGGGATGGCGCTGCCGCTCGATTGAAACAGCCCCGTGGAACTACCCGGTACCGCAGTGTTGGGCAGCGGTAGCGAGTACTCGACCTCTACCTGGCTCGGATCGAGCAGGGAAGCGGGGATGATATTCGCGGGAAAAGGCGTACAAAGAGCGGTGACGGGATCACAGCTATTCCAATCGAAGATAGTCGAAAACTCAGTCTGGTAGAAGTCTCCCGTGCGAGTTGCGGCTGTTGGGACGGTGCTCAGCCCGGTGAAGGTCCCTTTCGCCGGATCGATGGAGATAATCGCGGAGCCGGCTTCGCCCACTGCGGCTACCGTAAACGGCTGCGCCGACGGCAGGATCTGGAAGCTGACCTTGAACGCCGCGGCCTGCAGCGTGACCGACGCTGTGAGCGCGAAAAGTGGCTGGAACCCAGCCGGCGGGGGAGAGTACGGATAGAGTCCCAGGATGGAGCCGGTGACATTCGCGACGTTTTGTCCCGCCGCAATTCCGGCCTGAACTACGTTGCTTTGCCACCCTCCCTCGCGGATAGAGATGCGGTCCGTGGCGAGGCCGGCAGGCACCTGGAGGTTCAACTGATAGACGCCGGGAAACCCCGGCGCGAGGCCGGCGAAGAGGATGGCGCTCGGAGAGAGCTGCTGCTCGCCGACGTAGACCTCCAATTGGTCTACAACGTAGCTCAGCGGCCCGCCTGAGGAAGCGCCCGATGCGCTGGCTACCGGCGGATCTGTGGGGCCGAGGCCCGCCGCATAAAGGATGATGTAGTCGGCCGGAGCTACCCGATTCACCAGTTGGAAACTCGGGTTGAGCACGATGGCTGATCCCGTTCCTTGCGCATTCAAGGTGAAGATCGCGGGCGCGTCGCGATTCAACGGGATGCCGTACGAATTGCTCGGCACGCCGCCCGAGGAAACGACCACCGCTGTTTCAGCGCCAAACGCGGGCAGCGGCACCTCGAAGGGAATCAGAATGTTGACCTGAGTCGGTGACACGTACGCCAGGGGCGCCGCCACCCCGGCAACAGTCACCGAAACCCCGCCAAGAGTGGTGGGCAGCGGCACTGACGGGGCTGTGGCCGGCGACTGCGCCAAGCCGGTTCCGAAAATTACGGCCCAGCAGCCCGGGGCCAGGGCCGCGCTGTAAGATGCGCCGTTAACAACGGCTGCGATCGAGGGCTGCGCGAAGGCCCCCTCGACGTGTACCATTGCCGACAGGCTTAGGACAACGACGGGAAGTGCGTGCTTCATCGATAGTACCCAACCGTTTATAGCACCGCCTGAAAAAGGATGCAATGGTCTTAATCAGGAACTATGAGGAAATAGCACTAGTAACTAGCAAACTAGTAACGGCCGTCGTAGCGTGCGCCACTCAGAGCCTGAACATTCCGGCGGATCGCTCACCCCCCGCCCAACAATCCCTCCACGAACCCCTTCTCCAACGGCCAACTTCCCATCACCTGCGTGCCCAGATGGTTGAACGTTCCCGAAGTGAGCACCCCGCTCAGATCGCGCGGATTGGGTGTCTGGTGCTCGCGCGCGATCATTTCGCGCAGCATGGCCGTGATCGCTTGTAGCTGCGCGGCCAGCGCGGCGGCCTGCCGCTCCGACCGGCACTGCACGTTGAGCCGCGCTTCGAAGCGATTGCCCGATGGCGCCATCGCAATGCTGACGTCGTCGGCATCCTCCATGGTGTGCGCGAACATGCGCGTGCCGGGCGGCATATCGCTGCCCGTCTTCAGCATGGCGGGCGGGATCGAGATCCACACCGGCGCATCCGGCAACTCCAGCCCCCTCCGCCGCGCGGCGGTGGACTGCAGATCGGCGGCAGCCCATTCGTCCGGACTGACCGCCAAGCCCATCAGGTTCGGCCGCAAGGGGAAAAATGAGATTTTGCGCTCGGGCGTGCTTCCGCTCATGCGGCAAAGGGCGTCGCGGCACGTCCCGCCTTGCTCGCGCGCGTAGGATGCGAGGCTGTTCCAATCGAAACGCCCCTTCACGACCAGGTATTTGGCGTGCGGCGTGAAGCACGCCAGCACGGCATCCAGGTCGCGCGTGTAATCGAACTCGGTCTTCATCACGAAGACCTTGTACTCGGGTTCCTCGCCCACCTTGGACCCCGCCAGCATCTGCAGCACGCCGCCCTTGCGCAGCGCCGCGAAGTCGACGTAGAAAACCATGGAATCCCGCGTGGGGAGGCGCTGCAGCCAGTCTGACGTGGTCCGCAGCGCGTGGTAGCGCAACCGCGCTACGCCCCAGACCGCCACCCCGCAGAGGGAGGCGATGGTGATGATGAGCAGCGCGGCCCGTTTCTTGTAGTTCACAAGCGCAGTATCACACAGCCGCGGCGGTTTCGGTGAGCCGGGCTTCCTTCCAAAGCTCCAGATACGGGCGAAGCTGCCGCATCATGCCGCGGAAATCTTCAAGCGTAAGCGATTGCGCGCCGTCGCTGACGGCCTTTTCCGGATTGGGATGCACTTCCACGATCAGCCCGTCCGCCCCGATGGCGACGCCGGCGCGCGCCAGCGCGGGCACCAGGCTGCGCTTGCCCGCGGCGTGGCTGGGATCCAAAATCACCGGCAGGTGTGTCAACTCGTTCAGCACGGGAACGGCCGAGATGTCGAAGGTGTTGCGCGTAGCGGTCTCGAAAGTGCGGATGCCGCGCTCGCACAGCAGCACGTTCGGATTGCCGTGGGCCACAATGTACTCGGCCGACATCAGCAGCTCTTTGATGGTGGAGCTCATGCCGCGCTTCAGCAGCACCGTGCGGCCGCAGCCACCCAGCGATTTCAGCAGAGCGAAGTTCTGCATGTTGCGCGCACCCACCTGCATCACGTCGGCGTACTCGGCCACCATGCCCACGTCCCTGTCGCTCATCACTTCGGTGACGATGTCCAGCCCGGTGGCCTGCTTGGCCTTGCGCAGCAGCTTCAGGCCTTCCAGTTCCATGCCCTGGAAATCGTAGGGCGACGTCCGCGGCTTGAACGCGCCCCCGCGCAACATGCGCGCGCCGGCCGCCGCCACGCCTTCGGCGGTCTCCATGATCTGCCGCTCGGATTCCACCGAGCACGGCCCGGCCATCACGATGAACTCGTCGCCGCCGATCTCCACACCGTTTACGCGGATGACCGTGCGCTCCGGCTTGAACTCGCGGCTGACGAATTTGTAGGGCGCCGAAATGCGCATGGCGCGCTCCACTCCGGGAGTGGCTTCGAGCGACTCCAGGCAGGCGGTCACGTCGCCCACGCCCACTACGCCAATCACCACGCGCTCCTCGCCTTCGATGGAATGGACTTTGTATCCGAACTCTTCAATCCGCTCGCAAACGTGCTTGATTTCGTCGCGCGTGGCATGCGGCCGCATCGAGATGATCATGGCTGTTGGCTCCTTCGCTGCATAATGGCTGCGCAATAAAAAACCCACTCTTCGCGAGTGGGTTGGCTTCGAGAAAACCGGCTATGCCTCAATCCAACGCCACTCTACCGATTCCGGCTGAACCAGAATCGGAAACTAAACGAGCTGGCGGGAAAAGACATCGTAAAAGGCAAGTATAGGCCAAGTGGCGAGGGGATGGCAAGCGCACCCGCGAGCCGCTTTGCCCTACGCCGCGATTTCACGGAGCACTTCGGGATGCAGTTCCGCGACGCGGATCAGAGTCTTTGCGGCCCCGCTAGGAACGCGACGCCCTTGCTCCCACTGCTCCAATGTCCGTTGCGACACGCCCAAAAGAGCCGCGAACTGAGCCTGTGTCAGACCGGACTTGAGCCGTGCCCGCGCAATCGGCGAGCGGGGCTCCAGCGTAGTCCGTTTACCGCGCCCAGCCTTGATTGCGCTCACCCCGTCAAGCACCTCTTGCCAGATGTCGCGATTGGCTTCTGACTTAGCCAGTGCGCGCGCGCTCAGTTTCTTAGTCATTTTCGAATGCTTCCTTCAGCTTTTTCAGTATATGGGCAGGCGCGTTCTCCCGCGTCGTCTTCGAGCACAGCGTAAGCATCCAGAACTCGCTGTTCGGCTCGCACGCAATAGGTGACGCGCAACCCGCCCCGCTTGCCGGCGCCTCGCGTGCCCAACGCAGCTTCCGTACACCGCCGGAACGGGGAACGACAACTCCCGCCGCCGGGTTCAGCATCAAAAAGTCCTGCAATTCTCTGTATTCGTCATCATCGAGGTAATTGGCGCGCATGCGATCAAACGCGGCCGACTCGATAAATGTGAACACTGACCCTATACTACGCCTCTGGCGTATGCGTGTCAATGTCGCGCAAGCTGCTTCGGCCGCTCGCCTGCACGAACTCCAACGCGGGGCACGAGTGCAGTCGTAGCCGTGGTGCCGCCGTCGGTCGAAGTGGCGTGGTTCGTTCCTTACTGTGTGGTGTGGACGATGTTGTCCGAAAGGTCCCGCACCCAGATCGCGACGCCGTCGTATTTGACGACTTGGAAGTCGAGATCCGCGTGCCGGTCATTTATCCGCGTTCATCGGCGTTTATCTGCGGCTCAATATCGTGTTTCTCCGGCCGGCCCGGCCTGGGATTCTCCCCGACCCGCCGCAGATCGTCGGCCAGAATCACCGCTTCGGCCAGATCGCGCATGGGACGCCGCAGCCGCCGGCTCTCATTGCGCAAGCGCAGGTAAGCTTCTTCTTCGGTCAGGTTGTACTTCTGTTGCAGGATGCCCTTGGCCCGCTCCACCAGCTTGCGCGCCTCCAGCGTCCGCTTCATCTCCAGCGTTTCCGACATCAGGCGCGCGTTCTCGATAGCGACTGCCGCCTGGCCGGCCACGGCTTTCACGAAGCCGATCTCCTCGTCGGAAAAGGCGCGTTGCTCGCGGGTGTAGATGTTGATGGTGCCGATCACTTTCTCGCGCGTCAACAGCGGCACCGATAGCAGCGATGCCAGACCGGTCTTGCGCGCCAGTTCCGGGTAGCGGAATTGTTTCTCGGCGAGCACGTTGGGAACCGTGATGGGGCGGCCCTCCCGCACTACGCGGCCAATCAGCGAATCTTCGATCTTCAACGGCATCTTGTGCAGGTAGTCCGGCGAAGAGCAGCGCGCCGCCGAAATCACCAGTTCGCGGCGGTCCTCGTCGATCAGCATGATGGAACAGACGGGCGAATCCAGGGTCTCCGCCACCATCTCCGAAATGGCTTGCAGGATGCGGTCCAGATAGTTCTCGGCGGAGATGGTCTGGGCCACCGCCGCCAGCGTCTCCATGCGTTTCGCCGCGGTTTCCGAGCGCTCTTCCAGGCGCCACTTGGCGATGGCCACGCCCATCTGCTCGCCAATGAAGCTGACCAGCGCGATCTCCTCCGGCGCATGCGTGTGCGCCGCGCGGTGGTGCACGTTGATGACGCCGATCAGATCGCCGCCGCTCACCAGCGGCACCGAAAGGAAGGCGTCGAAAGTGTCCTCCGGCAGGGTTTGGAAGGTCTTGAAGCGGACGTCGGCGGAAGCCTTGTTCGACAGCGCCACAACGGATTTGTGCTGCGCCACCCAGCCCGTGATGCCTTCGCCGATCTTGAGGCGAATGTTGCCGATCTCCGAAGCGTGCGGGAGTTGCGAGGCATGCAGAACAACTTCGTTGGTGGCGTGCTCTACCAGGTAGACCAGGCACGCGTCGCAGCGCGTGGTTTCGAGCGTCAGGGAGATCAGTTCCTGCAGCATTTTCTCCAGGCTCAGGTCGGAGCTGACTATGCTGCTGATATGGTGCAAAAGTGCAACTTGGGAGGAGCCTTCCGAAACGGCTGGCGTGGCGGTCCGCATATATCCAGTCTAAGGAGCCGGACGTCCGATTGTCGAATCCAAAATTCTTATCGAGGGCATGGACAGGCCGGGAGGACCGTCCCACCGAGTGCTATGATCCCCTCTTATGGTCAGATTTCGTTTTGCCGCCATCTTATGCCTTGCCGGGCTGGGCTGTCTGATTGCCACCTCCGCGCCGGGACCGCAAAAGCTCACCTCGTTCGATTCCCGCGCGAACGCGCTGCTCGCGAAAATGACGCTCGACGAAAAAGTCGGGCAGATGACGCAGCCCGACCAACTCTACCTGAAGTCCGATGCGGATATCGCGAACTACTATCTGGGATCGGTATTGAGCGGGGCGGATTCGGACCCCAAGGAAGGCAACAGCCTGGAAGCCTGGGCCAACCTGATCGACCGCTATCAGAAGCGCTCGCTGGAGACGCGCCTCGCGATACCGCTGCTGTACGGCGTAGACGCGGTACACGGGCACAACAACATCCTGGGCGCCGTCGTATTTCCGCATAACATCGGGCTGGGCGCGACGCGCAATCCGGCGTTGATCGAGAAGATCGCGCGCATCACTGCGCTGGAAGTGCGCGCCACCGGCATCAATTGGGGCTTCGCGCCGTGCGTCACCGTGCCGCGCGACATTCGTTGGGGCCGCACTTATGAGGGCTACGCCGAAGAGCCGGACGGCGTCAAAGAGTTGGGAGCGGCCGCTGTCCGCGGCTTACAGGGCGCAGGCCTGGCCGACCCTTTGTCGATCCTGGGTTGCGCCAAGCACTACGCGGGCGACGGCGGCACCGCTTATGGCAGCAGCACCATTGGTCCCCATCTGCTGGATCGAGGCGATACGCGCCTGGATGAAAAAACCCTGCGCCAGATCCACCTGCAGGGCTATCTCACGACAATTCGCGCGGGCGTGGGCTCCATCATGCCGTCTTACAGCAGTTGGAATGGCTTGAAAATGTCGGGCAACAAGCGCCTGCTCACGGAGGTCCTGAAGGAAGAACTGGGCTTCGAAGGCTTCCTGATTTCGGATTTCGCCGCCATCGACGAACTGCCCGGCGATTACAAGCACAAGATCGCCATGTCGATCAACGCCGGCATGGATATGGTGATGGTGCCGGAGCGCTACCAGGAGTTCATCGCCAGGCTGAAGGAAGCGGCCCAGGACGGCACGGTGCCCATGGCGCGCATCGACGATGCGGTGCGCCGCATTCTGCGCGTAAAGATCGCCATGGGCCTGATGGACCAGAACCATGGGCAGCTTGCAGACCGCCAACTTTGGAAGCAGTTTGGGTCTGCGGAGCACCGCGCGGTGGCGCGCGATGCCGTCCGGCAGTCGCTGGTGCTGCTGAAGAACGAGCACGGGACGCTGCCGCTGTCAAAATCGGCGAAGCGCATCCACGTTGGCGGAAAGAGCGCCGACGATATGGGCAATCAGTGCGGCGGCTGGACGATTTCGTGGCAAGGCCAGAGCGGCAACGCCATGCCCGGCGGCACGACGATCCTACAGGCCATCAAGAAGGCTGTGCCGAAGGAAACCAAAGTGACGTTCGCCTTGGACGGCAAAGGGGCAGCCGGCGCCGACGCCGGCGTGGTGGTGATCGGCGAGAAGCCCTATGCCGAAACCGCCGGAGATCGCAGCGATTTGAGCCTCGCGCCGGAAGACGTGGCCGCAGTGGATAACATGAAAGCGGCCGGGATTCCGGTGGTAGTGATCCTGCTCTCCGGCCGCCCCATGATTCTCGACAAGGTGCTCGACAAGGCCGACGCATTCGTCGCCGCCTGGCTGCCCGGCACCGAAGGCGACGGCGTGGCGGACGTCTTATTCGGCGCTTATAAGCCCACCGGCAAACTGAGCTTCTCGTGGCCGCGCTCGATGGCGCAGGTTGGCGTGCACCGGGGCGACCCGAACTACAACCCGCTGTTCCAATATGGGTACGGCTTGAGCTGGTAGCGCCGGCTTCAGCCTGTGAAGCCTTCGCCGCGTGCGCTCCAATCCCTTATGGTGCGAATCTCCGCCGCCGGAATATGCAGGAATTCCAGGAACTCCCGATGCTCCTCCGGCGCCGCCTTCTCGAACTCCGCATGCCAGCGGTGCATGTCCGCCTCGGTCAGCCCCGAAGCTTTCATTATGGAAACCCACTTCTCTTTTGTGATCATCTTGTTTCTCCCAATCGAATCGTTTTGAAGCAGCTTCAGAATGGCGCGCTGGTGGGCGCGCCGGGTTTCGATCTCGCCGTCGAGCGCCACGAGGCGCCGTTTCAATACCGCCGCCGCATCGCTCTCGCGCCGGTCCGGCTTGATCAGGATCGCGCGAATATCGTCGAGCGTCAGCCCCGCGTGCCGATAAGCGCAAATCTGCTGTAAGCGCTGCAGGTCCCGCTCGCCGTAACGCCGGTAGTTGGCGGCGCTCCGAACGGGCGGCTTCAACAGCCCAATGGATTCGTAATACAGCAGCGTGCCGCGGCTCAAACCGCAGCGCCCGGCGAGTTTGGAAACAGTCCACATACTGCAATATGTCCCAGATCCCAGTGTCAACCCTACAGCTATAGACAGGTCAAGGAGAAAAAACGGCGGCCGCGGATATACTGGTTGAATGATCGATTACACGAGCATTGAACGGCAGTTGTCGGAAACACTGGGACTGCGGCGGCGCCCCGTCGCGGTGGCGTTCCTCAAAGCGCCGCCCGCCGGTGTCGCGAAGTTTGAAGGCGCCATGCCAGCCGGATGCAGCTTCTGGCGGCTGGCGGCGGAGGGGCGCGCTTTCTACACGGTGCCCGGCGACCACTACAACTGCCCCATCGGCAGCTACACCCACAACATCGCCCTGCCGCCCAACCGCGCGCCGGAACTGGAGCAGACTCTGTCGCTGATGGGCACGCTGGGCTACGTGAAGATGGAGGAGGTGCCCGGCATCCCGCGGCTGCCCGAGCCGCCCGCTGCGGTAGTTTATGCGCCGCTAGGCGAGACCCCGGTGGAACCGGATGTGGTGATTTTTGCAGGGCGTCCCGCGGGTCTGATGCTGCTCGGCGAAGCGGCGCTGCGCGCCGGCGTTATGGCCAATGCGCCGCTGCTGCCGCGTCCCACTTGCATGGCGCTGCCCGCCGCTCTGGCGCAGGGCGTGGTCACCAGCGCGGGCTGCATTGGCAACCGCGTCTACACCGATCTGGGCGAGGACGAATTGTACACGGTAGTTCCCGGGCGCGACTTGCCGCGCGTGGCGGATGAACTGCGGACGATTGCCACGGCGAATGCGCAACTGGAGGAGTATCACCGCGGCAAGCGCCAGACGCTGGAGTTTTGCCCCTCCACCTGACATCAAATTGTCACTTTCCTCGGCTACCATATGAGAGTGCCTATTGACAATGCGAAACTAGATGCCTTACAGCAGACCTACAAAGCAGCGGTTGATCAATGGGTCGCCGCCATTCGCGAAGAGGAAGCCCTCGCAACGCCCGACTACGCTCTCCCTGCGTGGGAGCGATGGGACCAGGCAGGCTTCAAAGAACAGGACGCCCAGGACAAAGCAAAAGCAGCGAAGGAAGCCTACAAAGACGGGCTGCGTCAACGGGATTACGGCTTTTGAGTCCGGGAGCCGGTCTGGCGCCGGCCCAGCGCCTGCGCCAGTGCAAGCCAGGCCGCGACTGCGGCGAGCTTTTCATCCTGCCGCCAGGGTGGGCCGATAGCCTTTCCCATGGCAGCCACGTGCCGCTCAACTTGGGCGGCCGGAAGACCCAGATCGTCCGCGGCGTGCGTGAACCGTTCGCGCTCCTTGACGGCGGTGAGCGGCAATCCGCACTCCCGGCTGGCGGCGCGCAACGCCTCGCGAAATAGCTCGCCCTCCGCAGTGTGAAGCAGCGGGTGAGAAGCCAGAATCTTTTCGAGCGGTGGCAAAGGCCTGCCCGACCCCAGCAACAGACCGCAACCAACCACCGGATGGCCGAGTTGCCGCAGATCTTCGACGATGCCGCGCAATCCGGTTGCGGCCAGGGCCGCCGCGCGCGCCGCGCAGTCCGCCACCAATTGTTCGGCTTCGCGGATGTCCAGGCCCACCGCCGCATGGTACGGCTGCGATGGCCCGGCCGCGCGGCGCTCGCGCATCTCGATGCGCCGCCGCGATACCGCCACGGGCGCATCCGGAAGTCCGGTGACGGCTACAGCCGCTGCCCATCCGGAATGCGCGCGAAAGCCGATTGCAGCGGGCGAAGACATGTTGACCGGGACTAGCCGAAAACGATTTGCGCGATCACCAGTTGCGGCAACGCCTGGTTCCAGCTATCCGGAATATCGTCGAAGGCCAGCCGGAAATTCTTGATCTCGCCCGGCGCCAGGCCGCCGATCTTCTGGCTTACGATGGGCACCCGTTCGCGCAACACCAGTTGGCCATAAGGATCGTAGAACACGCAGTTGATCGCGACCACCCGCAGCGCGCGGGTGCCGTTGTTGCCGATCTTGCCCGTGATCTCGACCACCGCTTGCTTCATATAGCTTTCGTGCTTCTGCATGTCGACGTCCATCAACTGCAGGTTGTGCACGTAGGCCTTCGCTTCGGGTGTGAGCGGCGCGGGCGGCGGCGGCGGGCGGTGCGACGCCCGATCGAGGAGAAGGAAGAAACTCGCGCCCAGAATGACCAAGAGTCCCACCACGAGCACCGCAACGGGAGTGCCCTTTTGCTCAGTTGCTATTTTGCCGGCCACCGTGACGATATTACCACCTGGAGTTTCCCTCACGCTATCGGCAGCGTTACCGAGGGGGTTTCCTTGCCTCCAGGCTGGACGTCGACAATCGTTGCAGTGGAGACGATGCTCCCTTTGTACTTGGCATTGATACTGATGCTGTATTGGCCGGGAACGGTGTTGATGTGGGTCCAGACCTTGGAATTGGAGACGGAGTCCGTGGACTTGCCGGACTGCCCCTGCAAAACAACGTCGAAGCTGAAGCTGTCCGTCTTGTCTGCGTTCGTGACCGTCAACTCAATGGCCCCGGCCTTGGCTGCCGCTTCCTTATCTTTGGCATCCTTGTCCACCTGAGCCTTCAGCGAGTCCAGTTGGGTCTTGAGATCCTTCTCCATCTGCGCCATGTTGCTTTGGAACTCCGTTGCCCAGTCCTTGGTTTCCTGCGCGATCATGCCCTGGATCGTGGAAACGAAGTCCTTCGCCCGCTGTATCATGGCGGCTCGCTGTTCAGCCGTCGGCTGTACGGCTGCGGTGGCCGGCGGCGCGGCTGCGGTGGCCGGCGGCGCGGTTGCAGTGGCCGGCGGTGCGGTTGCAATGGCCGGCGGTGCGGTTGCAATGGCCGGCGGTGCCGCTGCAGTGGCCGGCGGTGCCGCTGCGGCCGCAGGCGGTACGGCTGCACCCGCCCATAACGCAATCCAATCCATCCGGAATTCGTGCAGCAGCTTGGTCATGGATGTGGCCGTCAACACGTAGCGCGTCCATCCGCTTGAGTAACCGAACGCCTTGTCGAGGCCGAGTAGCGCCGCGGCGATGCCGATGAACAACGCGGCTAGAGGGCCCGAGTCGGTGACGGTGGTCACTGCCCGCGCATTCTTGATCACTTGGAGAATGATAGGCACGAGGCCGGCGGCCGCCGTCAACAACAGCGCGCAGAACTGGATCGACTGCGACGGTATTCTCTTCCAGCGCTTGGCTTTCCAATACCAGTCGATCGCTTTTTGCCCTTCTACCTCTACAGCGTTTCGAATCTTATGAAGCGACTTCGCCGGATCGGCATCGTCCCACTCGAATCGGTCTGGTTCCTCAGGCCGGATGTTCCGGATGTTCTTGCTGGCAGCCATATTGGGAGGATTATATATCGGCTAGCACAATATCGCAAGAAAAAAAAGAAAAGAAAAAGAAAAGAAGACAGAGATCCCTACCAGTGTCCAAGAAATAACTGTACAGCAGATTCGCTGTGAGGCAGGCCATCGTTTTTCGTGGCCTGCCGAGTTCGAGCACGGTGCGCAGACGATAAACAACGATCGTCTGCGCCACCGCGGTAGTGCCATACAGGCCGCCCGCCGAATCGCGGGCCAAACCTGCGTTAGGGGAACCGCCGTCGGTCGAGCCCCTGAAACTGTATAGCACCGTCTCATGGCCGGTCGCGTCCAGCTTAAACACCACACCCCATCCAGTGCCGCCGGAACTGGCGGTTCCATACAGATTTCCCTCCGGTCGAGAATCACCCCGCCCCGCGGGTTCGCTCCGTCTCCGCCTCCGGTGAAACGTGTATAGGACCGTCTCATGCCCGGCGGAATCCACCTTGTACACGACCCCTGCATTCGATGCGCCGCCGAGGAATGTCGTCCCGTAGAGGTTGCCGGAGGAATCGCGAACCACCCCCGCATAAGGGTTCGCCCCGTCGGCGCCGCCGGTGAAACTATGCAGCACCGTTTCTTGTCCGGCGGGACTCAACTTGTAGACCACCCCAGAGTTTGCCGGCCCTCCGTTAAAGGCGGTTCCGTAGAAGTTACCGGCTGAGTCGCGGATCAGCCCTGAGGATGGGTTAGCCCCGTCCGCCATTCCGGGAAAGCTGTACAGGTTCGTCTTCTGGCCTGTCGAGTCCAGCTTGTACACCAGACCCGCATTGGACGCACCGCCCTCGGCAGCAGTACCGTACAAACTGCCGGATGAGTCGCGAATCACGCCCGCGTACGGTCTCGCTCCGTCCGCGCCTCCGGCGAAGCCGTACAGCACGGTCTCATGGCCGGTTGGATCGACCTTGTAGACCACGCCAGAATTTGCCGGACCGCCGAAAAGCGTAGTTCCGTAAAGGTTACCAGCCGAATCGCGGATCACGCCTGCGTAGGGGTACCCGCCGTCGGACCCGCCCGTAAAGCTGTATAACACCGTCTGATTTCCCTTCGGGTCGAGCTTGTAGACAATACCGGCGCCCGCCGTTTTCGGCGAGCCAGATTTGGATATCCGTCGGCGCTCGGATGGCAAGATCGAAGCCGAGGTGCGCGGCGTGGATGTGTACGATCCCACCCGCAGGAGATCCGCAGCCATTCCACCGAGGACATCGCCTGCTGGTTTATCGACGCGGAGTACAACGGCGAGAGCTTCTTCGTGCGCCACGCCTACTTTACCGGCGCCCACGAGCCGTACGAAAAGTTGAAGCGCGCTCTGCGGGCCGAGATCGATGAGGCGGCGTGGGTCTCTCTCTATTCCACCATCAGCCGGCCGTTCGACCACCCGAAGACGGGCAAGATCGCGGTCAAGGTGATCAACCACTATGGCGACGAAGTGCTGAAGGTGTTCCCGGCCTAATCAGTTTTCCAGGTCGGTGAGGCGGTGCTCGTGGATTTCGGCTATGCGCGCCAGGGCGCGGATGTTCTCGGCGTCGGTCCGGACGGCGACGACCAGGGCCTCGGCAGTGGCGCGTAGTTCGCGTACTTCGTGGGTGAGAAGCTCAAGGCTTTGGGCCAGCGCTTCGTGGCGATCGGCGAGTCTTTCGAGCCGTTCGTCGATGGTCATGGCTGTCTCCAGTTTACCGTGGCTGGCACTCGCACGCCACTCGCGGGTCGTGCTTTCCGCGCTTTGTGGATTCCCGCCCGACAGAAACCGCTCCGTTGAGGACGCGAACCGCTGCCGGCCTGCGGCCGGTGGACCAGCGGGGGGGAATGCGCTTGCGGTGAAGGTTTTCAATCTGCCCAGGGAGTTGGTTGGCTGGTGCTAGGATTGCGCCGATTGGCAAGCGGCGCGCGCATTGACAACGGGCCCCACAAGATCCTTGATGGTTTTGCCGATCTCCATGAATTGATCCAGACCGGATGGCTTGGTGATGAATCGGGAGACTCCGAGATCTTTGAGCAGGGCCCCGTCCCGACGGGACTGGGAAGAACTCCAGACGCACACGGAAACGCCGGCGAGGTGAGTGGCGCGTTGGATTTCGCGCAAGATGTCTTCGCCGGTATACTTGGACAGGTTCAAGTCCACCAGGATCAGGTCGGGAATTGCCGCGTCCGCATAAGCCCCCTGCCGGCGAATGAAGGCGAGAGCTTCCCCTCCGCTCAGCAGGTGAACCAGTTCGAATCGGAGATCTTGCTTTTTCAGCGCCCGATCGAGAAGGAAGACGTCTGAGCCGTTGTCTTCAATGACCAGGATGCGGGCGGCGCGAACGACAGAGTTCTTCAAACTACCTCCCCAGCGGACAACCTTTGCCTGCCGCTTTTCATCATTCCCCAACCGTTGGCGGCGCCGTTTGCGGCGACACCTGCCTGGCTCGGACGATCCACCGCTTGGGCGCCGGCCCGACGAAGTAGAAAGGATAACAGGTCACCATGGTGAGCACGTTCTCGCCTGACGAAGCGAGTACCCCTACATTGTTTGGATCTACCACCCTTAGCGACTGAACTTCGTACTTGAAATTGCCTTTCAGCGTTGAGAACTGAATCTCGTCCTTGATCTTCAAGTCTTTCAGGGGGCGAAAAAATGTGTCCCGGTGCCCGGCGAGGCCCACGTTGCCGGCTTCGCCCGGCAGGGCCGTGCCGGGAATATGTCCGACCGCGCGCCGGAGAGTGGTTTTGTCCACGCCTTCGACCACGACCACGGAAAGGAGGAGGCGCGGGATCTCTATGCGGCCGATGAGACCGTCCGCCGCGGCTGCGGGCGCGCTGGCCGGGACGGACTGCGGTTGAGAGGCGCTCTCGCTGGCGGCCTGACGATCGCGCAGTTGGCGGTCGAGGATCGCGCTTTGGCGCGACTGGAAAATCCAGGCGTCCACCAGAGAGAACGCGCAGTAGCCCAGAAGCAGGAAGGCGCAGGCAAACAACGCGCGCTGGGTCCACTTCAGAATTCGCCTCAGTGGCGCTTTCCCAACCACAATCCTCATTTGGAGCCCTTACTGTCCGGCCGCGGTTCGCCGCCGAATATGTAGCCGGTGCGAGTGCGCACGGACAACTGGTGGCCCTTCTCCCGGGCAACTACCCGGATGGAGCGATAGACGCCGCTACGAGTCAGATTGGTTGGAACATATCCGATAGTGTATTGATGACGAATGTCCCGTGCGATACGGTCGCAGATGGGCGCCACCGCGCCGATCTGGCCGGGGAAAAAAGCTTCGCCGCCGGTGGCGCGCGCCAGGCGTTTGAGCACACCCGGGTTGCGGTCCGGATCGTCTTCGTCGAATACGCCTATGGTGTAGATGACGGCATTGGATTGCCCGGCCATTTCCATGACTTGGGCCAGGGAGCGCGCGCTGGCGTTGTCGCCGCCGTCGCTGACCACGATCAGCACTTTCTTATCCCGGCTGCCTGCCTGCAACTCCACTAAAGCCTTGGCAATCGCGTCGTAAAGAGCGGTCTGGCCTCCGGCGAGCCTGACGACGATCGCGTTTGCAAGTTCGACGGTGTTATTGGTGAATCGGACCGCGCCTGGCAGGCCCAGCGATACGTGCTCGTTGAAGTTGACGACGAACATTTCGTCTTGCGGATTGCTGGAACGTACGAAGGTCTGGGCGGCGGCGGACACCTCCGCCAGTTTCGGCAGCATGCTGGTGCTCTGGTCGACCACCAGTCCCACAGTGACGGGAACATCTTCATTTCTGAAAAGCCGGATGTGTTGCCGTACACCGTTCTCATAAACCTCGAAATCCCCTTCGGCCAGATTGGAGACAAAGCCGCCCTGGCGGTCGGTCACGGTAGCCGGCATCACCACCAAAGCAACGTCCACGGAGATTCGGAATCCCGAGTCGGGATCTTGCGCTGGCGGCGGCGTCTGGGATGCGGCGTGGCCTGCCAGGAAGATCGGGAGAAGGATCGGGAGGGCAATGGCATGCGCTACGCCACGCTCTCCCGCCCGCGACAGACCCATCCTCATAGCCGCTCTCCTTCCGACAGTTATCGCGCGGGCAACCTCTCGCCCGCGGGCCAGCCTTAACTGGCTACTCCAAGCGCCTTACTGCACGCGCTTTTGCGCCGACCGGAGGACGAAGGCTCCGCCCAAAGCCAGCAATCCGAGCAGCGCGATCAGCGGCAGCGTGCTCGACGTCGCGGGCAGCACCGCGGCCGGCGCGGTCACCTCAGCTACCTCCACCGGTGGGGGGGCAACCACCTGGGCGACTTCCACTTCTTCTCCCGTGGGTTGAACCGCCATGACCGGCGCCTGCTTCAGTTGCACGACCACCGGGTGGTCCGTCGTCTGGATCGGCTCTAGGACTTCCACGGGGAGTTCAGCCACCGTGAAGAGCACCGGCGTGTTGGCCTCTTTGGCTAGTTGCATGGCTCTGGCTTTCGGATAAACGAATTCCTCGCCATAGTTTCTGCCGGGATAGAACCATGCCCTGAGCGCCTCCGGCTCGCCGGCCGGCCGCTCACGGAAAGTGACTACGGTCTTGTCAGTCACCTTGAGGCGATAGTTCGGGATAGCCAGAATGGTGGCGAAGACCTGCGTTTCGTCCTTGTTGAATATCTGGACAATGTGACGGTCGGACTGCGAGTCCAGAATTTTGAATACATAGGTGCCGGCCGGCAACACCCCCCATCCCTTGAGGTGGACGCCCGGAATCTCCACAGGCCCGCTGAAAGTCATCACTGTTTTCCTGTTCCACTCGTCCGCCTTGGCGGCCGGCGAGAATACCACGCTCGTTAGCGCCAGGCAAAACACGCTCGTTGTTACCGTTCTTAAGACACTCATCTGTTTCTGCTCCTTTGTTCTAAACTCTCGGGCGGCCGGCTTGGCTCTGTCGGCAAAGTGTCCGCAGACCTCGGCCGGCTGGCCGCACGCGATGGAAGAGGAGCACTCCGGGGTCCATCGGTACAACACGGCGCGACAAACGCGGCTTTCAAGTGGTCAGGGCCGTGATTGCCATACCTTGGACAACAGCAGGGCAGACGAGAAAGCCGAAAACCGCCGGAGGTATTCTCGCCCGCGCGCTATCGGCTCATGCAGTTATTGCCGTACGAAATGCAGGAATTGCTGAATGGAAAGAGGACGCTGCCGCTAGTCTGGTGTATCGCTCTCGAACTCGGCAGGCCACGAAAAACGATGGCCTGCCCCACGGCCAAAAAAAACCCCTCTGCAGCAACAAACGAGAGAAAGCCACGTGAGCGGCAACAAACTATCGATTCGCGGCTCCCGCGAGCACGCTGTTTGCTATAGCCGCTCTTCTTCCGCCGGTTAGTTGCAGCAGAGGGCAGGTTTGAAAGGGTCTTTCGCCAATTCAACTAATGCTCAGCAACCCGATGGCCACGCGTGAGTCACGCTGTGGCCGGTAGAACTTCAGCCTCCCAGGTACTCGACGTGAGCGTAGGTGCCTAACCGCGGGTTGTATCCGAGATACCAGCCCACATGGTCGGGGTCTTCGTAGATCACGATCTGATCGCCAGACCAGTTCCAGTCGGCGACGATGTTGTAATCGAACGCGGCGACGTCCCAGAAGAAATTGCCGAACCAGAAGCGCTCCCGGTTTCCTCCCGCGAGCACGAACATATGATCCCGTCCAAAGCCGCCGGTGAAGCGTCCGTGCGCCCACGGGTGATCGAGGTGGTAATGCGCATCGTTGGCGCCCGAATCGTGTCCAACCCATCGATCGTTCCTGGCGTCGACGTGCGGAACGTTGGGATGGCCATTCCTATCCGCTTTGACGTGGTTCTCGGTCGCAGCGTTGTTCTGGCGGCCTCGCGCAGGCGCGGCGGCTCTCGCGGCAGGGGGACCGTGCGCGGGGACGTGTCCACCGCCAACTGCCGCGGGCCGGCCACCGCCGCCGTGCGACTGCCCGCCGCGCTGCGCAAAAGCCGTCGCGCAAATCAGAATCGATAGCAATATAACCTTATTCACTGCAACCTCCTTGGCGATATGTCGCCGGTTAATTCAAAGCAGGCGGATGGCCAGTTGCGAATGGAATTGGAGATAGAACCTGTGCGCTCGAGCCCGGTTCCTCGCGGCGACAATCACGGGTGGGGCGGCCAATCTTGGCCAATCTTGGCCGCAGCCGCCTTTCAGGCGACCAAGCCGGCTAAAAGCCGGCTGCGGGCAGAAATTGCCCGCCCCACAATTCGGGGTGATACGAAACTGTCACCGTATTAGGCGAGCCTCAATAGCGCGACTATGCCGCTCTCTTGCCGCTGGGCAAGTCCGCTTCGGGCTTGCAGCCGATGAGCCGGACCGTCGCCGAGCGGGAGCGAGGAGCGACGAAAGCTACCAGAGCTATTCCGGCTCCCAGCCCGGCCAGGAAAATAGATAGTGAAAACAACATCTTATCGTTCATACAAAGCGCCTCCATCAATGCGGATAGTTATTATTATTGCCTCGTCCCCGATTAGTGCGCCGTGATTCACTGCAAGAGTTATGCCAAAGGCGGCAGCCAGGCTCTTCTTGTCAAGGCGCAGTAAAGGCTGCCGTCACCATGGCGCCCGGATCGGTCTCAATGGCCAGGATTTCCCTGCCTTCATGGATCAGGACGCCGCGCAACTTCACGGGTGTAATCGCTGCGGGGTCTTGAGCGGGAAGCGAGAGTTCGATTTCGACGATGCACTGGGCATCGACTGCGATGGTAACGTCGCTGGTGAGTGCGGAGGCGCCCTCGAGAGCCAGCTTGAAACCGGCATTCGCGTCCGCCTTGATCAGACCTTTCGCATCGATTGTATTCGAAGCTGTATTCGAAGCCGGGCCCGGCAGCATGGGGATGGAAGCGCCGGAGAGCGTAAACGCGTATTGTGTCCGCAGGTCCGAGGGCTTACACTCAGCCGGGGTCCTGGCCATAATGCCGTGTTGGGCGCCGCCTGGGTCGGCCTGGCGGAAATGTACCGTCTTCCCGTCGCTGGTGGCGACACCGTCGAAGTGTTGGAAGGCGCCGGAATCGTCCTGCAGGCTCCAGGAGATGGTGCAATCCCAGCGTGCCTCATAAATTCCAGTCACAGGATTGCCCAAAAGGAAGCCGGCGAACATCGCTGTCGAGTAACCGCTAATTGCCCCGTCCGCGGCAAGGACCATTCGCCCAATGTTCGAAACCGGCTTGGACTCGCCGGAAATGGTGGTCTCGCCGGAGAGTTGGAATCCATAGGCGCCTACGAGAGCGGCTGGATCGCACACATCGGCGCAAAGAGGGAGACCCGGCAGGGAGATGAGTACGAGCGATAGGGCAAATCGCAGGCGGCGATTCCCGCGGCTACGGGCGGGTAGGGTCGTGGCTTTCGCGAACGGTGCCCTTTCGCGCGAGCGACCGTTCGTCGGCGCGCTTTTCAGCATGCGCTCTAGCCAGTCCGTGGCGCTCCCGAAGCCGCCCGGCCAACTGATCCTTCTTGCCGGCGATGGTTTCCCAGTCATTATCGGTTAGTTTCCCCCAGCGTTCGCGGGCGGAGCCGGCCAATCGCTTCCACGTGCCTGCGATCTGGTCCCAATTCATGGGTTTTTCCTTCCGGTCTTCCGGCGTGAATTACTTGTGGCACGTTTGGCACCGTTTGAAATCGAGAAGTTTCGCGGCGAAGGCGGCGCGCGCCAGGCCCCGGTCGGCTTCTCCGCTCAACTAAAGGTGCATTCCCCCATGCAGATTATGCACCAATGGGCGGCGTGTACCTCCACGCCGCGGCGCTTTCCGGGGTTGGCCAGGCGCGTGCACACACTCCATCGGACAGTTCCGATTAAGGAGAGACACCAAATGGGAAAGAACACATCGGTAATCGGTATCTACGAGGATCGCACCACGATTTCGGATGCCCTGGAAGTCTTGCATAAGGCGGGGTATCGGGCGGCGGATATCTCGGTGCTGACCTCCGACAACCATGGCTCAAAAGATTTCGCGCATGAGAAGCACACCAAAGCGCCGGCGGGAGCGGGCGTGGGAGCGGCGGTAGGGGCGGTGGTGGGGGCGGTGTTGGCGTGGCTCGATTCAAACCAAGTTGTAGCCATCGCGGGTTTAGGGCCGCTGGTCGCGGCTGGGCCGTGGCTGGCCGCTTTGGCTGGCGCCGGCGCCGGCGGGGCGCTGGGTTGGATCGCGGGATTGGTGGCGGGCCTGGGGCTGACCGAATACGTCGCCAAGAGGTACGCGGGCAGAATGCGGCGCGGGGGTATTCTCGTATCCGTTCATTGCGACAGCCCGGAGTGGTGTGAGCGGGCCAAGAAGACCCTGAAAGACACTGGCGCACGGGATATTTCCTCGGCTGCCGAGACTGCGGCCGACTACGGGACGACAGACAAGCCGACGGATAGGGCGCCGGCGGTGGTCGCGATTCGCGACGAAGTGCCTGCGCCGCAGACGGCAGAGTGTGTCGTTCTCGAAACCAAGAAATAGGAGGCCAGTGCCCAAGACCAGTGCCTGGCGGAGGCGGACTGGTCTTCTGCGTGCAAGTTCGAGAGCGATGTGAATGGAGACGATTACTATGCAATTCCTTCGAGCTATTACCAGTACCGCGGCCGTGGTTCTGCTTTTCGGGACGATTGTCCCTGTGTACGCGCAGCACGAGCCGCAGGGCGAAAAACAGGCCCAGCCTGAAAAGCAACAAAGCAGGCCACAGGAAAGTGCGCGGCCGGCAGCACAGCCGCCTAAGCAACAGCAACCCCAGCAGCAGCAGCGGGCCCAGCAGCAGCCTAAGCCACAACAGCCGCAGCAGCAGCGGGCCCAGCAGCAACCGAAGCAACAGCAACCCCAGCAGCAGCGGGCTCAGCAGCAACCGAAGCAACAGCAACCCCAGCAGCGGGCTCAGCAGCAGCCTAAGCAAGAGCAACCTAAGCAGGAGCGGGCTCAGCAGCCGAAGCCCCAGCAACCGCAGCAGCAGCGTGCTCAGCAGGCCAAGCCGTCCCAACAACCGAAGCAGGAGCGGGCCCAACAGGCTAAGCCGCAACAACCGGCGCAGGCGCGGGCTCCGCAGCAGGCCAAACAACAGCAACCCCAGCAGCAGCGGGCTCCGCAGCAGGCCAAGCAGCAGCAACCCCAGCAGGGGCGGGCCCAACAGCCTCAGCAGGCTCAGCAAGGGCACGCTACGCGGCCGCAAGCAGTCGCCTGGCAACAGCAGAAGGGATGGCTGAAGCAGGGCGGCGGCTGGCAGGGGCATAGCACATGGGCGCAGAATGGCGATCCGAATTGGAACAACGACCATCGCACCTGGGCGCAGCGCGGAGGCTACGGCGGTTACTACATTCCCGAGAACACCTACAATCTCCATTTCGGGGACCATCACTGGTTCCGGATGCATGGAATGCCCGCGATCTACATGGGGTATCCGCGCTTCTCGTACGAGGGCTTTTGGTTCATGCTGGTGGATCCCTGGCCCGGATCGTGGGCGGAGAACTGGTACGCTAACGACGACGTTTACATCGATTATGACGACGGGTACTACCTCTGCAACCGCGCGTATCCGGGCGTCAGACTTGCGCTCATGGTGTCGCTGTAGCGACTAAGGGCGGGGCGACGGAATGATGAAAACCCAGTTGTGGCCGCCTGAAAGGCGGCTGCGGGCACGATTGCCCGCCCTCCATGCCTGCACCTCAAACTGAGCGGCATCGCACCGCACGCGTCGGCTGGCTTCGCGCGGCGGTATTGGGCGCGAACGACGGGATCCTTTCGACGTCGAGTCTGGTGCTGGGTGTCGCATCCGCGCACGCCAGTCACAGCAGCGTGATGGTCGCGGGCGTGGCCGGCTTGGTCGCCGGGGCGATGTCGATGGCGGCAGGCGAATACGTATCCGTACACTCGCAGGCAGACACCGAAAAGGCCGACCTCAAGCTGGAACGCACGGAACTGAGGACAGACGACGCGGGCGAGCATAAGGAACTGGCGGCAATCTACGTCGCCCGCGGGCTCGATGCGGCACTTGCCAAACAGGTTGCCAAGCAACTGATGGCGCACGACGCTCTGGGCGCGCACGCCCGCGACGAATTGGGCATCTCCGCGTCTCTCCGCGCACGTCCGATTCAGGCTGCGCTGGCGTCGGCCGCCAGCTACTTCGCCGGAGCGGCGATGCCTCTGGTGGTTACCGCCATAGCCCCGGCGGCAGGGCTGATTCCGTTTGTCGCTGGAAGTTCCCTGGTGTTTCTGGCGGTCCTGGGAGGGTTGGCCGCGAACGCCGGGGGCGCAGGCGTACTGGTGGGCGCAATGCGCGTCACGTTTTGGGGCGCTCTAGCCATGGCGGTGACCGCGGGCGTCGGAGCGCTGTTCGGAACGGTCTTCGCAGGGGCTTGAGGGCCGCGAAGAGTTTCACCGGCACTTCTCAACTACCACGAAGGTGATGTCGTCGGTTTGCGGCACGCCCTGAGTGAATTCCTCAATGGCTTGCAAGAACTTCCGCTCCAGCGCGTTACTTCCTAAGCGCGCCTCTTGCCGAATGATGGTTAGCAGTCTTTCCTCTCCGAACATTTCTTCTTGCGGGTTTTGCGCGTCCGTAAGGCCGTCGGAATACACCACCAGAATGTCTCCTTTGTCGAGACGGAAAGTGCGGGGTGGATAAGAAGCGGAATCGAACATCCCCAGGAAATGAGCGTCGGAGCGCAGCTTTTCGATTTTTCCCGTGGCGGAACGGAACAAGTAGGCTGGGTTATGTCCCGCGCTGATGAATTGGCCTGTGCCATGAGGGCTCAGGAGAAAGAGAAAAAGCGTAACATACTGAAAGGGGAGCGACCTTTCGCAAAGGAGCTGGTTAACCCGGTTCAGGACCTCCTGCGGTTGGGCCAAGGCGTGAAATTCCATGCTGAGGGCGCCCAACACCATCGAACTTAACAGGGCCGCGGATATCCCCTTGCCGGAGACGTCCGCCAGAACGCCCACCCATTCCCCGGAACTCAGTTGCTGGAAATCGTAGAAATCCCCTCCCACATAGCGTGTCGGACTGTTGTATGCATGGATGCTGAAATTCTCGAACTGGGGCAGGAAACGGGGCAGCAGGCTGGCCTGAGTTTCCTGCGCCAGGGCTAATTCCTGTTCGAGCTTTTCCCGCTCCGCCAGGTTTTTCAGGCGAATCACTTCGCGGCTGGCCTCGAGTTCCCGGACCGTCTCCTCCAGCACCCTGCTGTAGTTCTTGGCTTCCAGGTGCAACAGGCGCACTTCCAGAATATTGTGAACGCGCGCGCGCAGCTCGGCCAGCTCGAACGGCTTGCCGACGAAATCCTTGGCACCGGCTTCGAGAGCGCGCAGCTTTTGGTCCGGCTGCGCGGTGATCACCAGGACCGGAAGATAGCCGTCCTGTTCGATTTCCTTCAGGCCTTCCATCACCTGGAATCCGTCCATGCCGGGCATTTTGAGATCGAGCAGGATCAGGGCGAAGCGGCGCTTGCGGTGAAGCTCGCAGACCTGGCGCGGATCGGTGGTTGATTCGACGGCAGTATAGCCGGCGATGCGCAGCATGCCCTCCAGCAGACGGACGTTGGCTACGAGATCGTCAACGATCAGGATTCTGGCATTCAGAATGTCGGCTGGGCTGACCATGACCTTCGTCGCGATTCAGTTGGCGCGACTGGCCCCTTGCCGCGCGAACTCCAATACTTCGTCCAACGTTTGCATGAACTCATCGACCTTAATCGGTTTGGTGAGATAGCGGAAGAATCCGGCCTGCAGGCCCTTCTCGATGTCGCGGGGCATGGCATTGGCACTGAGGGCCACGATGGGAATGTGCGCTGTGGCCGGGTCTGCGCGAAGAATTCTGAGCGCTTCGATACCACTGATGCCAGGCAAATTGATGTCCATCAGGATCACCTCCGGCTGGTTGTCGCGCGCAAGCTGGATACCCAAGTCTCCGTCTCGCGCAGTCAGCAGGCGCATATCCTTGCGGCGAGCGATGAGTTGCTCGATCAACTTCAGGTTAGCCGGGTTGTCTTCTACATAGAGCAGCGTGCGCAGCGGCGTGCCGTGCTGAACTTGCGTTTCCGGATTTGCCGCGGGCCCAGCTCTGTCAACGGCCAGTTGCGGCGCCGCCGTCGAGTTCAGTTCGAACCAGAAAACGCTGCCGAACCCCACGGTGCTCTCGACGCCGATCTCGCCTCCCATCAGTTCCACCAGGCGCTTGCTCATCACCAGGCCGATGCCCGTGCCTTCCTCGGCGTTTCTCTCTTGTCCGAGACGGTTGAACGGCTGAAAGAGCTGGAGCAGCATATCCGGCGGCAATCCCGCGCCGCTGTCCTTGACGCTGACGCGAACCCGTTCCGGAGTACCCTTGACGCGATCCACGTCCACGACGACCGTTCCATTCGGCTGGTTGTACTTGATGGCGTTGGAAAGAAGGTTGATGAGAACCTGCTTCAGCCGGGTGCGGTCGGCATCCACAAAGCAGGGGACGTCGAACACCGGGAAGGTCATTTTAAGGCCGCGCTTTTGCGCCTGCGGCTCGATCATGGCCTGGCATTCGAACATGACTTCGGTCAGCGAGGTGGGTTCGCGCGACAGCGCCAGCCTGCCGGATTCGATCTGCGCGAGATCCAGGATTTCGTTGATCAGCTCCAGGAGATACCATCCCCCGTGGAGAATCTGGTCGATGCTTTCCGTCTGGGAAGATGTGGGCGGCGGGGAATCGGATTTGATGAGTTGGGCGAAGCCGAGGATGGCATTCAGCGGCGAGCGCAGCTCATGGCTCATGCTGGAAAGGAAATCCGACTTCGCGAGGTTGGCTTTTTCCGCCGCGGCCCTGGCTCGCTTCAACTCGACGTTCTGCTCCTCGATGGCATGGTCGAGAAGCTTGCGCTCGGTGACGTCGCGCGCGGCGGCGAAGACGCCCTGCAGCTTCCGGTCGCGGTCGTAGAACGTGGTTGCGTTGTAGGACACCACGGTGGTCTTGCCGTCGCGGGCGCAGGCGGTGAGCTCGTAGTTGGTGACCTTCTTCTCGCGCAGCACCTGCTTGATACCCGCCTCGGCCCGCGCCGGATCGGTGAAGTAGTTCTTAAACGGGGCGCCGATCAGCTCGTCGCGCGTGCAGCCGGTGAGCGCCTCCATTTGCTTATTGACGTCGGTGATGATGCCCGCCGGATCGGTGGTCATGATCGCGTCGATGTTAGATTCGATCAGGGAGCGCGTGTAGAACTGCTGGTCGCGCAGGCGCTGGTCGAGCTTCATCTGCTCGGCTTCAACCTGCTTGCGCGCGGAATTATCGGTGCCGATCAGCAGGTAGCCGATGATTGCGCCTTGATCGTCGCGCAGCGCCGTAACCGACACGATGGCCGGAAAGCGGCTGCCGTCCTTGCGGATGTAGGTCAGCTCGTAGATGTCCTCGATGCCGCGCGAGGCCTTGAAGACCAGGGCCTGGAAGCCCGGCGTGATGGTGGTCTCGAGCTCGGCGCTCAAGGCCACCGCGCGGGCGATCACTTCCTGCGGGTCGGAGATATCGGCCGGGGTGATCTTGTTCACCACGTCGGCGGCCGCATAGCCCAGCATGCGCTCGGCGCCGACGTTGAAGATTTGAATGACGCCTTTCTCGTCGGTGGCGATACTGGAGAAGTTGGCGCTGTTGAAAATCGCGTTCTGCAAGGCTCCGGTTTTAAGCAGAGCCTCTTCGCGGCGGACCTCGGTGATGACTTCCGCCGTGCGGGCGGCGTCCTCCATGACGGCCGCCACCGCCAATCCATTGGCCATGTGCTTTTCCTTTCCGAGTGTCGTGTTGTCGTTCTATTTGCGCTGGAAGACGAGCGTGATCGGCGCGTGGTCCGGCCTTACGACGCCGACCGTCATGCTGCCGTCCGCGGCCAGGGTGTAGCTTTCGACGGTAACTGCGCCGGATTGCGTGGTGATCACCTTCAGGACGTCGTGATCCCAGCGGGTCTTGCTCTTAAGCTCTTTGCCGGTGTGAATCGTGGCGTTGTTCTGGGCGTCGGTCATGTCGCGGTAGAAGTAGGTCTCGCCGGCGCCTGCATAGACGAAATTGCGGGAGACGGTGATGATGCCCTGCCGCTCGTTGATGGTGACGGTGCCGGTTTGGACCACGGGCTGGCCGGCAAAATCGCTCTGGGTGGGCACCAGCGTCCAGGTGCCGTTCAGGGCGGTGCGGTCGCGCGCCAGGGCGGAGAACGCGAAAAGGAGGGTCGTCAAGACGGCTCCGGTAATTGAAATTGTTGAATATTTCTGCATGACTGGAATGTTAGAGCACGCGCGGTGCCGTTCAGGGGGCCGACGTGGACGTCGGCCGCAGGACTGGAGTCCCGCCCCACGAAGAGTCAAAGCAAGGCATGCCGGCGATAGAACCAGGTCTTGACGGCTTGCACCAGGAACAGGTAGGTCAGGGTCAGCAGCAGAATCGCGCCCAGCAACGACAACGGCAATGGAATGAACCCCAGCACAGCGCCGAGGGGTGTGTACGGCAGCAGGGCGCCGGCAAGGGAGACGGCCGCAACCGCGATCGCCAACCGTCCGCTCGGCCTGCTCTTGAACGGGTTGCCGGCCGTCCGGATTACAAACACTACCAGCGTCTGGGTAATCAGCGATTCCACGAACCAACCGGTCCGGAACAACGGCGCATTGGCGGCGGCGTGGAACAGCCAGAGGAGGACTCCGAAAGTGAGGAAATCGTAGATGGAGCTGATGGGGCCGATGATGGTCATGAACTGCCGAATGAAACTAATTTGCCA
>Ga0224555_1001200_pt1 | contig 37232 bp, 28 predicted proteins | sample 714S23034metaG_FD_180687 | JGI IMG/M metagenome (GOLD analysis project Ga0224555, IMG submission 180687) | Peat soil microbial communities from Stordalen Mire, Sweden - 717 S2 30-34 | ecosystem: Environmental > Terrestrial > Soil > Wetlands > Peat | place: Sweden: Norrbotten County, Stordalen... | reverse complement strand
AAAAATGCGCTGGCAGCGTGACAGAGGTGGTGCTCGATCCAGCGGAACCGGTCTCGCACGTCCTGCGCCAACAGCAGGCTCAGCCGTTGCGGCACCTGGCGGAGAAGCCGATAGAATCGCTCCTCACCTTCTATGGTCCCCGCACCTTCGGGAGTGGCTTCGGTGTCGACAGCTACGTTTCCGGCAAGTCGCAACTCGGGCGCAAAAGAGTAGCCGACCTCGGTGATAGCTCCTGATTCAATACCCGCTTCCGCGAGGCAATACCGGATGGATTGCTCCGGCAGCCAATGCGGGTTCTTCAAATCCGCCGGCTTTCCATGCCGCACCCGGCTAAACCGCTCTTCCTCGGCAGCCGCCACAAGCTTGCCGTTGTGGACCAAACACGCCGACGGTTCGTGGTAAGCGGAGTTGATGCCAAGTATCCAGGCGTCTTGCCGCGCAGTGTTTCGATCCATCGGCCTCTCCTAGCCTTCGATTCTACCGCCTTTGCCCCGCATGATGAGCGGGTGAGCGCGAATAGCCGGCCGGAGTAGACCACCGTTGGGAAGGGAGCCGCACAGAGATCGGCCCGGATCGCGCCCGCACGACCGCAGGCGCAGTTATGTATGGTAGATAACGAGCCAACCAATGTGCCAATGGTGGCCGCCGTGTGCCATGCTGGATGTTCTATGCGAGACCCGGAGATCATCGAAACCGAGCTGATGGAAATCAGCGCTATCGCTGAGGATACCGTCAAGTTCGAGCGCATCGTGGCCTGGTGCGCAACGCACCCCGACGAAGTTCCCTTTGCCCTGCATCAGCTCCTGGGCCGGGGTGCCAAGCGCCCGCCGGAAAGATCTGAGACCTAACCGCCAGAATTCTGCCGTCGCACAGCGCATCCATACACGACGGCCCCCTTCGGTTTCTGGCTCGGGCGGCGCTTCGGCGGCGGAAGCCTTCGTTGTGCTGGCGCCGAAGAATCGCAAAGCAGCCAACCGGCCACTACGCACGGGCTGACAGCGCAGGGCTGGCGAGATCAGGTCATAACGCCGTGAGGCAAAAGCCTTCACTTGTCCGGAACGGGGAGCACTCTGGGAATGTTCGAGCCCACGCCAGATGTATTCCCTGGGGTCGGTCGGCATAGCAGTCTAACTCTTGAGAAAGGGCAACGTTCGGCGTCTCGGTCAGACTAATAGTATCTCCCAACCGACCTCGATGCTCGCCTGAGCGGCGGGGAGGCCAAGATCAGGAGGCTAGTGTCGCTTCGGCCGATAAGGCGCGTTAACGCCGCCTATTCCGCAGAGAACCGCCAAGCCTGCACCTCCGTGGATTCGGGGCTCCTGAACACCCTTTTACCTTTTGGGGCAGGAGCCCATTCAGGTGGCTTCGGCTATCTCTTTAGTTCGATCACGATCACTTCCATCGGCTTGTCGCCGAGGTTTTCCGGCAGGTGCTTTCCCGCGGGCGCCCAAGTCACATCGCGGGCTTTGGTATTGATGTCCTGGGACGTGCCGTCCCGTAGTCTGAATTTGGCGTGGCTGTCCGTCATGAACACGGCGACCGAGGCCGGATGTTCGTGCATCACCGATTTCTCGTGTGGCCCGTACCTGGCTCGCAGTACGCGAACCCGGTCATTGTCGATCAACACCTTGTAATGTTTGGGATCGACTTTGACGGGGTCCATCTCCGTCGTCACCGCCGCGGCTGCGGGCGGCCGGTCCTTCAACTCCACCATGATGGACTCAGCCGTGTTGTCGGAAAGATTCTCGAACGCGTGCGTGACGGCTTTGAAAAAGTCAACGGCGCCCGCTTTGGTGTGTTCCTCACTGGTTTTCCCATCGGGAAACATGTACTTGGAATAGTCAGCCGTGAACGCCACCGACACGTAGGGCGGGTGCGAATGCATCGGCAGCTTGCTGTGCCCAGGCTCGCTGAAACGGAGCACACGAACTTGGTCATTTTCAATGAGTACTTTCACGCGCTCAGGCGCCAACTGGACGACATCCTGGGCGAAACCCGCGGCAGCAGACAGGGCCACGACGGTAAGTAGCATGCGCATTGTTTTTCTTGTCCTCTCTTTGTAACGGGCTCGTCAGGTCCCCTGTCAAGTCGTTTGACGAGGTAACCGAAACGGCCAATGGATGGGTCAATTGAACCGGGATTCCCCTTTGCCTCCCGGGCCGAGCCAACGATACCACGACTTACCTGCTTGTGAAGTCTATTCCCGCGCAAATGAACGTACCCGTACTTCAACAGGTAAAGCGTCCATATCGGTGCGCAAAAGTACCGATGGACCTTCGCCGTTGCGCAGAATGGCGACCACACCGGTGCCGCCGACCCCGGTTGTAACTCATAACCTAGCGCTCGCATGCGATCCGCGAGCAACGACAATCAGGAAATCGATTTCTACTTCCGCCTCCCCGGCCAAAGCTGGCAAAAGACCCGCGAATCGGCTGAAGTCAGCGGCATGCACCACAACGTCCTCGGCGGATTCCTCGACCTCCGCCCCGCCGTTTTCGCCGCCGGCTCCGGCAGCGCCGGCCTCCGCAACTTCCGCTACTGGCCTGAAGCGAAGGCGCCGGCACAACTAAGCCCGATGATCGGCGCACGCGCTCGCTCCGCCACTGTCAAGATCATGCCGCGTGAGACCAATGCACGAATGATTACAGCCCGCGAGTACACCGTAAGAAAAACAGTGTCCGAGAATAGCGAATAACGCTCGCGCGAGACGAGCGCCGTTCATGCCTGAACGAGGCCCATTCCAACGCGTGTTCTACTGAGTGCATCGATTGATTCGATAGCTCTGACGCCCGCTATTGGCCGGCCACATGGATATGGAAGTAGTTGCTTGTAGCTGCGGCCGACCCGACCGTCACATACAGGTAGCTACCCAGGTTGCTGGCGTGAAAACTGATTTGACTTACTCCGGCGATCTGGGATTGCGCGGGCCCGGCATAGGTGGTGCTGGGGCTGGGTAACGGCGGGAAGCACATTCCCGTCATCGGCTGCGGAGTGCAGGACTCCAGCGTGATTGGCAGCACGTCCACGGGCAGAGGCAGGCCAATCAGCGAGCCATCGGGCTGCGCGGGGCTGATGGGCCCGAGGCCGGTAGCGAAGACGGACACGATGGAATTGGGCTGCGCCGGGTTGGCGGCTGAGTTCGGCGTGCCGTCCTGATTGAGGGCCGCCGCGTAAGAGGAGTCTTGCATGAATACGGCCGGAGTTACCTGCGCCACGGGCCAAGTCAGGCAATTGGTCTTCACGTTGTTGTATGTGACGCAGACCTGTGTGGTGGGCCCGGCGACTTCCCAGGGAACGGCCGCGTTGATCTGTGCGTCCTGCACCCAGAGTAGAGGCGCTGGTATGCCGTCAAAGGTGACCGAGACGTTGCCCGCCTGCGTCGGGTACGGTGTCTGCGGCGTGGCTGTGAGCTGGATGCCCTGCGGCGGCCCGAGCCCGTTCCCGCCGAGCGAAACCAGCTCGCCTGCCGAAACCGGCCCGGTGCCGTAACTGGCCGCATTGGCAACGCACGCCAGCGGGAGGACCTGTGCGTCGGCGTGCGGCGTGAGGCGGGACAGAACAGCCGATCCGTAGCGCGGGTCATTCGGAAGCTGCGGAAACGGGCCGATCTGCGTGGGTGTGGCCGAAGTTTCCGAGTTCCAGACGAACACGGTGGAATCCGGAGTGACCGCGACGAGGCTGGCACCGGCGACGTAGGTCGTCTGCAGCAGCGACCCATCCTTGCCGTATGCACTCAGCCACGTCGATCCGCACGGCGCAACGGTGTTCAAGACCGGATGGAGGAATCCTCCGCTGTTGCCCGTGACGTATGCGTTCCCCGCCGCGTCGAGTGCAAGTCCGTAGCCCGCGGTGGTAATCGAGAAGACGGTCGCGCCGGCGGGATTGACGCGCTCGAGGAACGAGTCCAGGCTGGTGCCATTTTGGCCGGACAGGACGGCGTCCCCGTTCGCATCGACCGCGAGCCCCACTGCATACACAAGGTTCTGCGGCGTGAAGGCCGTCCAAGTGCCGCTTTGCGAGAGGCGGGCAAAGCCCGCTCCCGCCACGACGACGTCCGCGCCGGACGGATCCACCGCGACGCGATACGTTTGCTGCGGCGCACCGGGAAATGTGGCGTCGATTGGGCCTGCGGCGCTCAGGCGAACCGCCGCGCACCCGGTCTGCTGGCCGTTCGCATTGAGAGAATCCACGGCCACGAAAGCGCGGCCGTTCGAATCGACCGCAAGGCCGCTGCATTTCGATGCGGAACCCAGATTCGGGCCGAGCACCGCGCGCCACGTCTCGCCGGCTCCGTCCGCGCTCAGCTTCGTTGCGACCAGGTTGAACTCCGCGGCTTCGACGACGTAAACACTGCCGTCGCCGCCGACGGCAAGCTGCGACGTGAATCCGAGATCGGTTTGCCAGAGTATGGTCCTGCCGTCGGCGGACAGTTTGGTGATGTTCGTCCCACACGGCGGGCCGTCCACAACGGGTGAGCAGATGGTGAAGATGTAAAGCTCTCCGGCGTTGTCGGCGGCAATCTGCGTTGTGGTTTCGAGGGTGAACGGCCCCCACTCGATATAGTCGATTCCCAGACGGAAGCTCGGGGCTGCCGCCGCGCCCGTCACGGCCAGCGCCGCCAGCCAAAAAGACGATCTCCAAAGCATCATGCGAAGCTCCTCATTGGCCGGTCACGTAAATCTGAAACGGGTTGCTGAGCGCCAGGCCGGATTGCGTCTGAAGTGTCAGGTAAAGGGGAACCAGGCCGTCGTTCAAGACCGCGTCGCTGGCTTTGAAGTCGATTCGGCTCAGCCCCGCGGCCTGCGATGGCGCGGGCCCCGCGTAGATGGTGTTGTATGAGATGGGAGTCGGGCAATCGTATGCGCTTGGGCAACCGGTTTCGAGACCGACCGGGGCGTTGACAGGGATCGGCAGTCCTTCGAGCGAACTCTCCAGAGGCGCGGCGCTGAACGGGCCGAGGCCGGTGCCAAAGACCGACACGGCTGAGCTGAGCGGCGCTGGGTTCGCGGCTGAGTTGGGAGTTCCATCCTGATTGACGGCCGCGGCGTGGATGCCATCCACGGTGAAAACGCCGGGTGACACCTGCGCCACGGGCAACGCGAGGCAGTTCGACTGCGCGTTGCTATACATCACACAGACCTCGGTTGTCGCCCCGGTGAGAGACCATGGCACGGCGGCGTTGATCTGAGCATCCTGCACCCACAGCAACGGTGCAGGCGTGCCGCCGAACGTCACCTCCACCCCGGCTGCCTGCGTCGGGTACGGGTTCTGCGTCGTGGCGGGCTGCACGCCTTGTTGTGGCCCGAGCCCGTTGCCGAACAGGCTCACAATCTCTCCCGGCGCGACCGGCCCGGTGAGGAAACTCGCTCCGTTGCCGATGCAGGCGAGCGATAGCGTCTGCGCGTTCGCGTTGGGAGAGAAGCGGTACAAAGTGCCCGCAGCCGCGGCGCCGAATGGGCCGGTTCGCGCAGGCGCGGCGGCTGAAGGGACTGCGGACAGCACGTGGACCGCGGAGTCCGCGTCGACGGCAATGTAGGTCGTGGAACCCGTCACTGCGGCGCCGGGCAGGTACGTCGTCTGCAGAACGGAGCCATCCAGAGCATACACGCTCAGCCACGTGGCTCCGCACGGCGCGAGACTGTTCCGAACCGCGTACAGCGCGCTTCCGGTGTAGCCGGTGATGTAGGCGTTGCCGGCTGCGTCCAACGCCAGGCCACCTGCCGAGCCGGCGGGAAATGCCTTCGAGAACACCACCGCGCCCGCCGGGTCGATTCGCTGCAGCACCCAGCCGCCGTTCGGCACGCTGCCATAGATGACCGCATCGCCATTGGCTGCGACAGCCAGCACCGGGTTGGGAAGCAGGGTGAGCGGTGGCGTTATGATCGGGTGCGGCAGGTCGATATCGATCCAGGTGATGCCGTCCGATGCCAGCCGCGCGATACCGCCGCCCACCGCGACCACAATGTCCGAGCCGGTGGGATCGACCGCGATCGCGAGCGGTTTGACCGGCACATGCAGCGTGAAGTCGACCGCGCCGGCCGCATTCAAGCGAGCCACTACGCCTCCGGTGGCCGCGTCGCAGACCACGAACGCGCGGCCCGAGGAATCGACTGCGAGGCTTGGATCGCCGCGGGCACTGCCATCCACCAGCGCGGAGCCGGGGATCGGCGTCTTCCACACGACCGTGGCGCCATCGGGGCTCAGCTTCTCGACCACGAATGCCGATGCCGATTGATTCCCCCATGCGAGGTAGACGGCGCCGCTCGGGTCGACGGCCATGGTGGAAGAGAAGCCCGCGCCGGTCTGCTGCCACAAGATGGTCTGTCCGTCGGCAGACAACTTGGTGATGCAAGCAGAAACGACGCCAGACATAGTACAAATCGACTGAATGTAGAGTTCTCCGGCGGCGTCCGCCGCAATCGGCGCCCAGACGATTAGGGAAAGAGGAACCGGCGCCGTTTCGCTGTAATCCATCCCCAGCAGGAAGCCGGAGGACTGCGCCATCGCACCGGTCGTGGTAAATAATGCCAGACATACGAATACTCTCAGAGGCATAACATGCACAGGAGCACTTCGGCTGCCGGAAGACCGGCTTTAGAATCAACGGCTTTTTCAAGCGAGTGTGTCACGATGACACAGCGCCCCCCCGCGGGACCGAGGAGGTTGTTGTACATGAAGACGACGTTGGGCGAACAGTTCGCCGCGAGCGTGGGCAGCAGGGCCGAGACCTGGTTGCGGCGGACCACCACGAGGATGTAGTCGTAGCGATCCGCGGGCGCGAGCTCGCTGATGAGGGGGGACCTTGGCGACGGTGCGCCGCTGGTTGAAGGGGTTCTCGATGACGATGCCATCGCGCTCCAGGACGGCGAGGCGCTGGGGGCGGGCGAGGACGGTGACATCGACGCCGCCGGCGTGCAGGCGGGCGGCGCAGACCGAGCCGTTAACGCCCGCGCCGATCACGAGAATTCTGGGCTTGTCGCTTTCCATGTCAGTTAAGATCTGCCGTTCTTCAGACGGGTGGACTCGTGCTCGATTTGACGTATAACGCCCAAACCACCGATGTGCAACGGGGCCGAAAGGTGGCAGACTGGCGTGTGACAGACGGCGCCCCGGCGCAGGCCCGGCGCCTGCCGATAATAAACCTTATCGTTCGCCTGGAGTAGCCCTGCCGGGACCGCGGCCGTCAGCGAACTCGTGTCACTAAGGAAATCAGTGATCGCTGCCAAGGGGATTCTCACCCTGGCGATCCCGCTGTAGAATACGGGACAGAATTTATGCGGCGCCTTGTCACGGGACGCAGGATCGCGGGTGCAGCGGTCTTAAGCGCGCTGATCGTCGTCGTGTGCGGTATCGTAATCCAACAGCAAAGGCGTATTCGGCACAGGCCGGTGTCTTGGTGGCAAGGTGCGAAGTTAGCAGTGGAACTCCCGCAACCAGATGGACCTGCCGGGATTCTCTCAGACCGCTACGTCATCGTACGCGAACGCGGCCTGACCTCCACGGAAATGTCTCTTCGTTCTCTTCGTCCGCTCCCTGGCGGAGCCGCGGACGCCAGCCCAGCGAACGACCTTAAACTGGATTTCGCGATTGAGCAGGACGAGCTCACTACCACTGTCTACACAATCCCTCCGGAGAGCAATCCTTTGCGCTACTCTGACGGCCACAAGCATCGGCTGGGCGTCCATACCGCGCGCTTGAACGAGACCGTTGAGTTAAAGGAACTGGCGAGGATCTGGGAGATCACTCTGCAGCGAGCGGCGCCGGTCCGGCAGCCTGACAGGTTAGCTTCCGATAAGGCGCGATATCGCCGCACGTGGATGCGGTCGGGTCTCGCCAAGATTGCTCCAGCAGCAAGTGCGCTGGGGAAAGACCTCGGCCCTTGTTGCGAAGTTTCTGGTCACAGTGGCGCGCGTCAGCAGGGAGGACTGCGAAACGGATGGCTGCGGCGTTCGCCCAGCATCACTGCGATACGGGCAAGAACGGCGATGCGGCACCTGGTCTCTCGGTGCGGTTCGGAGGCTGGCGGGTATATACTCAATCGCAGAGACGAGACCAGCGGAAAGTCTGGTAGATGTTGAGGATCCTATGAGCAGCGGCCGTCATTTTCCCATTCGGTCCTTTGTCGGGTCCGTGGTGCTGGTCGCGATCGCCGCCGCCAGCGTCTATCTGTCGTATGAACTGGTCGTCAAGCCGCGGCAGGCACTGCAGGACCAGATCCGCGGGCAGAAAGAGACCATTCTCAAGCTCGAACAAGAGAAGCAGCGCCTCGAAGCCTACCTGAAGATTCTGAAGCGCATCGACCGCCGGGCGCGGGTTGAGGTTCTTCGACAGGCGAACGACCAGCAGGGGAGCCTACAGACCACGATTAGGTTCACCGAGGTTGACGACGCCGGCAAGCCGATCAATGTCTCTCGAGAGATGACTCTGCCGGGGCAAGAAGTCTATTTTGACACCCTAGTGATCAAGTTCGACGACCACTTCATCGAGCAGGGCGACCCTGTCAAGGGCGGGGCGCTTATGGTGTTTCGTCGGATCTTCTCCAGCACCATGCGGCCCGGAGATGGGTTCGTCATCGACAAGGATGGCCAGGTGCCCGAGGTCTACGCGGAGCGGCAGGCGACCAGCGAATTCGAGAAGGATCTCTGGAAACGCTTCTGGGATCTTGCCAACGACGAGAAACTGGCGAAGGAGCGCGGCGTGCGGGCTATCCACGGCGACGCGCCCTACATGCGTCTGGAGCCCGACCGGGTGTACGAAATCTGCCTGAGGTCAACAGGAGAAGTCATCATCACGCCCGGAACGCGCATGGCGCCGCCGCAAGCGGAATAAACCGACCCTGGGCGCAGAAGCACAGACGAGCGGGCCGACTAAGCGATGCGCCGATAGGTTTCAACGCACATCGGCTCGGCCAGAAGGTCACCGACCATCTTCTCGAAAGCGCGGAAATGGGCGGACGCGGCGTGCCGCTCGAGGTGCTCCGGCGAAGCCCAGTTCTCGTAGAAAAGAAAGCGGCCCGGGTCTTCGGTGTGGACATGCAGATCGTACTGCGCGCAGCCATCCTCCCGCCGGGTGGGCTCGATCAACGCGAGCACCGCGCGGCGCAGATCCTCTTCCTTGCCGGGCTTGGCTTTCATCTCGGCGACCACCGTGAGCAGTGCAGCCATACTTTTCGATCATCGCACAAGCGCGGGCGCCACACGGGGTGCGCTTCGGGGAGCACCCGCTACGCAGGTGGCGGCATCCCGCGGTGGTCTGACCGATGCGGAGTTGGAGAAGTTCGTCCAGAGCATTCCGGTAGAAATGATCTAGCGGGTGCGCGGTGCACACCGTGATCGAATCCGCGCTCATTTGTGCGCAACTGGTCCCGACCGTCGCCCAGCGGCAGCTACCGATATGAGGTGATAACGTCCGCGTCAACGGGGCGCCGCTCTTGGCGGAACGAAGCCGTGCTCAATGGGAATTGGCAATGTCGATCACCGAACCCTGGCGCGTTTGAACGAAGCCGCTGGCGCGGCGGACGCTGCGCGTGGTTCAGGCCGGCGGCAAGCGACTGATCGCGGCGGTATTTTATGGGTCACAAGGGGGTCCCTGTGACCCAACTTCGAACCATGATGCTGGAGGAACTCCAGCGTCGTAATTATGCCCAGAGTACCGTAAAAGGCTACCTGCGAATCGTGCAGGACTTCGCCCAACACTTCCACCAACCGCCCGACAAGCTCGGGCCCGAACATCTGCGCCAGTACCAAGCGCACTTGTTGATGCTCGGCAAAACCTTCATTCATTACCGCATCGTCGAGAAGGTGGGCGGTGGCGGCATGGGTGTGGTGTACCGCGCCGAAGACATCCGGCTGGGGCGTCATGTGGCGCTGAAAATCCTCCCCGAGCAATTCGCCACGGACCCTGTCGCGCTGGAGCGGTTTCAACGCGAGGCCCGTGCTGCCTCGGCGCTCAATCATCCTCATATCTGCGCAATTTACGACATCGGCGAATCTGAGGGCCGGCCCTTCCTGGTGATGGAACTGCTGGAAGGCCAGCCACTCCAACAACGTCTCGCCGGCAGACCTGTCGCCTCGGAAGAGTTACTGCAGGTGGCAATGCAGATCGCCGACGCGCTGGCAGCGGCTCACGCCAAAGGCATCGTGCATCGCGACATCAAGCCTGGCAACATCTTTATCGGGCCCGCGCGGGCAGGACACGCCGGGCACGTCAAAGTCCTGGATTTCGGGCTCGCCAAGATCACCGGGCCGCCAGAGTTGGCGGCCAACTCCTTGGCGCCCACGCAAGCCATGACCGAAGAACCGATCACCAGTCCCGGGACGGCCGTAGGCACCATCGCTTATATGTCGCCCGAGCAGGCTCTCGGCCATGATCTGGACGCGCGTACCGACCTGTTTTCCTTTGGCGTGGTTCTTTATCAGATGGCTACCGGTGCGTTGCCGTTCCAGGGCACCACATCGGCGGCAACGTTCGACGCGATCTTGCACCAAGCCCCGCTGCTGCCAACCCAACTGAATCCCGCGTTGCCGGCGCGCCGCGCAGCATCCGCTCGAGCAGAAGGACACTGGCTTCCTGATCGTCTACGATCAGGACTTTGCGTTAAGAATATCGGATGAACTGACCTTAACATTCCTCCCGCTTCATTTGCGCCGGCAAAGTTCCTCTTCTGCAAATTCCAATGCCGTGTTCAGCGTATCCATGAATTCTTTGATCTTGATGGGTTTGGTGAGATAGCGGAAGAACCCCGCGTCCAGGCCCATCTCGATGTCGCGGGGCATGGCATTGGCGCTGAGGGCAACGACGGGGATGTGCGCCGTGGCCGGGTCTATGCGCAAGACTTTCAATGCTTCCACACCGCTGATGCCGGGCAGATTGATGTCCATCAGGATCACCGTCGGCCGAGTGGTGCGCGCTACCTCAATGCCGAGAGTACCGTTCACCGCAGTCAACAGTCGCATGTCAGGGCGCCGCGCGATGAGTTGCTCGACCAGTTTCATGTTCGCCGGGTTGTCCTCGACATAGAGCAGGGTGCGCGGCCGCGCACCGGCCGGCACTGGCGGTCTGTCAACTGTTGCGGCTTCGCCGCTTTCGACTACAAGTTCTGGTGCAGCGCACGAGATCAACTCGCACCAGAACACGCTTCCCTCGCCGGCAGTGCTTTCAACGCCGAGCACGCCCCCCATCAGTTCCGCCAGCCGCTTGGTCACCACCAGGCCGATGCCCGTGCCTGCCACACCGCCCGCCTCTTGTCCGAGCCGATTGAAGGGCTGGAACAGTTGCGCCAGCTTTTCCGGGGACAATCCCGCACCGGTGTCCTTGACGCTGATGCGAGTGAAGCCCGGGGTGCTCGTGGTGCAATCCACGACGACCGTTCCCTGCTCCTTGTTGTATTTGATCGCGTTGGAAAGCAGGTTGATGACAATCTGCTTCAACCGGGTCCGGTCGGCGCTGACAAAGAACGGGTTGTCGAACCGAGGAAAGGTCATGCCGATGCCAAGCTGTTGCGCCTGCGGCTCCATCATGGCCTGGCATTCGGACATGACCTCGGCCAACGACACGGATTCCGTCGATAGCGACACCTTTCCGGACTCGATCACCGAGAGATCCAGAATTTCGTTGATCAACTTTAGCAGATGCCATCCCGCCTGGAGAATCTGGGCAATGCTTTCCTTCTGAGAGTCCGTCGGCAACGGGGAGGCCAACTCCATCAGTTGGGCGAAACCGAGGATCGCATTGAGCGGGCTACGAAGCTCATGGCTCATGCTGGAGAGGAAATCCGATTTCGCGAGGTTGGCTTCCTCCGCGGCGGACTTGGCGCTCGCCAGCTCGGTGTTCGTTTCCTGGAGCGCCTGCTCGTTGCGTTTGCGCTCCGTGACGTCCCGCGCGATGGCCAATACGCCCTGCAGCGTCCTATCCCGGTCGTAGAAGGTAGTGGCGTTGTAGGATACCTCCGTTTTCTTGCCATCCCGGGCGCGCGCGGTGAGTTCGTAGTCGGTGACTTTTTTTTCGCGCAGCACCAGCTTGATGGCCGCTTCGGCCCGCTCCGGATCGGTAAAGTAGTTCTTGGACGGCGCGCCGATCAACTCATCGCGCGTGCAGCCGGTGAGCGCCTCCATCTGCTTGTTGACGTCGGTAATAATGCCGAGCGGATCGGTGGTCATCAGCGCGTCGATGTTGGATTCGATGAGAGAGCGCGTGTAGAACTGCTGGTCGCGCAGGCGCTGATCGAGCTTTTTCTGTTCCGCTTCCCCCTGCTCGCGCGCGGTGGCTTCGGTCTCCCTCCGAACTAGCTTCTCGCGGATACGGCGGTTCTCATCCTCGAAGTATTTGCGGCGAAGCTGAGCGCGCAAGCGGGCCTTGAGAACGTCGAAGTCGGCGGACTTGGCAATGTAGTCGTCGGCGCCGGCGTTGATGCCTTCGATCATCGCATCCCGATCGTCGCGCGCCGTGAGCATGATGAGGGGGATGTCGCGCCATTCGGCTCGCTGTTTGATGCGCTTGCACGTGTCCTGGCCGGACAATCCAGGCATGACGAGATCGAGCAGAATGCCGTCCACCGGCCGAGCCGCGAGGAGTTCCAGCGCCTCCTCGCCGGAGCTTGCCATGACCACATGGTAACCTTCCCGGCGAAGCTGGCTACCGAGCTCCTGAAGGTAGGTGATGCTGTCGTCGACGGCGAGCAGGCGCTTGGGGCCGAGGAGGCTCGGGCTCGTCTCGCCACCGGTAGCAATCGCGCCGCGCAGGAGCGCCGCGAGGCGAACCAGGATGACGCCGAGGTCCTCGCTCTTGCGCACATAAGCATCCGCACCCGCCTCGAGCGCCCGCAGTCCGTCGTTGGTACCCTCGGCGCCTGTCAAGAGCAGACACGGTGTGCTTCGCAACGCCGTGTCCGACTTGAGACGGCGTACCACGGTGGCTCCATCGATGCCCGGGAGTATGCCGTCCACGACGACCGCGTCAGGCCGGTCGGCGGCAGCCAGCGCCAGGCCCTCTTCCCCGGTGGCGGCTTCCCGAACGTGGTACCCGGCGCCTTCGAGCGATTGTCTGAGCTCGTCGCGGAAGGTGACGCTGTCGTCGATCACCAGCACGCGGCGGCCCAATCCAACCCCACCACTCGCATCCGCTTGCGTGAGCGCCCGTGCCCTCGCGACGAGCAGTCCGAGGTCATAGGGTTTACCGATGTACTCGTCGGCGCCCGCGCCCATCCCCCGGACGCGGTTCTTGGCGTCGGCCTCGGTGGAAAGCAGCAGCACCGGCATTTGGGCTGTCGTCGGCGAACTCCTCAGCTCTTTGAGAAAATCGAGCCCATCCCCGTCTGGCAGCAGGATATCGAGGACGATCAGGACAGAGCCTTCACGGGCGAGCGCCTCTCTCGCGCTTCGAAGGTCGGCGCACAGAACCGTGTCGAAGCCGGCCGACTGGAGGGCTTCGCCGATGTCCATTCGCACCGTCAGGCTGTCGTCCACGATGAGGACCCGTGGCTTCATATCCGCCTCCCTGTATCCGCGCCGCGCGCCAGCGCGCCAAGCACCGACGCAATTTTCTCCAGAGGAAGGACCTGCTCGGCCGCTCCGAGAAGGATCGCTTCCTTCGGCATGCCGAACACCACCGACGTCGATTCGTCCTGGGCAATCGTCCTTCCGCCAGCACGTCGTATGGCCAAGAGTCCCTCGGCTCCATCCCTGCCCATCCCCGTGAGGAGGCAGGCCGCACAGTCGGCACCGAGCTCCTGCGCCAGGGAAGCGAAGAGAACATCGACCGACGGCCGGCAGGAGTGTCGTTCCGGATCCTGAGTGAGCCGGAGCTTGCCCTGGCGGAGCACGAGGTGGCTGTCGGGACATGCCACCAGCACTTTCCCCTCTCCGAATGGAGGGAGAGGATCGCCATCGGCCACGTAGGCAACGCGGAGGGGGCTCTGCCCATCCAGCCATTCGGCGAAAGCGGGGGCGAAGAGCTTCCCGATATGGATGACCAGGAGAATGGGAAGCGGGAAGCCGTGGGGCAACCCGCGCAGGATCTCGATGAGCGCCGCTGGCCCGCCCGTGGAGACCCCAATCGCGACGGCGCGCAGACAGCCCTCTCGCTGCAGCGCCTGGCGTTCCGCGACGGGCGCAGCGAGCGCCGTGCCGCGGGCAGCGGACTCAATCGAAGCAGGGCCACCCGGCGGCCGTCCCATCGGGCCAAGCCGGGCCCTTGGATGCATGATGACCTTGATGCGCGAGATGAGCTTGACGGTGGAGACGAGCTTCTGTTCCCAGGTATCGTCGGACTCGTTTCCCAGAGGCTTGTCGAGCACGTCCAGGGCGCCGGCCGCCAGGGCTTCGTACGTCTTGAAGAGCTCTCCCCGGTTCGTCGAGGCGGACACGATGAGAATCGGCGTCGGGCAGTAGGCCATGATGAATTCCGTGACCGCCAGGCCACTCATCACGGGCAGCATCATGTCCAGGGTGACGACGTCCGGCCGCAGGTGCTGGCACAACTCGATTCCGCGCTTGCCGTCGCCGGCTTGGCCAACGATTTCGATGTCGGGATCGGCGGCCAGCACCTCCAACATGCGCTTTCGAACCGTCAGGGAATCCTCGATCACCAGAACACGTGTCTTCGCCATGGCTACCCGATCAGCGTTCGAATGGTTTGCAGGAGCTGTCCCTGGTCGAATTCGCCCTTGACGAAGTAGGCCCGAGCGCCGACCTGCTCTCCTAGCCGCCGGTCCTCCACGCCATTCCTGGAGGTGACCAGGATGGCGGGGATATCGCGCAAAGCCGCGTCGGACCGGGTCTGAGCCACAAACTCGAAGCCGTCCATGCCGGGCATCTCGACATCGACGATGAAGAGGCTGTAGCGACGATCGTGAGCCTTCGTGAGTGCATCCCCGGCCGAGACGGCGAGCTCGACCTCGTAGCCCGCCGATTCCAAGATGCTCTGCTCCAGCACTCGGGTCGTCAGCGAGTCGTCGATGACGAGGACCGGCGCCCGCCGCGGGCGGGCTTCCTCGGAAGTTGCGCCGCGACCGCGCTCGGCGGCCGCCACGAGACCTCCTGGGTCCAGCACGAGCTGAGGGTTGCCCTCGGCATCCAGAGATGCGCCCAAAACCACTGGATCGGCCTCGACCACGCCGGGAAGCGCCCTCATCACGATGTTGGAGGTGCCAAGCAGCCTGTCAACTCCAACCGCGACGCTCCGGTCCCCGGCTGCGACGACCACGGCCGACCAGACGCCACGGTTCCGGCCGGCCGAGCCCGAGCGCCGTAGCATACGGTCGAGCGGCAAGAAGGGGATGACGTTGCCGTTGTGGAGAATCGAGTCGCTCTCCGCCGAGCGAACGACCTCTGAATCGCGAACTCGAAGCGTCTGCTGCACGGCGTCGAGCGGGATCGCAGCCAACTCGCCTGCCGCCTCGACGACGATCCCCTGCAGCGATGCGATGGAAATCGGAACCCGGACCTCAACGGTCGCACCGCACCCCGGCTCGCTACGAATGCTCATTTCTCCTTTCAGCCGGCACATGGTCGCCCGCACGACATCCAGGCCTATTCCCCTTCCCGACAATTCGGTGACGTCGTTTGACGTCGTGAGTCCGCCGGCGCCAAGCAACGCGATGATCTTGTCTGCCGGCAGGGACTTCGCCTCGGATGCGGGCACGAGCCCTCGATCCACCGCGGCCCTTCTGACCGCCTCGACGTCGATGCCCCGTCCGTCGTCGCTGCATACGAAAGCCACCCGACCGCCGCGCCGCAAGACCTCCAGCCGCACCTGCCCAGCCGGGGACTTCCCAAGCGCGACACGCTCGGCCTCGGTTTCCACTCCGTGCGCGACGGCGTTGCGCACCACGTGCATGAGCGCATCCCGCAGCGATGCCAGCACGTTCGCGTCGAGGCGCACCTCGCCGCCCGAAGCCTCGAAAACGACGCGCTTGCCGAGCGTCTGGGCTGCGTCACGCACGGAGCGCTCGAGCGACGGAAACACGGTCTGAGCCGGGATCAGCCGAAATCGATGCGCGACGTCGCGAATCTCGACAAGCTCCCCATCGACGCGATCAAGGTCGACAGCAAGGCTGCGCTGAAAGCGATCGAGGCTTGACCGCAGTTCCTCCGCGAGGGAGTGCGCGCGGACCATGCCCGCAGAGGCTCCGGCCCCGTTCTCACCGGGACGCGCGACGAGCAGATCCACTAGTAGGCTCGTCAAATCACGAAGGCGGTCGGCGGCACCGAGTCCCTTGCGTACAGCGCCGAGCTGCACGCCGGCCTCGGTGACCGTGCGAAGCAGCGAGTCCATCTCCTGGATCTCGACCCGCAAGGTTTCCAGTGGCTCCTCGGCTGGCGGGCGAGCGGGGCCGGCGACCACGACGTCGCTCGCGGGCTCGAGGGCCGAAAGACGCGAGGCGATCTCGTCCAAGAGGCCCAGTAGCTCGCTCCCTTGCTCCTTAGATAGGGGCTGTCCGGCCTCACGATGGGTCGTCAGAATGCCTTCGACGGTGTGCGCCAGCTCGGCGATCCCAGGCTGCTTGACCACACGGGCGGCGCCTTTGAGCGTGTGCGCCAGGCGCAGCAGGCGAGCCATGACCTCGGGCGCGGGGGTATCCTTCTCGAGCTGCAGGATGCCCTGCGACAGCCCATCGAGGAGCTCCCGCGCCTCGACACGGAAATACTTGTACGGGTCCTTCGCCATTCGGCTACCCGTTCGCCTGGGGCTGAACCAGCCGCATTAGGTCCCGTGAAAGGTTGGCGAGCTGGGACGCCGTCTGGAGCGTCTGGCTCGAGCTGGCCTCTGTCTCCCTGGTCGCCTGCGCGACGTTGGAGACGGCGATGTGGACCTGCTCGACCGCCGTCGACTGCTGCTTCGTGCTGAGCTCGATCTCTCGAGCCGCCTCGGTGGTCGTGCTCACGAGGCTTACGATCTGCCTGAAGGCTGTTGCCACGTCCGAGAACTGACGGGCGCCCGCGTCGACCGCCTTGGTACCGCCCTCGGTGGTCATCACGGTCGTATTTACGGCGGCGCGGATCTCATCGATGAGCCCACGGATCTCCTTGGTGGAACCCCCGACGCGGTCGGCGAGCTTACGGATTTCGTCGGCGACCACGGCGAAACGCTTGCCGCTCTCGCCGGCACCGGCCGCTTCGATGGTAGCGTTGATCGCGAGGATGTTCGTCTGTTCGGCGAGCTCGTTGGTGATTTCGAGAATGCCGCCGATCTGCTGGGACTTCTTCCCGAGGTCGAGCATGTGGGTCACGATGAGGTCGACGTTTCGTTTGATGCTTCCGATCGCGTCGTTGGCCTTCGAAACCGTCTGTTCTCCGGAGCGCGCGCCTTTGGCCGTTTCCTCGGCGATCTGGGCCACGCGCTGGGCGCTCTCGGCGATCTGCTTCGACGTCGCCCGCAGCTCGCTCATCGTCGTCGTGATCTCATTCATCGCGGTGGACTGCTCCTTGGCGCCTGTCGCCTGCTGATTGGCTGCGGCCTGCAGCTCGCCGGATGAGCTCTGCATGTGCTGAACCGCCGCTCCGATTTGACTCGTCAACGACCGCGTGATTGTAAAGCCAGCGGCGGTTACGACCAGCAGGCACAACAGGGTCCCAATCGTAATGGCAATGGTCGCACCGGTTGCCGCGGCTCGCACTTCCCCGGCGCGTTGTTCGAGTAGATTTCGTTCTTCCCGCTCCATCTCCGCAAGTATGCCGCGAAGCTCATCCATGAGCCTTTTCCCCTCTCCGGCCTGTATGGCTTTCATCGCCTGGTCGACATCCCGGTTTCTGCGCATCTCGATGACTCGCTTCAGCTCGAATAGCTTCGCCGCGATGAGGGGTTCCGCTTGGCCGATCCGCTTCTGCTGAGCGGGATTGTCGGAGGTCAGCTCCCGGAGGTCGTTGACGGTTGTCGCGATCTCGGGGACCGCTGCCTGATAAGGCCCGAGAAAGCTCTCATCGCCGGTGATGATGTAGCCTCGCTGTCCGGTCTCTGCATCCTTCAGCAGGCTGAGCACGCTGGCGATGCGCTCCAGGACAACGTGCGTGTGCGCCACCGAGTCGCTGGTTTGCGAAAGTGCGTTGATGCTCCGATACGCTATCGCTCCGATCGCCGCCAGGAGTACAAACGACAGCGCGAAGCCAGCCGCGATCTTCTTTCCAAATGTCCACGAACGAGCCATTGGTCACTGCTCCTTTGCCAACCGGTGATGGCCGATGCGATTCCGGATTGTTGCCACAATAAGTGGAATGCCGATAACAGCGCGAGCTTCAGCCTCCGTGCTCGCGACTTGGTTCACGTATTGGCGTGTGGCGCGAAGGTTCTCATCCGCATGGAGAGAGGACTTCGGAAGTCGCAAGTAACCCTCGAAGTCGGAGAAGGCCAGGGCGATGGGTTCCTCCGCTCCGCAAAGGATCATCCACCGGAGCGAACCGGGGACTTGTCCGTAGCCGAGGATCGACGCCAGTCCGAACACCGGGACGACACCACCGCGGATGCCCGCCAGACCGAGCAGGTCGAGCGTGACAGCGGGGACGGGGGCCACCTTGCGTCCCGCTACTATCCCGGCGATATCGCGAAGACGAATTGCGTAAGGATTGCCCGCCACGCGAATCGCGAGGAGGTCTTCGACCTCCTGCGACGCCGGTGGCGGTGGCAAGGCGAATGACTGGTCGAACGCTTGACGAAGCGCGGCGGCCTTGCTTTCGACGAGTTGGGGCTCGTTCATCCTTCACCCCCAGCGGCGCGCAGCTCCGTACGACAGAGCTGCAGGAGGGTGTCCCGAGAGAACCCGCCCCCGAACAGAAGAAGTCGGGAGGCATCCTCACGGCCGAGGAGGATCAACGCCTGCCCAAGTTCACGCTGCGCGGTCGCGGCGTCGCCCGAGCGTTTGGCCATGATTCCCAGGTGAAGGTGGGGCATTGCAAAACCGGCGTCGAGATAGATGGCGGTCTGGCCGTGCTCGATGGCGCCGGTCGAATCGCCGGCATGTTCGCGGCAGAGGGCCATGAGGTAATGAGCGCCTGCGTTGAGCTCATCGACAGCGAGGAGACGGCTGCAGACTTCCTCGGATTCATCGAGCCTGCCATTGTTCGTGAGGAGGACGGCTCGCAGGAGCAATGCGTCGGGGTCCTCGTGGGAGTCCGGGGGTAACGAGCGGATGAGTTCCAGCGCGTCCGAAAAGCGTTCCTGCCTCAGCGCCTCGAGCACGAGCCCCAGGTCCCACGCGCGCGGGGCAGCCGTCGCAGCGGCCTGACCGGCCGGGGTGGTGAGCGGCGCGTCTTGGCTCGGCGAACCAGAACGGCCATCGGCCAGAGTGGCGATTCGCTCTGAGGCTCGTTGAATGACGTCGACCCAGGATGCCGTCGATTCGACGACTGCGGGGAGCGAATCCTCCGCTTGCTCCCTGGATAGTCCTACCCATGTCGCCGTTGCCACCACAGCCTCGGAGGCATCGCGCCGCCGGTAGTAGAACGTGTCGTGGGTATGGCAAAGATGGAACTCCTGCGTGAGCCCCCGAAGTGTTTCCGCGTGGCCCAGGAAGAAAAATCCGCCCGGAAGCAGCGCCCCGCCGATGCGGCGCACAACGTCACGCGCTTTGTCGGGCGTGAAGTACATGAGAACGTTTCGACAGAAGACGACGTCGCAGGCGAGCGACTGCCAGAAGAGAGGGTCTTCATCGACGAGGTTACGCTCCTCGAAAGTCACCATCTTCTGAATTGCGGGAGCGAGCACGAAGTCCGGACCGTCTGCCCGAAAGTAGCGGCGCTTGGCGTCCTCCGAGGTTGCCCGAAGCGACCAGGCGGAGTAGCGGGCTTGGGCCGCCTTCGCGAGGACCGCCGGGTTGACGTCAAGGCCGATGATCTTCACGTCCCAGTTTCCGAGGTCGGACAACGCTTCGCGCACCAGGACCGCCAACGAATACGGCTCCTCACCCGAGGCACATCCGGCCGAGAGGATGCGAAGTCGCTTCTCCCGGGTCTTCGCGCGAATCCGCTCGGGAAGAACAGTCTCGGCAAACGCCCGGAAGTTGTCGGCGTTGCGGAAAAAGAACGTCTCGTTGACGGTGAGCTCCTCGGCGAGCGCCCGAAACTCATCGGAGCCCTTGGGCGAAGAAATCAGATGATCGAGGTAGGACTCGAAGCGGGTGCTGCCCACCAACTCCATACGTCGACGCGCGACCTCGGCGAGGTAGTCGAGCTTTCCGTCCTCGTACTGCAGCCCGAGACGGCGTGCGATGATGGTCCGAAACTGATCGAGGCCGGTTCGGTCGAGGACCGGCGTCATCGCGTCGCCTCCGCCGCCGCGAGGGTTGTCCAGACTTCATCGGGAACGATGCGCGCAGCACGAAGCACAACGAGGAGCTGCGCGTCGCGGGTGCCGATCGCCTCGATGAGGTCGGCGGCGACATCTCGCAGAATCGGCGGCAAGTCTCCAAGCTGGGCCGAATCGAGGTTCGTCAAGCCGACAACGCCATCCACGCCGATGGCCACCCGCCGCTCTCCTAGCTTTATGGTCACAAAGCGACCATAGGTTGCGCTGTTTTCGCCGTTCTCCAAGAGCGCCTTGAGGTCGACGACGGGAGTCGGCGCACCACGGATTACGGACACGCCCCGCACGAAACCTGGCGTCCCGGCAACGGGCTCAATCGGGAGAGGGCGCATGGTCTCCGCCACGTGGTGCAGCGGGATGGCACAGGCACGTGCGCCGGCCATGACGATCAGCACCGGGCTTCTTTCCCAGGCGTGGACGATCACTTGGCGCTCCGCCTTCTCGCCGCGGTCATAGCGGTGTTATCGGCGCTCCGGCAGCCCAGGAACCAAGTCTTCACCTGGCCCTTGCCCTTGAGGTTGATGACACCCCGCACCTCGAGCAAGAACGGCTCACTCTGCCGCCTGTTTGGAGATGTGACGCTTCTCCTTGTTGGAGTGTTGCATTTTGGCGGAGATTTCCACCGGCATTTCTGCTTTGGGCTTCTAGCCGGAATTTCCGATATGGACCTCCAACTATCTTCTCTGAGCAAGTTGCATGCCGCGCACGGAGTGAGACCTTTCACTCACTTGCCGGGATAACGCGCCTGCACCTTCCGTACGCAAAGTGCAAATCTTGCATCAACTTTCGAACGGCGTTGCTCCTGTGACACGCCGACTACAGAATCAACCCCGCCTTATTGCGCTGCGTTTAGAGCCCAGACCGGCAGCGTGGAGGATACCGAATCCGGGGGCTGACTCTCCCGGTCCCAGTATTTGCTTGATGTCCTCAACCGCCCCGAGGTAACCCGCGGACCCGCCAAGGTGGCAAGATCGCAACGACGATCGGGTCGACTGGTCCGCCGCTTGGGAGTTGTTTCCCGGCGATGTCGCCTACGTCTGGCATGCGGGCATTCACGCCGCCGAGGTGGAGTTGGGCCTGCAGTCCTGCGGGTTCCAAATCCGCTCCCAGATCATCTGGCTGAAGCAGCACTTCGCCACCTAGCTTCGCAGTGGTGATCGTTCATCGCACGCGCCGCTTAATCTGGATCGAGCGAGCCCGCGAAGTGCTCTCATGACCAGCCGGACAACGGCCGAAGGAACTTCGACTCCGGCCGCCTCATGATTCCCTGCTGAGGATTCCTCATGAGTAGCCGCGCAGCGTTTAGGAACGTTTTCCGCCCGCGATTGATGGTTCCGGGCGAGTCACGCTAGATCTCTATCGGAAGCGGCCCGGCCGACGATGCTTGGGTGAAACGGGCGTGAGGCAGAGGCCGGGCCGTTTCGGATAGAGTCGTAAGAAGGAAGCGACTGGCGCGGCGCCTGGGGTGCCGCGAAATATGGGTTTTGAATGCTGATGTCTCCAGTGGAGTCCGGGATAGAGTACGGCTGACGGAGGTTGCAGGACTGGGGCGGGGCGAGATCCCGGCTGGAAAGGGCTGCGGCAATACCGTTGTCAGGCAATGCGGGGGACGAAAAGCAGTCGTGTGGACGGAGCAGACACACGTGAAGTAAGGTGTCGCCGAAGCCACGCCCAGTGAACGAAAGTGGTGCGGTGTTAAGAGCTGTCAAGGCGTTTGACCGGGCGACTTTCCTCTCGGCGTAGTTGGCTGGCCGTCAGCCGTTCGACGACCCGCATGGTTCCCTGACAGCAAGGGCACAGCCAGAGCATCGGCGCCACGGCCGGCTTTATCGGAACCGGTGTTGGTTGGAGGGCCAGCAGCGTACGGCAAAGCGGCAGGAGCGCTCCACGCCGGCGGTTGGCAAACCACCCGAAGTAGCGGATGCGGGGAAACCCGCGAGGCAAGACGTGCTGGAGGAAACGCCGCAAGAACTCCTCGTGTGTCAGCGTCATTACGCGGCGCTTGCTGTAGTGCGCATAATCTTTCCAGCGGATGCTCACCTGAGTATCGGCGATCTCGACCAGGCGATGATTCGAGATGGCGACGCGATGCGTGTAGCGGGCAAGGTAGTGGAGCACGTGTTCCGGCCCGCCGAAAGGCTTCTTAGCGTACACGACCCAGTCGTCGCGGAATAGTGTTCGCAGGAAATCATAGAACGCCTTCGGCTGAGCCAGTGATCCGCAGGTTCCGAAGAAGACGAGCTTCTCCTGGCGAAAGGCTCGTCGTAGCCCCGCTACAAACTTGCCGCGAAAGACCCGGCTCAGCACCCTACCGGCAGGAAGAAGTGATTGGGCGCACGGATCCACTGTTGATGATCCGGCGACAACCCGCCGCCGGGCACCACACAGTGAACGTGGGGATGCGGCTGTAAGGTCTGGCCCCAGGTATGCAGAACACTCAGGAAGCCGATCTCGGCACCGATGTGCTTGGGATCGGCAGCGATGACGTTCGATGCGCACCTGAATCCCGCGGGAGGCGGCCTGGTCTTCCACTTTTGCCAAGTGCGCAACAAAGTGCGTGGAGAGGAAATTCCGGAAACGGCGATCAGCAGAAACCGGAATGGGCCGAGAACTCGCTGGGTCTTCAAGGCCCATTATCGCGAGTACGGGGCAATGGCGGAACTATCGCGGTTTCATGCAGATCCAGTTTCCGGACACTACGCCTTTTTATCGGTAGAATACGCAATTCCATTAGGGTGTGGATCCCGCCGCAATCGGTCCCAGCCGGCCAAGTTCCAATGCATACAGCGGATTCTCGGGAAAATCGTGGCATAGGCCGTCCAGCAGGCTTCGGACCTGGTCCTGGTGGTGGTCGCGCAGCGCCGCCACCGCCAGCAGCAGCCGCGCAAAGGGCGCCAGGTAGTGGCCCTTCTCTGCCGCCAGCCGCAGCTTTTCTAGGCCCAGCGCCTTGTCGGTCTGGCCACCCCCCACCCGCAAGAGAAAGCGCACCGGCGCCGGTCTCACGCTCAGCATATAGTTCTCCAGCCCCACCGCCACCCAGGCATCATAGTATGTGGGATTGGCCGCCAGCAGTTTCTCGGCGCGCGTGCGCGAAGCCTTCATTCGCGCAAAGGAGGCCGCATAGCGCTTTTCGATCAGCGCCATATAGTCGGATTCCAGCCCATCGCACAGCACCGCGGCGAACTCGGCCGTGGATTCCCTGGGGTTGCGATTGGCCAGCCCGCGGCTGACGGCCAGCGCTTCCCGGAAGCGCTGCTTCCTCGCCGGATCGGGCGTCAGCTTGTGGTCGGTGATGAAGTGTTGGTCGTGAGTGAAGAATTCCGACTGCAGAATGTGCATCCGGTCGAATTCCGCGAACAGGTACTGCGCGGCGTCCGAAGCCGCCGCCAGCGGATCGTCCGGATGGATCCCTTCCCAGTCCCGAAACGTCTCATGTGCCTGCGCGAATTGCAGATTGTACATCTGGCGGTAACCCGCTTCGAGGGTTGCGGGCCGCGCCTCGCTGATGGCGTCGGCGTGCAGCGCGCCGCCCGCAACGGAACCAAGCAGGCCGGAGATCAATAAAATTCGTAACATCGATTGAATAAGAAGCATGTGCCTGGCCATTCCCAGCGCCTCGCTCCAGAAGGCCGTCAGGGAGCCCCTGAGAGAGTCCGAAGCCACCGCAGCAATTATTCATTAGCTGCCGGTCTCCTGGCTGAGATAAACCTGAACGGGTCCGACCCCTCTTTCTACCTTGTACCGTTACGATCAGGCGGGCCGCGGCACCGCACTGCAATTCCACATCCCATCCGTGCGATGGACTTTCAAGGCCACCTACACGTGGGATAATCAAGGCGGGACGACCTCGCAAGTCCTATCCGGCGCAACGGTTTACCGGCCGACACCCTTGAGTTGCCAGTACGGCTCGATGGGCCGCCTGTCAAGCATCACGCAATGCTCCTGCCTGTACTATGCCGCCCGACAATGATTGTACGACGATGCGACGCCCCGCGAAAGCCCTCGCAGATTCATGTCATCGTACCGATCCCTGGCCCAGTGCATTAGGATTCCAGATGCTAAACGGGGTTTCTGGAAAGTGGATCGGCGACGTCCACAACAAAACCTTTCTGCCGGAGCTAGCTTGAATTCTTCGAGAATTGCTTTCGAAGTTCGGCGATTTCTTCACTGGATGGAGTCCAGTCCGTGTCGCATGTATTACAGTGGAACACCAACGTGTCGGATTTCAACGCCGCGTCGAATTCTTCCGGGCTAAATCTAACTGTCTGGTTGTGATTGTTGGGACAGACAATATCAAACTCCACGCGGTCGCTCATGAATCCTCCGGCTGGCTGCAATTCTCGTCGATTTGCTTGCGCCGGCCCTGCATTGCGCTGCCGGGCACTAAAGTCAACGTCCTGGTGCTCGGCCGATCCGGTGCAGCGCCTGCTCGTCCAGGCTTGTCAATTCCTGATGGTAGCGCAAACCCGCGTCTGCAGACCGACGACACCCAGAACCTTCGGGAGGATTGCGGGCTGAGGGGAAGTTGGACATCCGATGCGCCGTGAGTTTTTTCGCCTGTTAGCGACCCAAGCTGGCAACTGTATCGGAAAGTTCTGCAAAAAAGGTACCGGTGCTGTAGTTGAATTGAAGCCGCTCGGCGGTCTTAGATATGTGAATCGTACGCTACTGGTCCTTTTTCTCTTTACTCCAATCGTTTTTTCCCAACCCCGACTTGAAATGGGAGTGCGAATCGATGCACCGCTCGTAGGGCCGTTAACTACTTACTCCTACCCCGAGCTTTGTGCGACCGGTGCGCAATGCGGGTATTACCAGAGCGCGCCTCTCCACCCAGCCATTGGGCTTTCAGCTTCAATTCCGATTGCGCCGCGGCTGCGAATTCGCTTCGACCCGGTCTATCAACGTGTCGGGATCAGCGCTACGAGCTACATTGACGTATATCAGTACGGGGTGAACAGCCCGCTTGGCGAGGCAGTGGGCAAAACGTCGAGCACCGCAAACCGGTGGCAATTCCCCGCCCTGGTTGAGGCAGAACCGCTTCGGCATTTCCGGTTCTGCATGGGACCCGCGGTTCCTCACGGGCACGGAAGGCATGGCCAAGCTTGTAGATCCGTTCTCCGGAACTTCTACCTCCGTGGACAACTACTCCTTTCCCGTCTCCCGCCAAGCGATCGCGGGAGCAGCCGCCGCGCTGGAATTCCCGTTCCGCTTTGGAAACGTGACGGTCGCTCCCGAGCTGCGATACGAGCCCTGGTTCGATAAACACTACGGCGGCAATTGGATGATGGACGAGTTTACCGGCGGAGTTGCAATCCGGTTCTCGCGCTAATTAACGGCCCGCACAGCGTGCGATCTTCGCCACCGCAACAGCTTCCTCCAGCTTCAACGCTCCACGCCGCAATCGCGCCGCCAGCGCCTCGCCTTCCACTAATTCCATCACCAGGTAGTTCGGCCCGACATCGTACAACTGGCAGATGTTCGGATGGTTCAGCGCGGCCACTGCGCGGGCCTCGCGCTCGAAGCAGTCGGAGAATCGTTCCTGAGAAACTTTGATGGCGACGTGGCGATTGAGGCGCGGATCGCGTGCGCGATACACTTCTCCCATGCCGCCCGCACCTAGCGGCGCGAGGATTTCGTATGGACCAAGTTTGTCGCCCGGTGACAGCGGCATAGAAGGGGTTCAGCTAAGTTTAGCCGATCAGAAAACGGATGGGGAACGTGTTACGCGCTACTCGGAAACAGCGCAGCGGTCGGCTTGCTTGTGGAGTTGGCTACCGATATCGAACCATATCGCTCGCGCGGAACGGGCGTCGCTCATGGCAGGGGAACACACGCATCCCTCTTTGGTATCGTGAAGGAGTTCCAATTCTGACCGCGTGTGAGCGCGCCAGAATTAATCTTTCATAAGAGGAGCTCAATTCCATGAATCTCTTCGCCCGTTCCGCCTCACTGCTGCTCTTGCTGACTTCCGCAATCGTCCAAGCGCAGGAGCCCACCGCCGCCCCCCAGCCCACGACGGCAACTCAGTCTCCCACACGTGACACCAGCTACATCGACACCCAGGGCACGGCGCACGTCACCCGGATTGTTCCGGTTCCGAAGACCATCAGCGCCGAGGCTCAGCGCTCGTTGAGTCGACAAATGCCCGACCAGGGCCCCCCGCAATCTCTAGCCGAGCGCCGCCGGGGCACCGATGGCTACACGGCCCGTGCGCGTGTGGAATGGAGCCGGCTCTGCCCCAATCAGCTCGTTGAGGACAAGATCGCCGCAGTTCCGGTTCGCGTTGTCACCCCGGAAGGGCTGCCCGAGGCCAACCGTGACAAGGTCCTCCTCAACCTGCACGGTGGCGGCTTCAACTCAGATTCCGGCTCCTATACGGAGTCAATTCCCATCGCAGGCTACAGCAGGATCAAGGTGGTAGCCGTGCTATACCGGCTGGCGCCGGAGCATCCGTTTCCCGCGGCCGTCGATGATTCGGTCGCCGTCTACAAGGAGTTGCTGAAAACCTACAAGCCCAGCCAGATAGTGATCTATGGCACCTCGGCCGGGGCCATTCTGACCGCAGAGGTGGCCGCTCGCCTGAAGCAACTGGGCCTGCCGCTGCCGGCTGCACTCGGCATCTTCAGCGGGATGGGCGACTTCGCACGCTACGGCGACTCGGAGGCGGTTTACGGCTTGCGGGGCTTCTCGGGGCATCTGGATTCGCCTGAGCCAGAACCTCATGACTCGGAGTACGCAGCCGCCACTGACCGACGGGATCCCTTGCTCTCGCCGATCTTCTCCGACCTGCATGGGCTGCCGCCCACCCTATTCATCACCAGCGGCCGCGATTTGCTGCTCTCAGGCACCGTCAACCTGCACCGCGCCTACCTGAACGCCGGCGTCGATGCGCGGTTGGTTGTCTTCGACGCTCTGCCCCACGCCTTCTGGTACGACTCTGCGCTTCCCGAGGCCATCGAGGCTAACCACATGATGGCGGATTTCTTCGTCCAGCAATTAAGAAAGTGAGCCGTTAACAGTGTGATCATTCTGGACTCGGCTGTTCAGTGCGCGGAAGAAGAGCAAAGCAGCAGCCGCGCAGGGCATAACGCGCGAACCACGGATGTGCCTGAGCTGTAGGGCAACGAACGGCCAGCGATATCAGGTCTTAACGCCCGTTCGGTTGTGCCCACTTCCCGGAACGCCGCTTGGCGAGTTATCGAACCGCCACTATAAATAACGCTTCAGCCACGCCAGCACTTCTTCCATGTGCAATCTGTTGTTTTCGCCTTTTAGAATCCAGTGACCTTCGTCTGGGAAAACAATTAACCGCGCAGGGATGCCTCTCCGCTGCAGGATCTTGAAAGTCGTAATGCTCTCTGTCAACGGCACGCGGAAGTCTTGCTCGCCATCCGTGATGAGCGCGGGGGTTGAAAATTCATTCGCATAGCGCAACGGACTCTCATCGTTCCACTGGCCGCCCTTCTCCCAGATAGGACCGCCCATGCGCAGTTCACGGTCGATGCCACCATCGTTTGAGCCGTACTGCGATTCGTTGTTTATCGCGCCGGCGTGAATTACCAGGCACTTGAACTGCTTCGTGTGCCCGTTGAACCAATTCATCAAGTAACCCCCGTAGCTCGCGCCTATCGCCGCCTGCCGGCTGGTGTCGATGTAGGGATACCGCTTAGCCGCCTCGTCAATCGCCTCCAAGATCTCCTGGGCCGGGCCACGCAGCACATCGTGCTCGATATCATCGGCGAATTTTTCGCCAAAACCCGTCGAACCGGTGTAGTCGGTTCTGAGTAGTACGTAGCCGGGCGACGTAAGCAGGTAACTGTTCCAGCGTGTCGTGAAGTTATCCTTCGACATCGAGTTCGGCCGGCCATGCGGAGACACCACCAGGGGATATTTCTTGGCTGGATCGAACCTCGGCGGCAGGGTCATAATGCTGTGGATGCGTTTGCCATTCTTGGCCACAAACCAGAAATGAATGGAAGCGGGTGCGTCAATATCGGCCACCGCCGCCGCGTTGAAGTTCGTCAGCATGGTGTGCGAGCCCTTGGCGGGATCGAGGCGCACAATCTCTGGCGGCCGCAAGGACGTCTGAAACTCAGCAACCATACCACCTTCAACCGGCTGAACGCTTGTATAGCCGCCCTCCGTCACTTGCATGATCCGTTCCAGCTTCTCACTTGATACCGTGAGTTCGAAGAGTTGGTCGAATCCGTCATCCTCCGCCGCAAGGTAGACGTTACGCCCGTCATGCGAAATCGAGAACGACCCGATCGACCGGTCCCAACCCTTAGTCAGGATCTTTACTTTCCCTGTATCGGGCCAGCCGAACTGCGCCAAGCGGGTCAGCGAATAGAGTCGTCCGGCCGGGTCCGGGCTGCGCTCGGTCTGCGCATATAAATAATTGCCCGTCGGCGAAAAGTGCGGATGCTCATAGCTAGCGCCTCTTTCCGTAATCGCGGCCGGTTCACCACCGGCCGCCGCGACGAAAAAGAGCTTCGACTCGACTTCTTCGCCCATCATCCGGTCTCGATTGGCATATGCGACAAACACGATGGACTTGCCGTCAGGCGCCCACACCGCCTGCAGGTCCTGCCCGCCCGTTTCGTTGAAAACACCATTGAAGCCCGCGCTTTCCGCGAGCCTAGATCCCTTTACTAGGTCGAGCGGCTGGGCGGAATCACTCAGCTCCTGGACAAAGACATGAGGTCGCCGCTCATCGAGCCAGGCATTCCAAAAGCGGATCGGCATGGCATCGTAAATGCGAGCGTTCCATTTTCGGTCCTTTCGCTGCTCGGCAATGGGGTCCACTTGGCTTTGAAAGAGGATCGCCTTTCCGTCCGGACGCCATTGCGGCCCGGTAGCGCCACCAGGGACGTTTGTGACGCGTCGCGCTTCGCCGCCCGACATCGGCAAGATGTAGATTTGCGGCGTTTGATCGCCTTCCCGCTTGGTGGAGAAAGCCATTCGTGTTCCGTCGGGAGACCAAGCCACTCCGTTCTCAGGTTCCTTCGTATATGTCAACCGCCGAGGCGGCTCGGTGCCATCGGACCGGAGAACCCAGAGATCCGAAGTTTGTTTTGCAGGATCGTAATCGGGCTCCGTCAGGGAGAAAACAATCCAACGGCCGTCTGGGCTCACCACGGGTTCGCCCATGCGCTTCATCATCCAGACGTCCTGATGGGTAATCGGCCGCTTTTTGCGCTAATGCCGCAAGCGGCGCACCTGCCAGCCACGCCAGCGCCAGCAGCAGTCCCGCCGTGGCTCGGCTTACATTCGTCGGCCGAAGAGCCATGGCAGATTCAATCGAGCACCGGCGAAAAGGCAGCAGGAAAAGGCGGATCATTTGTAAAGCGTATCAAAGATCAGGAAACCACGGGCCGGTTGTGGGAAGTGCCCGCAGCGGCCGAAACCAACAGTCTGAAAGCTGCTTCTACCGATAAGGCGCGATAACGTCCTCCACTACCAAGCCGTTTGAAGAAAACAGCAGTTTCGCGATGCAAGTATAGAGAGTCGGCTTGGCGGCTATCTGAGCGATGCGCGGTCGGCACCGGCCTGTCCACGATGCGGCATAAGAGAAAAGGCCAAGCAGACAGCGACTGCCTGCGCAAGCACGCTGAGCCGGGCGATGGGCATGGCTCGAAAGAGGCTGGCGCGGAGGGTACCTACCTGTCAGACTTAAATTATGAAGGCAGCCGCCAGCGTCTTGATTGGCGTGTGGTTCGCTTCGGGGCAGCAGCCTGCCGTGCCGGCGCCGGACTCCCCGCGGCCCGAGGCGGTTTTTGCCGTCACCTCGACGCTGGTGCAGTTGGACGCTATAGTGACCGATTCCAAAGGGCACCAGGTCACCAATCTCATCCCGGCGGATTTCCAGGTCTTCGAGGACGGCAAGCTGCAAAAGCTGACGCATTTTTCGTACGTCCAGATAACCCCGGTATCCAAGGCGGCGGAACTCAAGGCGGCGCGTGAAAAACCTTCGCCCAGCTCCGTTGCGACCTTGCCGCCTCCACCGCTGGCGCAGCTTCGTCCGGAAGACGTGCGGCGGACCATCGTGCTGATGGTGGATGATCTCGGCCTTTCCTTCAAAAGCATGGCACTGGTGCGCAATTCGCTGGGCAAGTTTGTCAGCGAACAGATGCAGCCGGGCGACCTGGTCGCGGTCTGCCGGACGGGCGCCGGATCGGGCGCCTTGCAGCAATTCAGCGCAGATAAACGGGTGCTGCTGTCGGTCATCGACGGCTTGCGTTGGAACCCCAATGGACGCTTTGGCATAACGTACTTCGATCCATACGCCAAATCCTCGTCGTGGGGGGACCTGATCGGCTCCGCCCTCAGCGACGATTCCCAGTCGCTCGATGCGCGATATGACAGCGAAAACAGCGCCATCTCAACCGTCGGCACGCTCGGGGCAATCAACTATATCGTCGGCGCGCTCAGCGAGATGCCTGGGCGCAAATCAATCGTGCTGTTCTCCGATGGGCTGCAAGTGTCTGAAGCCGGCGTCGGTTCGCACGCCCACAGACTAAATACGCAGGCGGCGGACGATGCCCTGGATACTAACGCCGACGTTCAGCGGGCCCTTCGGATCCTGACCGATCGGGCCAACCAGTCGGGCACCGTGATCTACACCATGTGCGCGACCGGATTGCAGAGTTTGCAGTTCGACGCACAGGACAATCCGCCACCGGATGAGACGCCGGTAACTCCAGTGGGCGCCCCCGCAAACAACCTGACCCGAGTCGTCGATCGCAGCGGAAAGGGCATCAGAAACAATATCCTGCAGGAGAATCTCGGTTACCTCGCGGACCAGACGGGCGGGCTGGCCTACGATAACGGCAACGACCTGAACAGGGGGCTTGATCGGGTGCTGGAGGACCAGGCGGGTTACTACCTGCTGGGGTATCACCCACCCGAAAGTACGTTGCTGGGCAAGAACAAGAGGAGCGACTTCCACCGCATCCAGGTGAAAGTGACGCGCGCCGGGCTGCACGTGCGCTCGCGATCCGGGTTCCTCGGCGAGACGGACGATCAGCCGCTTCCGAAGTTCAACACACCTGTCGAACAATTGCGTGCCGCCATGCTATCGCCTTTCCGGTCCTCCGGCGTGGGAATGCGGCTGACGGCGCTATATACGGAGGTGCCCAAACCACGTGGTCCGGTGGTCCGCAACCTTATGAGAATCAATGTGGCCGACCTGACTTGGGAGCATAACGTCGACGGCAGCGATGGGGCGCGGGTTATGGTATTGGCGGTCGCCACCGGCACCGGCGACCAACCGTTGGCCGCGGTGGGCCGCACTTTCAATATACGGGTAGCCCCGGGCAGGATGGCTGAGGCGCAGCGGAATGGTGCACTCTACCAGCTGGACGTGCCGGTTCCAAAACGCGGGGCGTTCCAGATTCGCGTGGCGGCACGGGACGAGGCGACGGGCAGGATCGGCTCGGCCACCCAGTTCATCCAAATTCCGGATTTGAAAAAGACGGGTTTCGCGCTGGCCAGCGTGATCCTGCTGGATGGCGAACGGTCGCACGACGTGCACGACCTGCCGGACATCATGCCGGCGCTGCGGCAGTTCAAGCGCGGCGGCTCGCTCGAGTTTCTTTGCATGGTTGAGAACGGCCGCAAGAAGAAGCCGGATGTAGATCTGACCACGCGGGTGCGCCTTCTGCGCGATGGCAAGGAAGTGTTCTCGGCGCCGGCGCAGGTGATCGACGTGCAAGGCAGCGGGAAGGTCGTGTTCGGCGCGCTGAAACTGACGGACAGACTTACTCCCGGCGACTACGATCTGCAAGTGCTCGCGGCGGAGACAAACGGCGGCAAAGCCGCCGCCGGCCAGTGGACCGATTTCACCGTGCTGCCGTAGCGCGCCAGGCGTGATCGGCGATGTAGCCACCGATAACCCGAAATAACGCCGTCGCCAGGTCGATTCGCAATTCGGTCGACCAGGACCTCCACTCGGTCAGGGTGCTGACGAATCGCGCTCGATGACCATCAATGTAAACGATCCGGGCAGCACCGGTGGCCTGCCTCTGCCAGCCGCATCCGCCGGCACTGGTCCAAACTTTGCGGAGACGATGAACACGCGGTGATTCGTTGGGTCGAGCCCCATGTTGCGCGCCCCCTGCGGCGTCTGCACGTTTTCGACAACGCGATATTGGTCCGGAGTGTCTTGATGAATCACGGTGAGCGTGCCATTCGCATTCGAGGCAAACGCGTTGCCTGAGGCCGCATCGTACCCGGCGCCGTCGACGCCGGTGCCGATCGCGACCGTCGCCACCACCTTGCCGGCCTGATAGTCGGAGACCGCCATGAGGCCGCTGCGGCATCCGCTGAACAGCCGATGGTGGGCGGTGTCGATGGCCATGGAGACCGGTTGCTTGCACGGGGCCGTGGACCAGCGCCGCAACACGGTCGCCGCGTTCGCGTCGATCTCAACCACTTCGCTCCTGTCCGTGAGGTTTGCGTACACCTTGCCGCCTCCGGCTGACGCGCCGTATTCGGGCTTGCCGCCGAGCGGAATGTTCGTCATCCTCGTCCCCGCCCGCGGGTCGATCACCGTCGAGGAGTGCGCATCCCCATTCATTGTGAAGACGCGGTTCGATACGCTGTCGTAGACGATCGCATCGGCGTCTTCGGCGGCCGGAATCCGGCCGAGCACCTTGAACGTTTTCAAATCGAACATCACCACGGACTGGTCGTTACCTGAGGTGGCGAATCCATGACCCGTGGCAGGCGCCAGCGCAGTCCCGTGCGCGCCATCGATGCCGTTGACTTCGCCAAGCAGCGACCCGCTGTCTTCGTCGACGACCATCAGGCGATTCTGCCTGGCGATAAACAGACGGTGATTGGGTGGGTCGGGCACAACGTAGTCCCAGCGGCCATCCCCGCCCAGTGTGTAGGTGTGGGTGATGCGGTAAGACGATGGTGACTGTGCAAAGAGCGCCGTCACACTAGCCAGTGCGACGACGAGCGCGATGTTGCGCATGAATCTCCTTTCTGCCCGAGTATATCCCAGTCGGCACTCGTTTGAGCCGAGATGCCAAGTCGTGCAATTCAGCGCCGGGTGTTCTCCGATTCTGGCCGGATCACGGCGTACTCGGAGTCGGGCTCCACACCCTGTTCAGGCTGCGGACCAGCGAAATTCCGCAAGGCCCAGGATTCCCCGCTTCCTGGATGTTGCCGTCGCAACGGGTTGGTGCGATTTGTCCGGCAGAACGGCTAGCGATAACACCACTTAACGCTCCGCCGCCGGGATCGCAATGCTGTGCTCGCCTACGAAAACGGAGAGGCCACGGGACGTGAAAGTGCCGGCGTCGGCACTCGCCGCTCTCCGCGCGCATCGGAAGCGCCAGGATGAATTCCGCAAAAAGTTCGGGCCTGCTTACCGGGCGGACCTGGACCTGATCTTCGCCAACCCGGACGGAACGGCGCTGCGGCCGAATTCAGTCTCGTCGGTGGTTTCGCTTCTGTTCCGCAGGCTGAATCTCCCGAAGGGCGCGAGTCTGCACTCCCTACGCCACAGTCACGGGTCGCACCTGCTGGCCGATGGTGTGCCACTGCCGGTGGTGTCGGAGCGCCTCGGGCACTCCTCGGTGCGGACGACGGCGGAGGTCTACGCGCATGCGATCCGAGGCCAAGACGACGAGGCGGCCCTGCGCTGGGACGAATTTCAACGCCGCGGAACCGGGGATCGCGTAGAAGGAAAACTCCAGTGATGACAAGGGAGTGATATCCCACATCGCCGTATCTGGGGCGTCCACTAACTGGAAGCTTGCTATGGGCGAACTGCGGCGACGCGCTCGATGCAAACGCGCAGGCTTATCGCAACGTCGTCATGATTGAGCGGACGCACCTTCAGGACCCACGCCTCTGACCGTCGGCCAGGCTTGGTTACCTCAGCGCAAAAGGTTGGTTTTGGCGAGATCAATGATCTCGCTGCCGCGGCCATCGAGAACAGCCTTGATCATGAACAGGCTGAAGCCCTTGATCTGATCGACGCTAATGGTAGGCGGCATAGAGAGTTCCTGCCGGCTCACCATAGCTTCAATCAGAGCCGGCCCGTCATGGCTGAGCGCCTGCCGGATCATCGGTTCAACCTGATCCGCCGTTTCGGCCCGGAGCCCCAGGATGCCTGCGGCCTCGGCCATCTTCGCGAAATTCGGGTTATGCAAGTCGGTTCCAAAATCGAGGATGCCGGCGGCCTTCATTTCCAATTCGACAAAGGCCAGGGAACTGTTGTTGAAGACGATCATCTTGACCGGCAACTGCAACTGGCGAAGCGAGAGCAGATCGCCCATGAGCATGGCGAACCCACCGTCTCCGGACATTGAGATCACTTGACGGCCGGGATGACTGACCTGCGCTCCAACCGCTTGCGGGAGCGCGTTGGCCATGGAGCCGTGCGTGAAAGAGCCGAGCAATCTGCGCTTGCCATTCATATGGAGATAGCGCGCGGCCCAGATGGTTGGCGTACCGACGTCGCAGGTGAAGATCGCATCTTCCGCCGCAAGCTCATTCAGAAGTTTTGCGACGTATTGGGGGTGAATTGGTTTTTGTCCAGGTCCGCCGGCCGCCAAATCGTCCAAGCCTTTGCGGGCCTCGCTATAGTGCCTGAGCGAAGCACTTAAGTGCGCCTCATCCGACTTGGTGCGAAGCTGGGGGCTGAGCGCGGCCAGCGTAGATTTCACATCGCCGATCAAGCCTAAGTCTACTTTGGTGCGACGGCCGATCTGCTCACCCCGAATGTCGATCTGGACGACGGTCGCGTCTTGCGGGTAAAATTGCCGGTACGGGAAGTCGGTTCCGAGCATCAGGAGCGTGTCGCAATTCATCATCGCGTGATAGCCGGAGGAGAAGCCCAGAAGCCCCGTCATACCGACACTGAAGGGGTTGTCGTATTCGACAAACTCCTTGCCACGCAGGGCATGCACAATGGGGGCTTTTAGCTTGCCCGCGAGTTCGATCAACTCATCGTGAGCTCCGGCGCAGCCCGCTCCTGCCAGAATCGTCGTTTTCTTTGAGTTATTCAGGAGTGTGGCCAGTTCTGCGATTTCGTCATCGGAAGGGCATACCGTCGGTTTCGGTGCATGAAAATGCAGACGCCGCCGTTGCTCGACCGCATCTCGCAAAGCCACGTCGCCCGGTAGGACAATGACGGCAACGCCGCGCCGCGAGATCGCGGTCTGGATGGCAATTTCAAGAATACGAGGCATCTGTTCGGGTTGTGAAATCACTTCGCAATAGTGGCTGCACTGCGCGAAGAGATGTTCCGGGTGGGTCTCCTGGAAGTATCCGCTGCCAATTTCATCGCTTGGGATCTGTGCCGCGATGGCGAGGACCGGAACCCGGCTGCGGTGACAATCGTAGAGTCCGTTGATCAAGTGCAGATTTCCGGGACCGCAGCTCCCGGCGCAGACCGCCAATCCGCCGGTGAGATGGGCATCCGCGCCCGCGGCAAAGGCTGCCGTTTCTTCATGCCGCAGATGAATCCAATCGAGTTGTTTGGTTGCTCGAATCGAGTCGGTAATGCCATTGAGCGAATCGCCGGAGATACCGTAAATCCGCCGGACTCCTGCTTCTGCCAGAACATCCACTAACACGTCTGCTACTCTTTTCGCCATGACGCCATCCTCTCTGTGGGACTAGATTGGAAATCCATCTTAGCTCGCTGGTGTGGCTTCCGTCTCGGGCCAGACCACCGCCAACAACAGCGCGACCCCAATTCCGACGGACACTTCGGCAAACCGATGAAATGCGACCACCCATGCAGGGTCCGACCGAGTGACGGCTGCGTAATCACGAGAGTTGCAATCGGTGCCCAGTAGCTTGCCGGCAGCCCGAACAATCGCGCTTCCAGCAGCGAAACCACAGCCGCACGGCCGTCCGCACAGAATGCACCAGCACCGGCTACCACGTCCATTTAACTCTATAGCTCGCCATTTTCCCTAGCCTGCGTGACAACCGCAATAAATCGGAACAATTCATTTTACATTCTGGGCCCAAGTCCCTATACCTCCGATTGCGCACCGTGCGGCTGTTGCGGGGAACAAGTAACGTTCCGTTCACTTGGCCGTATCACGCCCGACTCGCGGACGTACGCCGGCCGACACGCCCAGGAAGTCCGGATCTGGGAAACGTGGCAGCACAGGGGATCAGTCTCGTGAAACGGCGGTCACGGCTGTAAACCGGCACTGGAGGGATTCACTCAGACGATTCGACGCAGTTGCGCCTCAGACGCTTTGCAGAATATAGCGCAGCGTCGGCCCTTGTCACGAGGTCTTCTGTGCCTGTGCCATCATGGCGCGTAGCTGCCACCCCTAGGCTGACGGTGACCCTTAGCTCGAGATTGTCCGGGAACGAAAGGTTTGCCACTCGTGCACGAATCACGCGAACGCGTGTTTGACCGGACTTGCCCCAGCGCTAGAAAAACTCGGAACGTTACTGCCAGCGCGACATTTCAGAGCTGCCAATCAAGCTGTCCGCTCCGACCGGAACGCCCAGCCGATCAAGCTCTGAGACAGGGTGTCCTACTGCTCGCGCTAGTTGGACCGTCGTCAGCCGCACGTCATCTTGCCGAAAAACCCCTCTGACGGTATCGGGATGAAGTGGCCGCTGCAATGTGTACACAAAAACTCCTTCTAATCATTATCGGCCCACCATATTCTGGGCGCAGGTACGGAACGTCTAAGGTCGTTCAGGTTCCAGAGACATGGCTATCGCGACGCATCGGAACTTCGCGAAAAGTATGGCTGTCAACGCTAAGGCTGGGGCGCCACAACGCGGAGTCTCTCTTCTGGCGCATCGCACGTGCTGCCCCGTGCTCCTCGGTGAACACCCAAAACCGGCCATACGTGATCACCTGAAAACCGGCCAACGATAAGCAGCGTTCAGGACATTAATCTCGACGCGAGGGCGATACCCTCCGTCAATGTGAGCAATGTCTTGAG
>Ga0224555_1001199_pt1 | contig 37251 bp, 34 predicted proteins | sample 714S23034metaG_FD_180687 | JGI IMG/M metagenome (GOLD analysis project Ga0224555, IMG submission 180687) | Peat soil microbial communities from Stordalen Mire, Sweden - 717 S2 30-34 | ecosystem: Environmental > Terrestrial > Soil > Wetlands > Peat | place: Sweden: Norrbotten County, Stordalen... | reverse complement strand
TCACTCCGTTTTGGCCGCTCCGCCCAATGTCAGAGAAAAACCGGCGCTTCTTTTCACCGATCGGCCCAAATGAAAAATTCCTGTTTTGCTAACTCCAAAAAATTCCTGTTTTGAAAACTACGCGGCAGGCGGAAGGAAGTAAATTGACAATGGACAATGGACAATTGGCAATTGGCAATTGGGGTTTCAGGAAGTGATGTCAGGGTTCGACGGAGTCTCACCCCACCGTGTGCTCTCCCCGCGTGCGCCCGGTCAGAGGATGCCCATAAAAATAGCAGTCAGAATTAACCAGTTACCAGCTAATTTGGCCCATGCGGGCCAAAGACGGCAAGCGCAGAAAGGGAATATTCACGGCTGCTCATGAAGGACTGGCGCATCCTTTTTGCGGGCGCCCCGGACGCGCGGCAGTCCCTACCGGATTGGACCTGGCAGTGAGGCGCTGCCGCGCGTTCGACCGGCCTTTGGACGGCTTCATGAGCCAGCCGTGGGGAATGTTCCAAATGGCCGGCTTGAATTAGCGCGCCTGCACGCGGTAATATTTTGCGCTGTTTGTCGGGGCGCTGCCGTCGGTGAACGTGACGGTCCCGCCTGTGCCCGATGCCGTCGGACCGATGGAGCTCCAGTTTGCGCCGGCACCCAGGCTGCCGCTGGACAGAAGGAGGTAGCTCCAGTTGGTCGCCGTGGCGCAGCCGATTTGGACGTTGGAGGATGTCACCGAAACGCGCGTGATGTTGAAAGGCGCGAGATAAGGAACGTCGGCCGCGATGAGCGGGTTTATGCCGTTCAAATACTTGGTCAGGTTCGAAATGCCGTTGCCGTCGGCGTCGTCCTGCCCGCGCGATTTGTCGCCGGCCTGCCCCAGCGCGTGGCCGAAATACGCCAGCCGCCACCAGTCGGGAATTCCATCCGTGTCGCTGAACACGTTGGCGAGCTTGACAACTTGCACGCCGGAGACGCGCGCATTGTCCACCACCGAGATGAAAAGAATTTGCAATTGCGAGTTGGTCACGTTGTTCGTAAACGCGAGCGTGACGGGCACGTTCTGTCCGCCGGCCTTCGCATAAATGTCGTAATTGGTCAGGACCTGCCGGCCCTGGATGAAGACGTTGAACTCGCGTTCTCCCGGGCCGCTCCAATACGTCTCCGCCTCCAGCAGTGTTATTTGGTAAACGCCTTCCGGGCAGTCAAACTGGTAAAGAAACCCGCTGCCGCCCGTGCTGTAGCGCTCGCGCTGATAAAGCGACTGCGCCGACGAGCAGACGCCGACGATCGAATTGTCCAGATAACCGTTCGTGCCGCGGGAATAGCCAAAAGCGCCCACGGAATAATTCGTGTCCTCCAGCCAGACATTTCCGCTGCAATCGGTCACGTTGGCCGGGTTGCCGCCGCTGACGCGCTGCACATAATTCCCGGGAACATTGATGAACGAAACGTTGACGGAATTGTTGGAAACATTCCCCGAAGTATCGGTGGCGAGCGCGGTGATGACGTGCGGCCCGTTGAGAAAGTTGGAGCTGTTCAGGGTCAGGCTCCAGTTGCTCGTTCCAGCGGCGGTTGTCCAGGCGCCGTTGTCCAATTGCACTTGCACGCTCTGCACGGCAACGGTGTCGCTCGCGGTACCCGATATTTGAAAATTGCCGGCAATTGTCGCGCCGTTGGCCGGCGTCAGGACCGCAATGGTTGGCGGGACGAGGGTGCTCTGGGCCGCCGTTTTGAATTGCATTTGCCAGGGCGAATACATGGCGTTGCCCGAGACCGCATCCATGGCCGTGTTGGTGAGGCGCGCCGTTATCCAGGCCGAACCCGGCCAACCGCCTGCGCCGGGGATGAAGGTCATGGTGTCATTCGCCGCATTCACGGACGACCAGGTGAATGAACCGCCCGCCGCCGGCGTGGTGGCGAAGGCGGATTGCACGCTGTTCGTGTTCATCGGCTTGCTGAATTGGAGCACCACAGGCGAAAAGGTGGACACATTGGTGTTCCAGTGCGCGGGCGAATTGCTCACCACCACCGGATCCAGCGGCTTCCACTGCGATTGCGCGATGAAAATCTTGGCGGTGACGGCGGGCACGGCGATGGCGGGCGTTTGCGAGCCGGCGGCCAGGGTGTAGGTTTCGTTGGTGTTGAGCAAATTCATGATGACAGTGCCCGCGGGATAAGTCAAAGTGCGGGCGGGCAAGGATTGGCTGGAGTTGGCCGAGTTGAGAACCACAAAAACCTCCTGATTGGTCAGCACGCGGGAATAGGCGAACAAGCCCGGGCCGCTGGAATTGTTCCATTGGTTCGCGTATAAGCCCAGCGCAATGGCGGGATAGAGGCGGCGAAAGTTGTTCAACTGCGCGACCCACTGGAACAGCGGATGGGTCATGTTAAAATTGTCAACGCCGGGCGAACTGAGCGTCACCACACTGCCCGACGGGCCGTCTTTGAACAGCCCGGCGAACATGTCCTCGCGGTCGTCCGGGTCCGTCGTGCCATAGAAGCCCTGCTCGGTGCCGTAATACAGACAAGGCACGCCGGGCGAGGAGTAAAGAAAGGCCAGCGCCACTGTCAACTCATTGGTGTTGCCGTTTGCTTCGCTCGTGCTGAGAAAACGGGGGTTGTCATGGTTGTCCACAAAGGTCACCAATTGCATCCGCGACGCGGGATCGTAATACTCAGCCAAATTCTGGTAATGATTTTGGATCTGCGACGTCGCGCCGCTGGCGGTGGCGAAAACGCTGTTGATGGCATAATAGAGCGGATAATCCACACAGGAATCGAAGGCAAACGCCCCGCCCGCCTCCCTTCCGGTGTAAGGGCCGACCATGGTGTCGCTGCCATTGTCCGCCTCGGCGAAAATGAAGAAATTCGTGTTGCCATTGGTGGCGGCGTAGGAATGAATCGAGGGGCAGAAGTATTGCCAGCATGCCATCTCGACCTCCAGCGCCGTATCGACGCGGAACGCGTCAAAGCCGGCCTGCGCGATCCAATACTGGTAGATGGCCGCCATGTTCGAGCGCACGTAGGGCGACTCCGTCCGGAAATCGTTCAATCCGTCCAGCCAGCCCAGGATGACCTGATTGGTGTCGCTGAAACTGCCAATGTTCCCGTAGTTGTGAAACAAGTTGGTCAGCGTCGGATTGGTTGTGGAGAGATTGAAGGGAGCCGGGTAGGTCTTGGAATTGTTGACGTAACTGAGCGTATAGCCGGTCGGATAACTGAAAGTGGACCCGCTGCTCTGGACGAGGTCGCCGGCATGATTCACCACGATATCATCAATCACCAGCAACCCCCGGGCGTGAGCCGCCTGCACCATGGCTTGCAAATTGGAGAGAGCGCCCCAATGCGGCGCGACCTCGTAGAAATTCATGCCTGAATAGCCGTGAAACTGCCCCTCCGTGTTGAGCACAATGGGCGATATCCAGATGGCCGTTGCTCCCAGCGCCTTGATATAATCGAGTTTCTGCTCGATACCCGCGAAATCGCCGCCGTGGACCCCGGTGGGGTTGCCGGGCGCGTAAGTGCCCTCGGCGTTGTCGTTGTTGGTGTTCCCGTCGTAAAAGCGGTCGGTGATGATCTGATAAATGCTTTGCCCCTGCCAGAAGACATTGCTGGTTTGAGCGCAGGCGTGGCGCGCAAAGAGCAGGCCCAGGGCGGCCAAAACACAAACGGCGGCGTGGGCAAGTCGGAAACGCGCAGAAGTTTTCATCAGACCATCATATCATGAACGGGCTGAAAGAGTTACCGCATATTCATGCGTTCCCGGCGCAGTCTGATTCAAGGGTCTGGCTATAACACCCCATGGCGCACGCAGGTTTGTCCAAGATGGGAGAACACACGGCCAGCCGTGCAAAACACCCAATATGTTGTGTTTTTCTCTTTACTCCACCCCGCCGCCTGTGGTTTCCTCTCGCTTCAGGATGTATCTTAAGAATCTGACTGTTTTAGGGTTTAAGTCGTTTGCGGACAAAACCTCGCTGAACTTTCAGCCGGGTGTCACGGCCATTGTCGGCCCGAATGGTTGCGGCAAATCCAATGTCTCCGACGCCATTCGCTGGGTTCTGGGCGAACAATCGGCCCGGGCCTTGCGCGGCGAGGAAATGGCCGATGTCATTTTCAACGGCACCGACACGCGCAAACCGTTGAGCATGGCGGAGGTGTCGCTGACCATCGGCGGCGTCGATGCCGAGCATCTCAGCGCCGCGGGCGTGGAGATCGCCTACAACGAAGTGACGCTGACGCGCCGGGTTTTCCGGGACGGGGCCAGCGAGTATTTTCTCAACAAAACTCCCTGCCGCCTCAAGGACATCCAGCAACTATTCATGGGCACGGGAGTGGGCCGGAGCAGTTACAGCATCATGGCCCAGGGCAACATCACGCAGATTCTCTCCAGCAAACCGGAGGACCGCCGGCTGGTGTTCGAAGAAGCGGCGGGCATCACCAAATTCAAGTCGCAAAAACGGGAGGCGCTGCGCAAGCTGGAAGCGACCGAGCAGAATTTGCTGCGCGTGGCGGACCTGATTCGGGAAGTCAAACGCCAGATCGGCTCGCTGCAACGCCAGGCCGGCAAGGCCCGCCGTTACAAGCAATTGATGATGGAGCTGCGCCACCTGGACACGCAATTGGCCCGGCACCAGTTCGACCTCTGTCAACTCGAACTTCACACCCGCCAGGACCAGCTCGAACAATCGCGCGCGCAAATTGAATCCCTTTCCGCCAGCGTCCTGCGGGCCGAGAACGAACTGGCCGCCTTGCGCGAGGAACTGGCCGAACAGGAACAGCAGATCAGCCAGTTGCAGCAGCAGGGCCTGGAGTTAAAGGGTCAAGTCGAGCGCCACGAAAGCCGCATCCAGTTCAACGACGACCGGTTGCGCGATCTGGCCGCGCAGAATGCGCAGGCCGCCGGCGAGATCACGCAGGCGGAGGAGCGCGCCCTGGCCGCGCGCCAGGAACTGGACGAGGTGACGCAACGCCTGTCCGCCGCCAGCGCGGCCCTGCAATCCCATCAAGAGGCCCTGGAGCAGAAACGGCAGGCTTTGCAGGTCGTGGAAAACGAGTTGCGCATCAATCAGGAGGCCCTGCGCGAGGCCCAGACCCGGTCGTTCGAGGCCGCCCAGCAACTCAGCCGCGCCCGCAACGAAATCAACTCCCTGGATTTGCAAAAGGAAGGCAACGCCGTCCGCCTGGAAAAACTTTCCGCCGAAAAAGTTCAGCTCGAACAGGAACGGACAGGCCTGGCCAGCCGCCTGGAGCAGTTTTCCGCGAGCGTTGAGGCGGAGATTCTAAACGCGCAAACCCATCGCGGCACGCTGGAGGAACGGCAGCAGCGCCTGCGCGAAATTGAAAAGCAATTAAACGACATCACGCAACAGTTGGACGATCTCCTGCGGCAACAGGCTGAGAAACGGTCGCGCCTTAACTTGCTGGAGCAGTTGCAGTCCGAACACGAGGGCTTCGGCACCGGCGCGCTTTCCGCCCTGAAAACCGCCGGCAATGTGCTCGGTTCGCTGGCGGACAAAATCCGCGTGCCGGACCAGTACGTCGTGGCAATCGAGACCGCCCTGGGCCACCATTTACAACTCGTCTTGACAGAACAGCCGGAGGCGGCGCGGCAAATCCTGGACGATTTGCGCGCCAACAAGAGCGGGCGGGCCAGCGTGGCCGCGCTGCTCCTGGCCGCGCTGCCGGGGCGGGAAGCCGCGCCGGAGAGCGAAGCCGTTGCCCTGGTGCGGGGCCGGGCTGTTGGCGCCGCCAGTGTGATTGAGGCGGACCCGTCGGTGCAGCCGTTGCTGCGCCGGCTGCTGGGGCAAACTTTGATCGTGCCCGATCTCGCCGCCGCCATCGCCGCCTGGCACGATTGCGGCGGGGCCTTTGACTTTGTCACGAGCGGGGGCGACTTGCTGAATCATCACGGCATTTTCACCGGCGGTTATCTGAACGGCCACGGTTCCGGCAATGCGCCCGCGTCCATTCTCGGTCGCAAGAACCAGATAGCCGGTTTGCAAACCGAAACGGCGGCCCTGCAGGAGAGCGTCGCCGAAGTGAGCCGGGGCAAGGGCGGGCTGCTCAGCGAGCAAACCCAGTTGCAGGCCGGCTTGCAGCAGGCCCAAACGGAGTTGCGCACCCAGGAAGTGGCCATCGCCACGCGCCAGGGCGAGTTCAATGCTTTGCAAAATTCGTCCCGGCTCCTTCAGCAGAAGATCGAGACCGTTGTCTATGAGGTCGGCAGCCTGGCCGCGCAGGAGGAGGAAGGCGCGCGCAAACGGCAGGGGCTGGCCGCGCAGGCCGCCGCTTTGGAAACGGGCGAGCGCGAATGGCAATCCCGCCTCACCGCCCTGACCGCCGCGCAGGAAACCCTGCGCCAGCAGCGCGATGGCGCCAACGCCGCGTTGACGGAAACCAAAGTGGCGCTGGCCACCCAGGACCAGTTGTGCGCTTCCTTCACCAGCCAGAAAAAGCCGCTGGAAGAGCGCATCGCGGAATTGACCAGTTTAGCCGAAAAGCGTCGCGCCGAAATCCAGTCCTTCCTGCAGCGCAAGGCCCAGGCCGAGGCGGAAATCGCCGGGTCGCGGCAAAAGATCGAAGGCCTCCAGCACGAGCGCGAACAGGTCAACGCCCAGGCGGCGCAGCGGCTGGCCCTCAAGCAAGCCAGCGAAGAACAGATCGCCGGCGCGGACAGCGGGCTGCGCGAACAACGCCGCGCCTTGAACGAGATCCAGGAACAACGCGCCTCCATCGAGGTCGAACTGGCCCAGAAAAACATGGCGCTGCAAAATCTGCGGGACCGCATCCGCGAGAAATATCAAGTGGAGCTGGACAGCATCCGCGGCGAATGCATCACCATCACCGTGGCCGACGAAGGCCCCGCCAAGGTCCACACCCTGACCCCGGAGGAAATGGCCGCCAGCGGCGCGGCGACGGATTGGGAGGCGGTCGCGGGCCAGGTTTCGGCCCTGCAAACGCGCATCGACGAGATCGGCCCGGTCAACCTCGTGGCCATCGATGAATACGAGGAAACCGAGCAGCGCCACCAGTTCCTGACCGGGCAAAACGACGACCTGGCCCAGGCAAAGATACAATTGACAGAGGTCATCAACCGCATCAACACCCAGACGCGGCAGATGTTCCTTGAGACCTTCGAGAAGATCCGCGCCAATTTCCAACAGATGTTCGTCGAGATTTTCGGCGGCGGCAAAGCCGACTTGCTCCTGGTCGAAAATGGCGACGTGCTGGAGTGCGGCATTGACATCGTGGCGCGCCCGCCGGGCAAGCAGTTGCAGAGTATTTCACTGCTCTCCGGCGGCGAACAAACCATGACGGCGGTGGCCCTGCTCTTCTCCATTTACCAGGTCAAGCCCAGCCCGTTTTGCGTGCTGGACGAACTGGACGCGCCGCTGGATGAATCCAACATCAACCGTTTCATCCACATTTTGCAGCATTTTATAGTTTACTCTCAGTTCATCATCATCACCCACAACAAACGCACCATCGGCATGGCCGACATCCTTTACGGCGTGACCATGCAGGAACATGGCGTGAGCAAAATCGTCAGCGTCAAATTCCGCAAGAGCGACGAACCCGTTTCGGAGCAAAAGGCGCACCCATTGATAGAGCCGGACGCCGCTTCCGCCGTCGAAGCCGGGGAAGACCGCCCCCGCGAAGACAGCCTCGTCCTGGCGAAATAAGGCGCGATCCCGCCTTTGGGCAAAAGGCACTTTTTAGGTTGAAAATCTCTGTTTCGCTTTATCGACGATACACTTCGCGCCGGTGACGAACGCGGTTAATACGCACGATGCGAATCTCGTCAGCAATCTCGTAAATGACCCGGTAGTCGCCGACACGGATGCGCCAGTCGCATTTGCTGCCCACCAGTTTGCGGCAGCCCGGTGGACGAGGGCTTGCTGAGAGTGCTTGAATCGCCACAATGACGCGGTTGTGCATCTCGGACGCGAGGCGGGCGAGATCTCTCTCGGCGGCGCGTTCGAGCAGGATGCGATACACGGTCACTTGCGGTTGCGCTCGGCGAGATAGTCCTCCAGCGGACGGTAGTGGAGAGGCTTGCGACGGGTGTGCTTAAGCCAGGCTGCATCGTCCATGTCTTCCACGCGCTCCAACAGTTCTTCGTAGTCCTTGATGGGAAGGATGACGGAGACAGGTTTGCCTTTGCGCGTCACGATCTCGGGTTCGGGCAGCGTCGCTTTCATGGCAAGACTCTATTCCTTTTGGCGCTGCCCGGCAAGTGCAGTTCCAGCTTCGCCATGCGGGTTCCCCGCGCCCGCTTCGTTCGGTCTTCTGGCCGCCGCGTTCCACGAGGCGTATGCCATTTAAATGATTCCAAGCCAGGTTTTTGTGGCGGCCGTAATCTGATCCATCTGCGGCTGGCTCAACGCCCCAATTCTGCGCATGATTACGGAGCCGGGGATATTTCGGAGGCCCTGAACATCAAATGCCCCGTGTTGAAGCCAGGGCACATCAATACCGACCTCAAAACGCCCGCCTCGCGTAGCCGTAGTATGGGGAACAATGGCATACAACGCCCGCTCATCATCAAGAAACGGGATGCTCAAGACAATCGCGGGACGGGCTTTCGCGGCCATGCCCAAATCCACCAGCCAAACTTCACCGCGCCTGGCGTTGGGCACGATCCTGCTCCTCCTTGTCGTATGTGAGAAAGGCTTGCTCGGCCGAAGCGATCAGGTCGGCTTCTGTGACCACGCCGTAAGAATCATCGCAAACAATTCCGTCGCGGCGCTGTCGATATTGCTGATGCACAGCCTGCTCGACACGCCGGAGTTCCTCAGTCGTCAACTTCGGCAGCACGGATTCAATTTCCACCACTGTGCTCATGACGGCAATCTACGGAACAAACGGCCTCGAGTCAAGCTGCTCGGCCGATAGTTGCTCTGCCGCAACAGCGGCATTGGGGCATGCAAGCTGAATCTTCTTTCGGTCATTGCTTCTTAGCTTCGAAATCCGAGTGCCCTATTGAATGGTTACGGCTAATACATGATTTTGCCCGGCATTTGCCGCCATTCCTCGAAGACCTCGACGGCCTTGTCGCGAAGTATTTGTTGCAGGGGCAGGCGGCGCGAGGACAGGGACAGCGCCAGTTCCTGGTAAAGTTGTTCGTCGTCGAAGCCCGCGCCGGCGGCATCCACGCGCGTGGCGGCAAAGACGATCCGCTCCACCCGCGCCCACCAGGCCGCGCCCAGGCACATCGGGCACGGCTCGCAACTGGTGTAAAGAACGCATCCTTGCAAGGCAAACGTGCCCAACCGCGCCGCCGCCGCGCGAATGGCCACAACCTCCGCATGCGCCGTCGGGTCGTTCTTCGAAGTGACCTGGTTCCAGCCGGTGGAGATGATTTCATTGCCCCGCGCCACGATGGCGCCGAATGGCCCGCCGTCTTTGGCGCGCATGTGTTCCGCAGCCAGTTGAATGGCGCGCTGAATGAGATCGACGTCGGGCGAGTTTGATGGAGTGAGCATTTTTAAATGAAAAGGCTGGTCTTGCGCAGCTTTACCGAATCGATCAGGCCCTGGTCGGTCAGCTTCAATGCGGGAATGGGCGAGAGGCTCAAAAAGGAAAGGGTCATGAAGGGGGCCTCCAGTTTGCAGCCCATGGCCCGCGCCTCGGCGTTGAGGGCCTCCAGCCGCCCGATGATTTCCTCCAGGGGACGATCGGAAACCAAGCCGGCCACGGGCAAACCCAGTTCCGCCGTGACCCGTCCGTTCCTGACCGCGACCTGGCCCCCTTGCAATTGTTCCAGCGCCTGGATGGCCCGGCAAATGTCGGCGTCGTTGGTCCCGACCACCACCACGTTGTGCGCGTCATGCGCGACGGTCGAGGCGAGCGCGCCGTTCTTGAGTTGAAACCCCCGCACGAAACCCACGCCCACGTTGCCGGTGGCGCGGTGCCGTTCCACCACCACCAACTTGAGCAGGTCCCGCCCCGTGTCCGGGACGGCGCGGCCATTCTCGATTTTGGGCGCGACGATGACCTGCCGGGTCACAATCTGGTTGGGGACGATCTCAATGACCCTCATTTTTCGGGACCGCGCGGCCTTGACCTCCAGATCGCTGACCTGGTAGCGCAGGTTCATCGTTCCCCGCGGCAGGGGTGTGGCGGCGGTTGTCCTGGCCAGGTATTTTCCGTCCTCGGCCACGAGCACGCCCTTTTTCCAGGTCTGCCGGACGGCGAACTTTTTCAAGCTGTCAAAAATAATAAAATCCGCCCAGTAGCGGGGCGCGATGGCGCCGAGGTTCTGCAGGCGGTAGTGGCGGGCGGTGTTGATGCTGGCGATTTGCAGCGCCGTGATGGGCGGCAGGCCGTGGCGGATGGATTGGCGCACCATGTGGTCGATGTGGCCTTCCGCCACCAGATCGCCCGCCAGTTTGTCGTCCGTGGCGAAGGAGCAATTGACGGCGTTGTGGGGATTGATCAGCGGCAGAAGATCGACCAGGTTCCGCTCCGTGCTGCCTTCGCGCAGCAAAATGTGCAGGCCCAGCCGCAGTTTCTCCCGCGCCTCCTCCAGCCCGGTGGATTCGTGATCGGAGCGCACCCCGGCCAGGGCGTAGGCGTTGAGGTTCTTGCCGCGCAAACCGGGCGCGTGCCCATCGACGGCCTTGCCCTTGCCGACGGCGATTTTGGCCAGCTCGCTTTTTTGGCCGAGATAGACGCCGGGGTAATTCATTAATTCGGCCACGCCGGCCACGCGCTCGTCGGCGATCATCAAGCCCAGATCATCGGCCGTGATGCGCGCCCCGGAGGTCTCAAGCGCGGTCGCCGGAACGCACGACGGCAGCATGATAAAAAAATCCAGCGGCAGGTTCTTGCTCGATTCCAGCACGTAACGGATGCCGTCCAGGCCCAGCACATTGGCGTATTCGTGCGGGTCGATGACCACCGCTCCCGTGCCGTGAGGCACCACGGCGCGGGCAAACTCCGGCGCGGTGAGCTGCGAGCTTTCGACGTGAAAATGTCCGTCGATCAAACTCGGCGCGATGCACGCCCCGCGCAGGTCGATGGTCTTGCGTCCCTTGTAATCGCCCAGGCCGATGATCCGCCCGTCCTCCACCGCGAGGTTCGCCTCATGGATTTCGCCGCTGAGGACGTTGACCACGCGGCCGTTTTTGAAAAGCAATTCGGCCGGCTGTTCGCCGCGCGCCACGGCCAGTTTATGGTTCAGGTTACGCATGACAACGCCTGCACTCTACAGCATTCCTCCTCCAGGCAAAATGAAATATGCGGGCCGGCTCGCTGCGCGGCGACCTGAGCTTTGGCGCTTGCCAGGCAATGCTCCCGCCGCCTACACTGCCGGCGCATGAGAAGGATTGGTTTATTGGCTGCGCTGGCTCTGCTGGCCGCCTGGCCGCTCCAGGCGCAGCTCAACGGGGTCACGGCGCAATTGCAGTTGTCCCAGGACCAGTATCTTCCCAACGAAGACCTCCAGTTGATAGTCCGCATCACCAACCGCTCCGGCCAGGAAATCTTTTTGGGCGCGGACAGTGACTGGCTGGTGCTGTCGATCGTAGGCGAAAACAACGCGGTCTGCAACAAGCTGGGAGACATGCCCGTGCAAGGCCCGTTTTCCCTGCTCTCGGGCGAAGTGGGCACCCGCTCGTTGAATCCGACGCCGTACTGCGACTTTCACCGGCCGGGCCGGTATCGCATCTCGGCAAGGATCCGCATTCCGCAGTGGCATCAGGAAATAGTCTGCAAGTCTGTTGCCTTCACCGTCGGCAACGGCGTGGCGTTGCCCGGTTTGGCCAACTTGCAGTTTGGGATGCCGCCGCCGCCGGGAGTGACGAACGCCGCCCCGGAGGTGCGCATTTATAGCTTGTTGAAAGCCACTTATCTGAAGGAATTGAAACTCTATTTCCGGCTGGCCGACAGCAGCGGCAAAATTCTGCGCGTGTTCCCTGTCGCCCGAATGACCTCTTTCAGCGTCCCGGAAGCGCAGATCGACCGGTTCAACAATTTGCATGTCCTGAGCCAAACTGGGGCCAGGGCTTTTACTTATTGCGAGATCAATCCCGAAGGCCAGTGGGTGGCGCGCCAAACTTATATGTACAGCAACACCCGGCCCGTTTTGCGCGTGGATGCGGAGGGCCGCGTGTTTGTCGCCGGCGGCGCGCGGCTGGTTGCGGCGGATGATTACCCCCCGGCCGCGCCCCAACCCGCCAACCCGCGGTGATCAGCGGCTGATCAGGTCGCGTTTGCGCGACGCGGAGTGAAGCCGGGAAATTTTGTCGGGCACATCCGCCAATTTGGCCAGAACGATGTCGCGGTGGCCTTTGCCAATCCACGGCGACGCAATCAGCAGCGAAGTGCAGCCCGCGTTGTGCGCGGCCTCGGCATCCTGCCATTTGTTGCTGATGACGAAGGAGCGTTCCATGTTCACCTGCCATTTAAAAGCCGCTTCGGTCAGCAGCCCCGGTTTGGGTTTTCGGCACGGGCAGAAATCGTCCGCGTCATGCGGGCAGATAAGGATGTCGTCCAGACAAAACATCCGGGTTAAAACGGAGTGCATCCGGTCCAGTTCGCGGCGGGACAAGGTGCCGTGCGAGAGGCCGGGCTGGTTGGTGGTCGCAATGAGCAGGAACCCGGCGGCCTTGAGCTGGCGCAACGGTTCCACCGCCTCGATCTTCGGCTCCATCTGCTCCAGAAACAGAGGGGGCATGGGCTGGGATCCTTCCAGCCGGTCCGAGATTAATATTCCATCTCGCTCGATAAATATGGCAGATCGCATACTTAGGAATACTAGCATACTCTACACCACTTATGCGGCTGCGGCCAGAAATATATCATCTCTACTGCTAAAGTTTTTTCCGGGATTGCCGATTAGGGGTTTTCCCAATGCCCAAAACGATTGGCGGGGATTCGGGCCGTTTCGGGATAAACGAGATAGACCGTGTTGTGCGATGCCTGCCAGGCGCGGATGACATTTTGCCGGGCGTATGTTTGACGCACCTTCCGTCCTTTTTGAACCGGGTTGCGTGATCGGGATGGCTGCCCATCACCTCGACTTTCAGCCAGGAGTTTGACGGCAAGGCGGCGTTCCAGGAAACGACCAATTCGTTCCAAGCCATCGGCGCCGTGATGACCGGGGAAAGAAGGACTGTGACGTTGGAGGAGACCACCGCGTTGAAACCGCTGAAGTCTTAGATCCCGATAAACCGGCATTGGTCCTCGGGGCCGGCTCCGGCCGCATCAGCGCAACGGACCGGCGCGCCTATCATTAGAAGCAGAATGGCGAGATGCTTAAGTTGCAAGGTTCGGCGGACGCACAAAGGCTTGGAGTTTTTCGAGCAATTCCTTCGGCAGCCGGCGGGGTTTTTCGTCGATGCCGGCGCAGACGTGCCGTGTTTCCCCTTCCGCCAGCAACGCGCCGCCCGCATTGAGGATGCGGAAGCCAAAACTCAACCGAATGCCGCCCAATTCGCTGACCCAGATTTCCATCGCGAGCAAGTCATCGTAACGAGCGGCGGCCTTGAAGGACATTTGCAGCCCGATGACCGGAAAAGCCGTCCCCGCCTCCTGCAGGGCGAGAAAGGGACAGCCCAAATGCCGGAAAAACTCGCCGCGCGCCCCTTCCAGGATGTCGAGGTAGCGGGAGTAATAGACATGGTTGCCCACCGTGCATTCACTGTAGGCGACCCGGTGCTGATGTTGAAAAACCGATCCAGACACGCAAAGATCAAATATAATACATTTTGCCCTTGTCAAGACTGGCCTCGATCATTTGCTGAAAGGTGATGGAATCAGCCGTTTGATTGACGGCGTGGCGCAGTTGCTCCCAAGCCTGGCGCAACTCCGGCGGCGGGGGCGGATTGCCCAAGGCGGGCGAATCGAAGATTTCCCCGTGGATGCAGCGCAGCACGTCGCCAAAGGTGATTTCGCCCGGCGCACGGGCCAGCAAATAGCCGCCATCCTTGCCGCGCTGGCTTTTCACGATTTGGGCCGACTTCAGCTCGATGAGAATCTGCACCAGATAATTGGGCGGGATGCCTTGTTCGGAGGCCATCTCATCGACCGTGCGGGCCGCGCCTTCCGCGTAATGTTGGGCAAGCCAGAAAACGGCCCGGGCGGCATAATCGCTTTTGATCGAGAGTTTCATGCAGAATGGCGGAGAGGGGGGGATTCGAACCCCCGGTACAGTTTAACCCGTACAACGGTTTAGCAAACCGCCGCATTCGGCCACTCTGCCACCTCTCCGTCTGACAAACCGGCGTTCCATGACGCAGTGTTGAGGGACAATTTGCCTTCAGTCCGCGCTCTTCGCAACCCAAATACAAAGAAATGCCAAAAGCGCGTCCCCGCACCCTGCCAATTTTTGCTTGTGCCCGCGCAATGGAGGGTGAGGAATAAATCAATCCTTTTTTTGACTTCGCGGCGCTTGGGGAGTTATGCTGGCTGAAGTAGGTTGCAACCGTCCGATCAAGCCTCGCATTCGAGCTGCTTTGGAACGATTTTCCACCTTCAGTTGAAAACGCCCAAGGTGGCGTATTACATGAGCAAACGAATTCTTTTAACCAGTGTTTGCCGACCCATGGGGCCGAAATATGGCGATGCCCCGTCGGTTGGCTATGAACTCCTTTACCGCCAGGTCACCCGCGCCCAGGGCCTTTTCAGCCCGCGCACGGTCAACAGCCATTTCTCGCTGGACTACATCGCCGCCAATCTCGACGCCCCGACGGTGGTGTTGCAGTATCCCTCCAAGAGCGAGCTGATCCGCGAATTGAAGAAGGGTTATGATTACGTCGGCATTTCCTTCATCATGGCTGTCATGCATAAGATGAAGGAGACGGTGGCGCTGATCCGCAAATACTCGCCGAAGAGCAAGATCGTTCTCGGCGGTTACGGCACGGTGCTGAAGGATGACGTCTTGAAGCCCTATGCGGACCACATCTGCCGGGAGGAGGGCGTCGGCTGGTTCCGGCGCCTGCTGGGGGAGCCGGAAATCCCGATGCCGTACCAGCAACCGCTGCTGATCAGTTGGTTGCGCGTGTTCGGGTGGGAGGTTTCAGGCACGGGAAAAATTTTCGCCGGGCTGGGCTGTCCCAACGGCTGCGATTTTTGCTGCACGTCGCATTTCTTTTCGCGCAAACACATCAAGCTGCTGCCAACCGGACGGGACATCTACAACGTCGTTGAACGCTATCTGGCCCGGGACCCCAAGCTCGTCTTCCTGATTTTGGACGAGGATTTCCTGCTCAATAAAAAGCGGGCCATGGAATTCCGCGACTGCGTTATGAAAAGCGGCAAGACGCTGTCGATCTTCGCCTTTTCCAGCATCAAGGCTCTCAGCCAGTACACCGTCGAAGAGATCCTGGAAATGGGCATCGACGGCTTCTGGCTTGGTTACGAGGGCACGCGTTCCAATTACCCCAAACAGCAGGGCCGGCCGGTGGGGGATATTCTGACCGAGTTTCGCGAGCACGGCATCACGGTGCTGGCCTCGATGATCGTCGGGTTCGATTATCAGGACAAGGAGGTGGTGGCGCAGGAACTGGACGGGCTGCTGAAATTCAAACCTTCGTTGTCGCAGTTTCTGATTTACGGACCCGTGCCCGGAACGCCCTTCCACGAGCGGATCCTCAAGGAGAACTTGCTGCACGACGTCTATACGAGCGACAAGGATTTATTTTACAGGCGCGCGGATGGTTTCCACACCATGATCAAACACCCGACGCTTTCGCCGGGGCAGATCGAGGAAATACAGCGTTGGTGTTTTGAGGAGGATTTCCAGCGGCTCGGCCCGAGCATTTATCGCGTCCTTGAATCGCGGCTGCTGGGCTATCAGAAACTTAAAAACTCGCCCAATCCGCTGCTGCGCCGGAAGGCGGAGTATTACGCCGGGGAACTGCGCTACGCCTACCCGGTGTTTTTGGCCGGCAGATTGTTGGGTCCCAACGCCGCCATCCGGCGCTGGATCGGGGATCTGGAACGGAGCGTCCATGCCGAGCTTGGGCGCCCGACACTGGCCCAGCAAGCCAAGTCCGTCCTGGCCGTGGGCGCGGCCCTTTGGACCGGGCTGACTCTGAAACTGGATTTGTTCCAACACCCGAAATTGACCCGCAACACTTACCGGTTGGAGACTGAAGGGAAGCGGGCTTTCAAGAGTTTGGAGGATTTTGTGCGCGACCGCACCGGGCCGGATCTTTCGGTGCAAGTCGAATGGCAGCACGCCAAGCAGCAGGTCTGGATGCGGGTGGAAGGCGCTTTGTCGGCCTCCGACGCGGAAGGTTTTGGCCGGCGCCTGCGCGAAGCCCTGGCGCGCAGCAAGGGCAAGCTGGTGCTGGACCTGAATAAACTGCGTTGGGACGAGGGCTTGGATCTGCGCCCGTTGCGGGAGAATCTCGCCGTTTATCGCTCGCGCATCCGGCTGGTGTTGCCCAAGCTGTCGGCGACCCACCCGGAATTATTGCTGCTGGCGGGCATGTTCAATCTTTACAACGGCTGAGGCAGTTTCCCTGCCCCAAATTGGGACGCCAAAGCAGCAAAACGAGACACGTCTCCCTTGGCGCGACCTTGCGACCTGGCGCAAACGGGTCGGCACACTTCTTGCCTCTCCAATTACTCGCGTGTCTCACCCAACCGCTTGTGCGGTTGGGGCGGGGTCCAGTCGAGCTCAACGAACTGGACCCCGTTCTCCTTTAAAGGACGGGGAATCCGGCATTGCGCGCAACCTGCCAGGATAAAACAACACCGGCGCGAACGACTCGTGTTTCGCGGGGGGTGTAAATGCGGCGAAACCCGCCCCCGCCAGGCGGCGGGAGCGGGCGAAAGGTCGCGCTTATTTTACATGTCCGGAGACCAGCTTGGTCATCTCGAACATGGTGACTTTCTTCTTGCCATTGAAGACCGCTTGCAGTGCCTCGTCGGCATTGATGTCAGTCCTCACCTTCTTATCCTGCAGCCCGTTTTTGCGAATATAAGCCCAAAGTTTTTTGGTCAATTCAGTGCGCGGGAGCGGATTGCTGCCAACAACCAAGGCCAGCTTCTCGTCCGGTTGAACCGGTTTCATAAAAGCAGCACTGGGTTTTCTCTTTGTTTTTGCATTAGTAGCCATACCCCTATTTGACCCACCCTCCCCCGGAATGCAACATTAAATTTGCAAAAGTTTTTCGAAGGCCGGCCGGCTTTCAAACATACAGGGCCGCTTGCAAGTCCCGCACCACAACGCTCATGAACGGATAGCGCGCGTCCATCTCCCGCCTGAGGCATTTGAGAATGATCTTTTCCATGGACGCGGGGATGTCCGGGTTGATGTCGCGCGGCGCGATGCATTCGTCGTTGAACTGCTTGCGCAGGATCTCGTCGGGCGTGTCGCCGGGGAAAGGCTTCTGCGTGGTCAGCACTTCGTAGGCGGTGACGCCGAAGGCGAAAATATCGGCGCGCTGGTCAACGGCCAGGCCCTGCAACCGTTCCGGCGCCATGTAAGCGGGGGTGCCGGGGTTCTTGCCGGGTATTTTCTTCGGCTCCACCGGCTTAATGCAGGCCAGGTCGAAATCAATCAGCCGCACCCCGGCGTTGCGCGTGACCAGGATGTTCTCCGGCTTGTAATCCAAGTGGATGAATCCGCTGTCATGCACCTGCTCCAAGCCCAGCGCCATGTCGATGATGATTTGCGCCACGTTTTCCGCCAGCACCTCGTCGCCGCGCGACAGGAGTAATTTCAGATTGGAGCTTTCCACATACTCCATGAGCAAATACGGCGTGCCGCCGATTTTGCCGTGTTCGAGGTAACCGATGACGTTCTCGTTGTGGTGGATTTTGGAAAGGATTTTGCAGCCGTTCATGAAGCGCCGGCGGTCCGCGAAGTTGAAAATGGATTTGTTCCTCATGCGCCGCAAGGCGTAGGGGCGGCGTTGCTCATCGGTGGCGACCCAGATATCATTGACGCCGCCGCGGTTGATCAACTCCTGCAAATAAAACCGGCCGAACCGGCCGGGTTCCTCGGACGATTCGCCGCCAATTGCCTGGTTGTCAGAAGGCATAATGTCCCCGGCCAAAGGCCGGAAGGCCATGCCAGTGTCACGAGAAAGCCCGGCGTTGGCAAGTCTTTGTGCCGGGCCGGGACCGCCTGCAGTTCACGCCGCTGCGCCGCGCCGGGCACAAAACGGATGAGGGAAATTCCGCACAACTTGATTTTCTCTTTCCTGACGACGAAGAGTGAACAAGCCGACGGATCGGCGACAGTCCGGCAAGTTTTAGTGGGAAACAATTTCCACCGTCCCCGGTTTGTCTGACATAGTCACCACTGGATCTTCTTCCAGCAGGGCGTCCTCCAGGGGAAGGATGATCTCGCCATGATTGTCCGCCTCCAGTTTTCTGTCGCCGCCCCTGGCGTGGAGCACGACCACGGGCCTTGCTTGAGCCGCGGGAAAGGTCAACCTCAAGCCGGTCATGACCAGCCGGGGCGAACCGGGGAAGAGGGGCCGGATCGCGTCCCGCACCTCCTGGCTGTCCCGCACCGGTTGCATAATGCGCGTGTAATGCACCGCATGGCCGATCGGGCCGGAGATCACCCCCACCTGCACGTTGAGTTTCATGGTGCCTTTGGGTTGGTTGATGATGACCCACGGGTCTTCCGCCAGCAAATCGTCGCGCAGGGGGAGGGTGAAGTTTCCCGCCGCCCCAATCTCGATCGGGATCTTTCCCGCCCTGGCCCCGATATATGCCGTCAGATCGCTCGTTTTGACATCAGGCTGGGTGGATTCCATGGTCAGCACAAGCAGCAGATTGGTATGGGCGCGGTTCAAGTCTGTCCCGGCTTTTTGGGCGTTGTAAAGCAGGTGATAAGGCAGCCGGGCGTTCTCCGCCCAGACAGGCCCGGACAGGGCGGACAGCAGAAGAGCGGCGCAGCCAGCCCAGAGAACAGGTTTGACGTTCATAATAGACAACTATCAATTGTCCGTTAATTGTAAATGATGTTCCGGCAATGGCGGGGCGTACTGTCGAAATGCTGAAGTCCTGAAAAACCATGATGTTTTAGGTTTTGGGGCGCGGCTGGGTGCGACGCGGTGAAAAGATCGCTGTGACCGGCTGCGACCGGGTGCGACGGGGCTTTAGCAGAAGCATATTTTTGGCCTGAAATCAAAGTGACTGTCGCCGACCTGCCGGGCAAACTTGGACGAGGGATCCGGGTTAAGATCAGGATTCCCCCTCCCGCCCGACATGGCCCTGGCTGGTCGTTCATTAGATCAATACTACAGTTAACGAATTGTTTAGTCAACAGATTTATTAAAGAATTATCAAAAAACGCAATTTCTGACGGGAATTGGTTTAAGATGCCGCGGATCAAAGGCTTGGATGGCCGCCATTGGAGGCGACCTGAATTCTTCCATGACTTTCGGGGAAAATCATGCACTTTGGGGTGATGGTTTCGCTTGCCAATCCGCAAATACGTTCTCTCAAAGCCCAGGCCCAGCGCCTCAAGGCCACGCTGAAGGTCGGCAAAGAAGGGCTTGGCCCGCGGTTCCTTGCCGCCGTCGATGATGCGTTGAAACATCACGAGCTGGTGAAGGTGAAGTTCGACGAATTCAAGGAGCAAAAGAAGGAACTTGCGCCTCAACTGGCCGAAAAAACCGGCAGCCATCTCGTGACCCGGGTTGGCAACGTCGCCGTGCTCTTCCGTGCGAAGCCAGTGGAGCCGCCGGCGGAGTAACGATATGAACGCGCCCGCGGAAGGAGTCCGGTTTCGTCGCCTGGCTGGCGTGGTTGTTCATCCACCTGATCTTCCTCATCGGTTTCCGCAACCGCGCAGCGGTGTTGTTGCAGTGGACTTACGCTTACTTCGCCTACAAACGCGGAGCCCGAATCATTACCACGCCTGGCATGAAAATTTGAACTGACAATTGATGATGGGCAATGAGGGAAATCGCCCCGTCCTGAAACAGTTTGTCTTTTTGATGTTCCCGCCGTCGTCGAAACTGTGGCGGACGGATGGAAGGCTGAAATTTTTAACCGCGAATGGGCACAGATTTGCAGCCGCGGGCAATACAACTTTCAGGCCTATTGACCTGCCGGCGCTCGGAAGCTTCCCCCTTCGCTGAAACTACGGCGGACAAGTTGGCAAGCGGGGAGGGATTATCCCACTCTTTACCTTATCTCCCTTCAGGCAAACCAACAATCTGCGGTCGCGATGGCGACATGAACAACGATGGATACCAAATGGTTGTTGATGTCCGTGTGAACTTTCAAGGCGCGAGCAAACGCGACGCCATTGCTTACATCATAGGATAAAGGATTGCCAGCGGGGGGCGCCGGCGCGCCACTGCCTTGCTGAAACGTGCATGCCGCAGTGGCCTGTAGCTGGTCCACTTGAATGTCGGTCAATTTATCCCCCAGGTCCGTGGAGGCTTTTACAGCCCGGGCAAACGCGACGCCATCGCTGAGGTAAAAAGTCCTGATGTAGGCCATATTCTTCTTTCAAAACGTGAACTTATTTTAGGAAAGAACGGTGCTTTAGCGTCCAGTAAAGATCTTTCCATTCTTGCGGGGTTCCGGTGCGAATTAAATCGGCCATGTTGGTTTTGCCCGTCACGCCGAAAACAACCGCGTCCCAGTCGGGTTTGTTGGAAGCAGCATTGTAGGCGTCGCTGACGTCAGCGGTGTATTTTTCGACGGATGTGTCAAACACGCGGGCGTTGCGGACGCTCTCGGACTCCGCCGCTGGGGCATCCACCTTCCTGTTGATGTGCTGGAAAGTGGGAATGGGAAACCCGATGTCGCCGTTGGTATAGACGGGAACATCGAAACCGAGGTAACCGATGGCGAGCAGGCTGTCGAAAGACTCGGAAAGGCCGACCGTCGATCCACTGGCTGCGACAAATCTGGCTGCGCCGCCGATCTGGGTTGCATTGGAAACCGCCGTGGTGATGGAAGAGAGGGCTCCATTCAGAGTGCCCAAAAGGTTGGTGTAGTTGGCAATAATATTGGAGCTGTTGCCATTGGTGACAAGGGAGACGTCGCTTATCGTTCCGGCTTTGGCCCCGCCGCCTTGCGAATCGGCGCGTTGCAGGGAAACATCGACAGCCCGCGCATAGTAAACCCGGGACACGATTCTCAGGAAGACTTGGGTGTTTGGGACGTTCATCGACATTTCTGACAGATTCGTCCTCGTCTGCGGCAGGGCCGCCCAATCTCGCAACAGTTGATACAATTGCGCGGGATCGCCGCCGTAAGTTCGGGCATCGGAAATGGTGATGGAGGCGTTGACCTGCTGACTGTTCAAATAGCTTAAGGCCACTGGAATCCCCTGGATGGGGAAGGCTGCGTTAAAACCGAACCCGGCTTGAGCTTGGACCGTATAGGTGGGAAAAGCGGCCCGCGGCAGCGGAGCCTCTGTCAGGACATTGCTGAATGTGCCGAAGTTGGCAAAGGTGGGCTGGGTATGCGGTATGTTGGTACCCCCAAATGTGTCTTTCCAATAGCCATTAAAATACATTTGGTTGAAATTGGTATAAGGGAGGCGAACTTGCAGATCATCCAACGGCAGAAAGCCTTTTTTCTCGTATGCTTTGGCCTGGTCTCTTATCGTCGTTTGGGTGAGGAAGACATCACCCACCGCGAGGTCCTGGGTGAGAGGATAGACCGGGATCACCTGGCTGGCCCGGATCATTTCGCACCAGCCCATGGCCACACCTTCCAATCTCTTGCGCGCCATGTAAGAAGCGCATCCGGAAGAGAGCAGAATAACCAGAGTTATCGCAACCGCCCTGGCGAGTGAGGCGGACATCTTAACGATGGCGGGATTTCTTCGATAATTGTTCATAAAACTTGGCTCCTGGTTAATTGACCGGGTTTTCCCAATTTGATTGATCCGGGAAACCCCATTTGGATACTTGCCCACGACCAGCGCAGACCTTCTTCGGGACCTATCAAAGCAACTACTAGAACAAATTAAGGCAGGCACTTCCTTCCAACACAAGAAAATCGTTTGGCGAATTTTGTAGTCCACTGCTCCTTCGCCAAAGCCTGGCCAAAACCCAAAAATTCCCGCTCCGAACGGCTGCAGTATTTCTTAAAACGATTTAAACGGCCGCCGTGGGCGGGGCTTCCCAGCGCGGTTCGTGGGGTGGCGGCGCAATCGTGTCTTTGAAACTGGCCCAGTAGCGCAACGGCAGAACGGCCAGGACGATGAGCGCGACCTGGCTGAAGTCGAAGGCCATCAGCCACGGGAATGCCTTGTCCATCCAACCGTAAGAATGCAGGCCGATGCCGAGCATGTTGACGCCGAACCAGGAAAAGCTCGTCACGATGTTGCCAAAAACCGCCATGGCCATCAGGCCCCGTTGCTTGATCATCCCGCCCCAGCGCGCATGCAGGATGGTGGCATTCCACAACACAATGAGCAGGGCGCCGTTCTCCTTGGGGTCCCAGCCCCAGAATCGGCCCCAGGATTGATCGGCCCAAATCCCGCCCAGGATGGTGCCGACAAAACTGAAAAGCGTCGCGAAACAGACGATGCCATAGACCATCCGCCCCAAGGCCTGCGCTGTCCCGGCTGTCAGCGTCCGGGTAAAGACACCGCGCACGATGTAAATCACGGCCAACAACCCCGCCACGAACATCGACGCATAGCCGGCCGTCACCACCACCACATGGGTGGCGAGCCACAAATTGGTGTCCAGAACCGCCTGCAACATTTCCATGGTGTCGCCGTTGAGCGCCAGGTGGTGGGCGATGATGAGGGTGACGAATCCGATGAATCCCGCCACGACCAGGCCAATGGCGCCCTTGTAAATGCGTTCCAGGATGAGGCCCAGCAGGCATGCGCCCCAGCCGATGAAGATCGCCGAGGAATATAAATTGGTCACCGGCGGGCGTCCCTCCAGATACATGCGAAAGACCAGCCCGATCGTATGAACGACAAACGCCAGGACAAGCAGGGCGAACCCGCTGCGCCGCACCCATTCGGAAAGGTTGATCCAGAACAGGCAACCCAGCAGCAGAGCCGCCACGTAAATAACCATGGCTTTGTAAAACGGTTCGATCTGGTTGAAGAAAAATTCCTGCCCGCCTTTCTTCAATGCCGGGTAAAGATCATTCACGTTGAGCCAGGCCCGATAGCCCAATACAGCCTGGTTAAACTCCGCGGGTTGATTGGCTTTGGCGGCGGTGGCCATGGCCGCGTAAGACGTGGCGGCGGGGCTGATTTCCTCGGAGTGCAACGATTCCAGCAAGCTGTTGCCGATGTTGGCCCAAGCGTTGCGCGGCTGGCCGGATGCCGGCGGAATAATCAACGGGCCGGCGAGCTTGGACAATTCGGTATAACGATCGAACGCCGCCGCGATGCGGTTCAAGTCCTGCGAGTTGGGCTCTTTGCCCTCCTTGCTCTGCTCCAACGCGAGTTTGCCCGGAACGATGAACACCTGATACGCCTTCAGTTCCTGCGTGAAATCGCGCGCGCCTTCCGGTTCGAGGCTGTTTTTGAGGCGGTTATACAGGACCAGACTGTTGACCAGGTGGAGCAAGTCCCTTTGATACGGCGTGCGCGACTTGACCGCATCGTCCTTGTCCTTCTCGGAATTCATAACGGCCTGCGCCTGGTTTTGCAAGTGCTCCAACTGGTTGCTCATGTCGTTGAAGGAGTAATATTCCAGGCCGGCGTTTTGCGTGCCGAACGATCCCTCCAGGTCGGGATGTTGCACGCGGAAAAACTTCAGGCTGTCGGCCAGTTGCGGCTGGGTCATCGTGTCCAGCAGCCATTCCGTCGCCGAAAGGGGCGGGGCGTTGGAGACGCGGACGATGGACCGCCCGCTGATGCTCAACAAGGCATTGCGCGCAACGGAATCCAAGGGCTGCACACGGCCATCCATCAAAACGGGCAGCCGTCCGAATCCGGCGATGTCAAAACCATTTTTCGGTTGCGGCGCATTGAAGCCGGCAAGGAACCAGGCGGCGAACACGGCGACAAGAATCCAGGGCAGCCACTTTTTCATATCGAACTCCTTTTGCCATTGGCCCGGGCCGGCGCCAGGACGGGTTCCAGGGACGTGCGTTGCGGCGGGGCGGCTTCAAGCGACTGGGCGCGTTTCCGGGCAAATCCGCTCAGGTGCATGAGGAACTGGACGACCAATCCCAGCGCCACCAGGCTGCAAGCCACGTAAGGGGTGACCGAGGCTGGATTGCGCACCACTTGCAGAATCGTACCGCGGTCGCCCGGCTCGAAGCTGGCCTGGTAATAAGTTTCGCCGCGGTAGCGCAGCGGGCTGTTCATAAAAATCTTCACGTCGCGGTCTTCGCCTGTCGCGGGATCGTGCAGATGGACATTGCTCGAGTAATTCTTTGGAATGTCCGTGCCGGGATACAAATCATGATGAAAGGCGAGCAACGTCATGGCGTAGGGCTTGTAATAACGCAGCGGGCGCAACGCGATCTGCCAGGTGCGTCCGCCGAAAGTAAAACTCTGCGGCTGGGTCAGGGGGGTGTTCCCCAGAATGCTGCCCAGGCTGTTTTGCAGTCTCTCGAACTCAGGATAGCGCGTCATCCATGTCGATACCGTCCAATCCCCCAACGGCCCCTTGTCGGAAACGACTTGTATCAAAGCAGCCGGATTGTCCTCGGAGTCCATGTCCGTTGTGATCGGCGCGGGACTGAAAAGCAACTGTCGTCCGATGCCCTTCGTGGCCCTGATTTTCTCGCCTTCGCCGGTCATGGGGCCGGCTGGCGTGGAATTGGGCAGGTATCGCTTCACACGCAAAGCGAAGGGCAACTCAGGCGCGCGAATCTCCCCGCCTTTGGCCAGCACCGATTCGGGAACGACCACCACCTTGTCCTTGTCGGGGTCCGTCACGTCCACCAGCGCCAACTCCGCGCGGCGGGGGGCTTCGGAATAATTTTTGGTTCCGCCCACCTCGATGCGCATGGTGCTTTCCACCTGGAAAATCTCGGTCATGAACTGGCCGATGAGCAGGAAGATCAGTCCGCTGTGGACGAGGAGGATGCCGTATTTCCTCGGCGTGAACCGGAAGCGTTTGACGTGGGCCGCCAGGAGATTGGCCAGCAGGACCAGGCCAATGAGCCAGCCGCCGGGGAAAACAGGGATGCTCCAGCGGCCGCCACCCGGCGTCCAATAGACGAAGAAACTGCGGAAGAACTTCGCCTGCACCGCGTACAGCCCCAAATCCACCTGCGCCAGCGTGCCGACGAAGACCAGAATCAGCGCCGCCACCAGGCAAACGACGGTCAACCGCAACGAAGTAACGATGCTGACAAAGCGGTGCATCATGTCAGGGATAGCGAACTGTTTGAACGAACTTCACAAAACTCTCCTTTTGATCCCCCACCACCGAGCCTTCGCCGGACAACTTATAGAACCAGGTATTATCGCCATGCGGGACCATGACAGCGACCAGTCGTGCCGCCTGGCCTGTCTTCGAATCCGTGCCGGCAAAGTCCACCAATGTCGCCCGCCCGCCCGCGGTGGCAAGAGGCTGGGTGACAGCGGCCAGTTGGTCCTGGCCGACCGGCGGCAAGCCGAGTTGCCTCCGCCAGCGATTGACGTTGGCAAAAACACCGCCAACGTCACCCGGGAAAAAGCTGATATTGACGCTGGCTATCCTGCCCTGTCCATTCGCAGCGGAGTAGCTCTTGAAGATCATGGCCCCCGCCGGTTTCTCCGTCCAATTCGGCGGCAGGGTCCATTTGGGTTCCTCCCCCGCAGCCTCCGCCGGGGCGGCGGCCATATTGGCATGAGGACTGGGCATGGTGGCGTCGAAAGCGGGGGCCGGCGGCGCTGCGCTCCCGGCGGCGTTGAAATGAATGGACCTCAACAAATCAAGAAACGCCGGCTTCGCTTCCGCGACCGTGTCCCTGGCCCCCCGCATTTTAAAGAACCAAGTGGCGCCGTCTTTCGGAAGGCTGGCCACGACCGTGCGGCTGGACGCGCCGGATATATCATAGAGCCGGCCCGGCAACGAATCGATGGCGACAGGCTCGGAGGTAATCTTGTCCGCATCCACCGGGGGCAGTTGCAGTTCATTGCGCCAGCGATTGACATTGTCCAGTTCTGTCCCGACCGAACCGGGGAAGGAGAAGATGGCGACCTCGGCCTTGCCGCCGCCCTTGCCCGGAATGAGGAAATTACCCAGGCGGATACTGGTCGGGGCCAATTCCTGCCAGCCGGCGGGAGTGGTCCAACTGACAGGGGCCGAGCTGACGGGGATGTCCGAGGCAGGCATTGCCGAATCCATGCCCATGCTCTGCGGCGCGGCGACAGGCTGAATCGGAGCAGGCTGTTCTTTTGGGACGGTGTAGGTTTTGATGCCTTCGTCCGCACGGACGACCCAAGGCATGGCCAGCCCGCCAACCACGAGCGCCAGCGCCAGAAGCCGATAAGAACAAGTGAATCTCACCATAACTAAACAAAAGATACCATGTCTGCCCTCGATCAAAAGCTGTATTTTGAAGTTTCTGCCGGATTGACGGACGGGTCCAGAAAATCGGCGACAAAAATGGCAACGCAGCGGCCACAGGTTGCAGCATTCCGCCTTCTTAATTCTTCCTTTCTTTCGCGCGGGATTGGGGTAATCTGGCGGGCCTTATGAATAAGCTGACTGTGAATGATTTGAAGGTGAAGGACCAGCGCGTGTTGGTGCGTGTCGATTACAATGTGCCCATGGAGGAAAAGAACGGGCAGATGGTCATCAATGATGCCACCCGCATCAAGGAAACCCTGCCCACGTTGCGGCTCTTGATCGGGAAAGGGGCCAAGATCATCCTGGCCGCCCATCTCGGACGGCCCAAGGGCAAAAAGGAACCGTCCATGTCCCTTCGCCCGGTGGCCGCCGAATTGTCGAAGATGCTGGGGCGGCCGGTGGCGTTCGCGGAGGATTGCATCGGCGAGAAGGCGGAAAAGGCCGTGGCCGCGCTCAAAGCCGGCGATGTGCTGCTTTTGGAGAACGTCCGTTATTACAACGAGGAGGAAGCCAATGACCCGGCGTTTGCCGCCAAGCTGGCCGCGCTGGCGGATGTCTATGTCAACGATGCATTCGGCGCGGCCCATCGCGCCCATGCCTCGACGGAAGGCGCGGCACGGATCATCGCCCAACGCGGCGGATTGTGCGCGGCGGGCTTGTTGATGGAGCGGGAGTTGAAGTACCTCGGCCAGGAGTTGGAGAAACCGGCCCGGCCATTTGTCGTCATTTTGGGCGGGGCGAAGGTTTCGGACAAAATCAAGGTGATCGACCGTCTTTTGGAAAAAGCGGACTCGATCCTGATCGGCGGGGCGATGGTTTATACTTTCAAGCTGGCGCAGGGTTGCAAGATCGGCAAATCACTCTCCGAACCGGACAAGGTGGATCTGGCGAAGGCCGCGTTGGCAAAGGCCAAGGCGCGCGGCGTGCAGTTTGTGCTGCCCGTCGATGACGTCATCGGCACGCCGGTCGATACCGGGAAGCTGAACAAGAAGGGCAAACCGATCATCGAAATGCAGAACCCGCGCACCAACGACCAGCCCAATATTCCCGACGACGCAGCCGGGCTGGACATCGGACCGGAAACGGCCAAGCGATTCGGCGAAATCATCAGCAAAGCCAAGACCATTATGTGGAACGGCCCGATGGGCATGTTTGAAGACGCCCGTTACGCCGCCGGCACCAATGCGGTGGCGCGCGCCGTGGCCGATGCGACGGCCAAGGGGGCCAAGAGCATCATTGGCGGCGGGGACAGCGTCAAGGCGCTGAACCAGGCCAAATTGGGCGACAAGGTGACTTTTATGAGCACCGGCGGCGGAGCCAGCCTGGAATTCCTGGAAGGCAAGGCCCTCCCCGGAGTGGAGGCGTTGTCCAAGAAATAAACGGCAGCCAAGGAACCAACAATCATGAATAAAGAACGTAAATTAATTATTGCCGGCAATTGGAAGATGAACAAAACCGTGGCTGAAGCGCTCGCTTTGGTGCGGGGATTAAAGGGCGAACTGGCCAATTGCAAAGAGGTTGATATCGTCGTGTGTCCGCCGTTCACCGCCTTGGGCGAAGTGTCGAAGGAAGTCCTCAACACCGTGATCCGGCTCGGGGCGCAAAACATGAGCGAAAACAATTTTGGCGCTTTCACGGGCGAAATAGCGGCCGGGATGCTCAAGGAGCTTGCCGTGAGCTACGTCATCCTGGGCCATTCCGAGCGGCGCCAATACCAAAAGGAAAGCGACCAGCTCATTTCCAAAAAGGCCCTGGCCGTGCATGCGGCTTCTCTCAAGCCGATTGTGTGCGTGGGCGAATTGTTGAGCGAAAGGGAGGCGGGCCAGACCGAAAAAGTGCTCGAAACCCAGGTGCATGGCAGCATGGCCGGACTGACGGCGGCGCAAATGGAAGAGACGGTTGTCGCGTACGAACCGGTCTGGGCCATCGGCACCGGCAAAACGGCCACCACGGCCCAGGCCCAGGAGGCCCATGCCCATATTCGCAAATTGCTGGCGGGCATGTTCGGCGATAAAGTCGCCCGGCGCGTGCGCATCCAGTACGGCGGCAGTGTCAAGGCCTCCAACGCCCGGGACCTGATGGGCCAGCCGGACGTGGACGGTGCGCTGGTGGGCGGGGCTTCGCTGGACATCCGCAGTTTTTCTGATATTATTAAAAACTCGATTTAACGGGAACTTATGAGTGTCATTTATATATTTCTGACCTTCCTCATGTTTGTGGATTGCGTCATTTTGGTTCTTTTGGTGCTGCTGCAACTGCCCAAGAAGGACGCCGGGGCCGGTCTGGCCTTCGGCAGCGGCGCGACGGACGCCCTCTTTGGCGCAGGCTCCGGCAACGTTCTGACCAAAATCACCAAATACGCCGCGGGCATCTTTTTTGTCCTCGCCATCGTCATGGCCATGGCATCCTCCAGCCAGCACGAGAAATCCAGCGCGGAGGCTTTGAGAGAGGCATTGTCGAAACAGTCCCCGGCGCCGATCGGCGGCCCGGGTTCGCCCTCTTCCTCCAAGCCGCCGGCCAGTGGCGGGTTGTTGCAAACGCCGTTGTTTTCCAATCTGCCTCCGGCGCAAACCGCCGCTCCGGCCGCCAAGCCAGCCTCGCCGGCCACGAACAAGTAATCGTTCATGAGCCTTTTGCGGCGCACGCTGGGGATTTTTCCCGGGGCGCGGCGTCTGGGGATGGCCGGCCTGGCGGTTGTGTTGGCGCTGGCCGGCTGCACCCGCTCCGAACCGCGCGCCGATCTCGTCATGATCAACGGGCCTGACCCGGAAACGTTGGATCCGGCATTGGTCACCAGCCTTGAAGGCCTGCGAGTCGTGGCCGGCCTTTTTGAAGGACTGGCCCGCAACGACCCCGTCACCGCGGCCCCCGTTCCCGGCCTGGCCCGAAGCTGGGAGATTTCCCAGGACGGTCGCCTTTATACTTTTCACCTGAGAGATAATCTGTTCTGGGAAGCAGGAAAGCCGATCACGGCAGAGGATGTTGTGTATTCCTGGCGGCGCGTCCTTGATCCGCAAACCGCCTCGGAATACGCCGGCCAGTTGTTCTATGTCAAAAACGGCGAGGATTACAACAGCGGCAAAATCAAAGACCCGTCGCAGGTCGGCGTGCGCGCCCTGGACGCGCGCACGGTGCAGGTTGAACTCAACCAGCCGACGGCGTTTTTCCTCGACCTCTGCGCTTTCCAAACCCTTTCCGTGGTCCCGCGCCAGGTGATCGGGATACACGGCGAAGATTGGATGAGCGCCCGGCCCGTGCCTTCCAGCGGGCCGTATGTGCTGGATTTCTGGCGGCTCAACGACAAAATCCGCCTGCGCAAAAACCCCTTTTACTGGGACGCGGCCAACACCAAAAGCGGCATCGCCGATTACCTCTGCCTCAGCGCGCCCAACACGGCCTTGAACCTGTATGAAGCCGGCCAGGCCGATATCATCTGGGACCGCGACTTCCTGCCCAACGAATTGATGGACGTTTTGAGCCGGCGCCCCGATTTCCATTCCTTCCATTATCTGGGAACTTATTTCATCCGCTGCAACACGACGCGGCCGCCCTTCAACGACCCGCGGGTGCGCAAAGCGCTGGCCTTGACCATTGACAAACAGCGGTTGGTTGACAAATTCCTGCGCGGCGGCCAGCCGGTGGCGAACCACCTCGTGCCGGACGGTACGGCCCATTATGAGCCGGTGCCCGGCCTGGGTTACGACCCCGCCCTGGCGCGGCAACTGCTGGCCGACGCGGGCTATGCCGGCGGCAGGGGCTTTCCGGCCTTTGCCTACCTTTTCGCCGCCGTGGGCGGGGGTGGAGTCAATCAAAAGATCGGGGTCGAGTTGCAACACATGTGGGAGGAACAGTTGGGCCTCCACGCCGGGCTGCAACAAATGGAAAAGAGCGTGTATATCGCGGCGCAAAACAGGCTGGATTACGACCTGACGGGCGGCAATTGGGTCGGAGATTACGACGATCCGAACACTTTCCTGGATTTATTCCGGAGCGACAACGGCAACAACCGCACCGGCTGGAAAAATGCGCGCTACGATGCCTTGATGCGCGAAGCCAACGTGCAGACGGACCTGGCCCGGCGCGCCGCGCTCCTGCAACAAGCCGAACGCAGCCTGGTCATCGACGAAATGCCGGTCATCCCCCTCTATTTTTTTGTCGGATCGACCTACTATGATGCCGCCAGGATCAAGGGGATTTACCCGAACATTTTGGACGATCACCCGCTCAACGCCATTTGGAAGGTGAAGTGAAACTCCCGCCTCACTCCGCGTCTTCGCCCAGCTCAACGTTCCAATAGGCCAGATCGAGGAAATGCTTCCAACTGTCGTGCTGCACGCCGAAGCTGACCTGCACGAAGGGACGCCACTTCGGGCGCTTGGGTTTGCGCACCAGGTGCAAGCCGGCTTCCTGCGGAGTGCGGTTGGCTTTCAGCGTATTGCAACGCACGCAGGAACACACGATGTTCTCCCATGAAGTCGGGCCGCCCCGGTCGCGCGGGACGACGTGATCCAGGTTCAAGTCCTTCCGCTCATAGGTTGTTCCGCAGTATTGACAGGTGTTGCGGTCGCGCTCGAAAATGTTGTGCCGGGTGAATTTGACCTCCTTCTTTGGCAGGCGGTCAAAGAGCACCAGCAAAATGACGCGCGGCACGCGGACTCTGAAGGAGACGGTGGCAATGGTTTCCGGATGCGGTTCCTGCTCGGAAAAGTGCCGCCACTGGCTGAAGCTGAAGGTCTGAAAAACGCCTTCGTCGTCGCTCAAGACCACCTGGGCGTGGCCCTCAAACAAAAGCGCCAAGGCCCGCCTCGCTGTGCAGACATTGACGGCCTGCCAGAGGCGGTTCAACACCAGGACATGTTGGTTAAGAAACGAATTCATAAACCGAACCTTGACTGGGAATCTAACAGCAAACAGGCCCAAGTGTCAATGCTAGTGTCAATGTGATGGAGAATTCCTTTGCGCCAGCCCTGGATATATGCGATTAACAAGTTCGTGAAATGCGTGTTTTCCATTCTTCCGGTGTTTCTGGCGCTGACCGTGTGCGGCCAGGACAAACCCACTGTCTTTGTTGCGCCGCTGGACGGCGACATGTCCCAAGTACAGGGCTGGCAGCCCGCCTTGGGCGAAGGGCTGGCCGAAATGCTCACCACGGAACTGAGCCGCTTGGGCAAATTCGAGGTGCTCGAATCCATCGCCATCAAAGACCTTAAAGATGAGATTGCCCTGGGCGAGACCGGCTACGTCAACGATCAGGAAAAAGTGGCCAAGGGCGGATTTGCCGGGGCCGATTTCATGTTTCGCGGCAAGGTCACGCGTTTCGGCTCGCAAACCAAGGGGGTTAATTTGGGCGGTTTCTCCGGTTTTAGCGGCGGCAGTCTGGGCATCAAGACGACCACCTCCGACGTCGCAATCGACTGGCGGCTGGTCGATGCTTACACGCGCAAGGTGATTAAATCGGGACGGGCCGAGGCTTCGCACAAGGGCAGCTCGTTTGACATCGGCACCAGCGTCAACGGTCACGGCGGCAACATCGGCTTTGGCAATTCGGAATTCATGAACAGCGCCTTGGGCAAAGCCGCCGCCCAAGCCGTCACCAATCTGACGCTGGACCTGGCGAACATCGAGGTTCCCGAATCGGGCCGCCATAAATATCAAATGCAAAAATTGGCCATGGTCCAGTCTGAGGCGCAAGCCGCCGCCGCCGCCGTCAGGCAGACCCCCGGGGTGGTCATGGCAGTTATCAGCAAGAGTACTTTAATCGTTTCAATCGGCGGCAAACAGGGGGCCAAACCGGGCGACAAGCTGAACCTCTTTGAGGTCGTCAACACTAAAGACGACAAGGGCGTGGTTGTCTTTACAGAGGAGAAGCCCGCCGGGGAAATAATACTGCAAGCCGTTCAGGAAGACCGCAGCAAGGCGTCCTATGACGGCTTGGGCGAGGTCAAGCCCGGCTGGATAGTCCGGGCCAAATAATCCAGCCCGCTCCAGCGCGCACGCCGTCGTTTTTCATTCGACAATCCGGCGCAATCATTCGAAAGTGGGGCCATGTCATGGCCTGCCGATTATCACATGCACACCCCGCTGTGCCGCCATGCCAGCGGACGGCCCGCTGAATACGCGGCCCGCGCCGTGGCGGTTGGCCTGACGGAAATCGGCTTCTCGGACCATTCCCCGATGCGGCGCGATGACTTTGACAATTGGCGCATGCGGTTCGATCAATTGGACGAATACGTTGAGAGCGTGCGCCGCGCGCAAAAAAATTCCACCGGCCTCACCGTCAGGCTCGCCCTGGAAATCGATTATCTGCCCGGTCACGAAGACTGGATTCGCGAACTGGCGGCCCTGCACCCCTGGGACTATTTAATCGGCTCGGTGCATTACGTTTCCGATTCCTGGGCGGTGGACAATCCCGAGGACATTGCCAAGTGGAAAGGGCGCGACCCGTATGAGGTTTGGGCGGCGTATTTCGACCGGCTCACCCAGGCGGCGGACTCAGGGCTGTTTGACATCATCGGCCATGCCGATTTGCCCAAGAAATTCAGGATTTACCCCAAGGAAGATTGCGCGCCCCTGTTCAACCGTTTTTTGGAAGCGGCGCAAAAGAAGAACGTCGCCATTGAACTCAACACTGCCGGGCTGCGCAAAGACTGCCAGGAGATTTACCCCAGCCGCGCCTTTCTGCAACTGGCCGCGCAAAAAAAGATCCCCATCACGTTCGGGTCTGACGCCCATGCGCCGGTTGAAGTGGGCGGCGGCTTTGTCGAAGCGGTCGCGCTGGCGCGCTCGGTGGGCTATGCGCGCTTCTGCCGGTTCTACAAACGCCACCGCACCGAGTCGCCCCTGTGAATGGAGAGCAGCAAACTCATTTGACAAAATGGCCGGCGTGCGGCATTCAACTATCGTGGCGCGAACGCCTGAGCCATCCATGGTGAGAGTCATGTTAAATCATTTGCTTCGCATCAGCGGCGCGTTCCTGGCGGTTGCTCTGTTCAACGGATGCGCCACTCAAGATCTCTCCCGGTATGCGCCGGTTCTCTCCCGGAAGGTGTCCGTCACAGCGGCTGCGACGTTGCAGCCCACTTTTGCATGGATGGCCCCGAAAAAACCCGGCGTTTCGTACGACTTGATTATTTATGTGGGCGCCAAAGATCCCCGCGGATTCTGGGTGCCCGGCAGGACAGCCTACTATCGTGAGGGCCTTACGGCGACGAGGCACACCATTGGCCAAACGCTGTCGCCTGATACGTTATACTTTTGGTCGGTGCGGACACGGTTGGGAAATAAAACGTCCCCGTGGGCAACATGCGATGATGGCAATCCAAACTTCTCCCAAGGGGGCCGGCCCAATTACAATATGCTGTCTCCCTTCAAAACGCCGGGAAAATGAAGTTTCAACCTCAACTTATCAGTCCCCTTTGGCGCAACATCGCCTCCATCGCCTTGTCCATGAGCAGATCGGCCAGGGGGCGGGTCGCCTCGTCCAATGCGGCATTGGCTGCTTTGAGGCGAACGGGGTCGCCCGTCCTGGTCGCCGGGTCTTCCGACCCCAGGGCGGATTCCAATGCGCTCAGGGCCGCTTCGACTTTTGTTTTGTAATCGGCGTCGAGTTCCGCCGCGCAATCGGCCAGGCCCTTGCGCGCGGCCTGAAGCGTTTCCACGGCGCGCAACCGGGCTTCAATCCACTGGCGCGCCTTCAGGTCGTCGAAGGCGTGTTCAACCGATTCTTCAACCATCTTTTGCACGGCCGCATCCGATACATCGACGGCCGATTTCATCTCCACGGTTTTTTGCCGGCCGGTCTGGGTGTCGCGGGCCAGGACGTGCAGGATGCCGTTGGCGTCGATTTCAAATTGCACGCCAACGCGCGCTTGTCCCCTGGGCGCGGCCGGGAAATCCAGGGTGAACCGGCCCAGGCTCCAATTGTCCGCCGCCCGCTCGCGCTCGCCTTGCAGAACGTGGATCAACATCTCGCGCTGTTGATCGACGGCGGTGGTGAACAACTCCCCCGCCTTGATCGGAAGGGTCGAGTTGCGCGGAATGATGACGTTCATCAAACCGCCAAAGGTTTCGATGCCCAGGGAAAGCGGCGTAACGTCAAGTAAAAGGACATCCTTGAATCCGCCGGAGAGAATTTCCGCCTGGATGGCCGCGCCCAGGGCCACCGCCTCATCCGGGTTCTGCGAGGTGTTGAGCAGCGGGCCGGATGCCCGGTGGTAATCGGCTCCCAGCCGGACATCGCCGCGCGCTTCGTCGAAGTCTGCGCACCCAAAAATCTCCGCAACCATTCTCCGCACCAGCGGCATGCGGGTCTGGCCGCCGACGAGGATGACCTGGTCAAGGTCTTTGGATTCCAGTTTCGCGTCGGCCAGGGAACGCAGGCAATGCGGGCGCGTGCGGAAAAGAATCTCGCGCGTCAGGTCCTCCAGTTCCTCGCGCCGCAGCGTGTGGTGGAAATGATAATCGCCCGCCAGGAAGGGAAGGGAGATTTCCGCCGCGGGTTCGGTGGAAAGGCGGATTTTCGTTTGTTCGGCCGCCTCGCGGATGCGCGAGAGCATGGGCAAATCGGGCTGCTGCGGCCCGCCGCCGGCCTTGATCATTTCGAGGATGAAATCGACCAGGCGTTTGTCGAGGTCATCGCCGCCCAGGCGGGTGTTGCCGTTGGTGGATAGGACCTGGAAAACACCGCCGTTCAACTCCAGGATGGAAAGATCAAAAGTGCCGCCGCCCAAATCGTACACGGCGATTTTGGAATGTTCGGCCAGCCGGCCCAAACCATACGCCAGCGCGGCGGCGGTTGGCTCATTGACGATGCGCTCGACCGTCAACCCGGCCATTTCGCCCGCCTTTTTAGTCGCGTTGCGTTGGGCGTCGTTGAAATAGGCGGGCACGGTGATGACCGCGCGTGTGACCGGTTCGCCCAGGGCGCGCTCCGCGTCCAGTTTCAATTTTTTCAGAACCTCCGCCGAGATTTCCTCCGGCGAATAGGCGCGGCCATGAATGGCGACGCTCACCGGCCCCGCGCCTTCTCCTTTGACGGGATAAGTCACCAACATTTCCTCGCGCGGAATCTCCGCGCCGCGCCGCCCCATGAAACGTTTGATGGAATAGACGGTTTCAGCCGGCTTGAGCACGCGCATGCGATTGGCTGGATGGCCGGCGACGGGCCGAGCGCCCTGGCCCGGGAAGTGGACCACCGACGGGGTCAGGCGACGCCCCTCCTCATCGGCGATGACGAAGGGGAGGCCTGAATCCACCATGGCCACAAGCGAATTGGTTGTGCCCAGATCAATGCCGACGATTTTGCTCACGCCCGGCCATGAAGCCACATTCCGGCCCGGAGTTCAAAGATCAAGTTTGGCCGACGACGGAAAACTGGATGGAAATAGTTCTTGAACCGCGGGCCAATCCGGGTATGCTTGCGAGTCCTTTGACGATGATTTATGTCTAGAATTTGCGAACTAACCGGGAAAGGCTCTATCAAGGGCAGTCACATCTGGCGCAGTGGTAAAGCCAAGAAAAAGGGCGGCATCGGCACGCACATCACCGCCATCACCAAGCGGCGCTTTGCCCCCAATCTTCAGCGCGTCAAGGCCATTATCAATGGCGAGGTGCGCTACATCCGCGTTTCAGCCAACGCGCTGAAAAAGGGTCTGGTCACCAAGGCGCCCAAGCGCCGTTGGACCAAACCCGAGCCGGCGGCCGCCGCCAAAGTTTAGCACAAGGCGCGGGCGGCGGCGTTATTCGTGGTTTCGCTTCAGATGGTGCATGGCGGCTCGTTTTAATTCCCGGTCGGCCTCGCGTTCTTTTATGTCCTGCCGTTTGTCGAATTCCACTTTGCCTTTGCCGACGGCCAGGGCCACTTTGACGTGGCCGTTTTTCCAGTAAAAGGAAAGGGGAAAAAGGGCGTTGCCTTTGCTGGCAACCCATTCGAGCAATTTGCGGATCTCCGACTTGTGCAACAGAAGTTTGCGCGGCGCTTTGGGCAGGTGGCCGAACCGGTTGGCCTGGAGATACTCGTCAATGTGGGCGTTGTGCAGCCAGACTTCGTTCTTTTCGACCCTGGCAAAGGCATCGCTGATCTGCGCCTTGCCCGCGCGCAGGGCCTTGACTTCCGAGCCGTGCAAAACGATGCCGGCCTCAAAGGTTGCCAGAATATGATAGTCCCGCCGGGCCTTGGAGTTGTGCAGTATTTCGGCCATAGACAATACGCCCGTAGGCAATCCTTCCGGCTCGGGCGCCCCCCGGGACTGACGGGCGCTAGGACGCGCGGCGGCGTTTTCTGCCTACAGGCTGGGTTTCCTCTTCTTCTTCCTGCGTCGAGGTGCCCACGACAAAATCCATTTTGCCTTCGATCAGTTCCACCAGGGCGACATCGGCCGCGCCCATCGTGGGGGTCTGTTCGATCAGGGGCCGGCTGCTGCCGCCGCCGGACGTCAACTGCCGCACGCGCCTGGAGATGAGATTAACCAAAACGTTTGGGTTGCCAACCTTCGCCAGGGCCTGTTTGATGTATTCGCTGTTCACGAGCCTCTTATACTAACCGCCCCGCCGACAAACGCAACTCCTATTATTTGTCCTGCCGCGTAGTTTTCAAAACAGGAATTTTTTGGAGTTAGCAAAACAGGAATTTTTCATTTGGGCCGATCGGTGAAAAGAAGCGCCGGTTTTTCTCTGACATTGGGCGGAGCGGCCAAAACGGAGTGATGGCCCGTAGGATGCAGGCAGAGGACAACCGTGCTGCCGGGCGGCTTTTCCAGGCGCAGGCGTTGCGTCCCGATCGGCACACGTCCGTCGGCGCCGATCTTGATCAAGGTGCGCACGCTCCACACATAGCGCCACC
>Ga0224555_1001198_pt1 | contig 37253 bp, 25 predicted proteins | sample 714S23034metaG_FD_180687 | JGI IMG/M metagenome (GOLD analysis project Ga0224555, IMG submission 180687) | Peat soil microbial communities from Stordalen Mire, Sweden - 717 S2 30-34 | ecosystem: Environmental > Terrestrial > Soil > Wetlands > Peat | place: Sweden: Norrbotten County, Stordalen... | reverse complement strand
GCAACGGCATCGGCGGCCTCGGAGGCGGCAGCTTCTTGAGCGGCGGCAGCGGCGGCTACAGCGGCGGCGGCGGCAGCGGCGGTTATGGCGGCGGTGCCGGCGGCTATGGCGGCGGCGGCGGCGGCGGGGGCTACAGCGGCGGCGGCGGCGGCGCCTGGGGCGCTTCCTCCGAGTTCGCCGGCGGCGGCGGCGGTTCCATCATCGACCCATCTGCAATAATGGTTCTCGCCGAGGTTTCCGGCATTGCCAGCCCCAACGGCTCAGCCAATGGCGAGATTATTATTGCCTTAGTCCCGGTCCCGGAACCCACAACATTCGCCTTGGCCGCAATGAGCGTGTTGCCCCTGCTGCTGTTCCGTCGCTAGCGGAAGTAATCCATTTGTTTTCCAATGCCCCGCTCCGGGAAACTGGAGCGGGGTTTCGTTTTCAAACATTGGTAGTCAGTGCTGGCCGTTGGTGCTGCTGCCTTTCTCGTGCGCCGCCGCCGTTGGCATTCGTAAAAAGTTTCACCCAATTCTTCACCTGACAGGCAATAAGGGGGCGGTGACGGGGCAATAGCGGGGGAATGAACGAACGGTCGAAAAACAGCTTGAAGCCCTGTAAAATCAAGCTAGAGTAAGCCTTGAAACAGAGTGTGTTAGGCTCGGAACGGTAAAGCTTCCTCGGCCGATTCCGACCCTCGCCTCGGCTGATTCAAGAATTTCTGTATTCGGGTCAGTCTTCCCGCCGACGAATTCCTGGGGCACCGAATTTTGGTGGATGAGCGGATTGTGAGAGGATCCAGATTTTCCTGACAATTCCTGACAGTAAACCTTCGTGAAAACGACCTTTTGCTTCGGGGTCGTGGTTTCCACAAAAGCGAGAAATCGCGAGTGTTTATATGGTTCTGGTGTGGTTTTCACGAAAACTCACGAAGCCCGGCTTTCAGGTTCAAGTCCTCTCGTGCGCACCAAATCGAACTCAAGTTTCCAAGCTCTTTCGAATTCGGTCTTTCTCGTCCGGGGTGACTTCATCGAAGATAGGATGACGGGTGAGGTGTCGCGTGGCATCGGGCGGGACCAGCCTGACAAAATCCGTTTGGCTGATCACCGCCCCAAAAATGAACTCCTCACTGCCCGCCGCCACGTTCCGCCCCACCTTGCGGAATCTCTGTGTCGGCCTGCTGACATTTCGATTGAGATAGTGTTGTTTGCATCGACGAAATGAAGGACACTCAGCAGATCATGAAGCGCAGAGACATCTTCAGAGACATCTTCAGCCTGGCGGTCCGAATTTTGGGACTCGTTTTTCTTTGTCTGGGATTAAAGGACGTGCCGGCGGTTCTGGACGTGCCGACGATTCTGAACGGTGACAAAGTGGAGATCCTGAGCACGCTATTGCCCGTGGTGTTCAATCTTGCCGTGGGCTGGTGGCTGATTGGCGGCGGACTGCTGATACGGCGGGCTTATCCGGAAGTTTACGAGCATTCGAATGCGCAAGTGGAGCGAAGGGAACCGGCATCGAGGCCGTTCCAGCCGCAAGAATCAGCGGACATGGATACGGCCGAGAGACGGCTGGCCTCGCTGGTGGGAAAGCCGAGGGACAATTCCCCCACCGCGTAGCTCGGCGCGTCGAGCAGTCGCTGCGGGTTGGATGGCCGGTGACGCCGGGAATGCTCTTCCGGATGTGCAACGCCTTGGCCCGCTGCGGCTGGGCTTCGCCCCAGCCGCGGTCCGGTGTACGCTGCAGCGCGTCCAAGCCGACCGGCAGGTCGGCCCTACCCGGTTCACGGAAGGGTTTGCCTCTTGACAGTCGATTCATTGGGCGGGTATCAGGAGATGCCATGTTTCGACTCCTCCACGCCGTTCCTAATCCCCAATGAAAAACTCCTTTTTTGCCATTTGGTTTTTGAGCGCATCCCTCGGCTTTCTGTCAGCGCGCGCTGCAGCGCCGGAAAAGGTCGCAGATGGGATTGTCGTTCCGGTCGGCGACAGATTTTTGAGGGTGCAGGTCTGCTCGGACGGCATCATCCGGGTGGTGGAAGGGAAGGACCGGGCATTTTTTACGCACAGGAGCCTTTCGGTGACGTGGAAGCCGGGCTCGAAGGCGGACTGGAAGCTAAAGAGCACGGCGACCGAGGCGACGATCACGACGGCGAAGCTCGCCGTTCGGGTTGATCTGGAGACCGGAGCAGTTTCGTTTTTCGATGCGGCCGTCCAGCCGATATTGGCGGAACGGGGCGATGGGAGGACGATGACGCCGGCCATTGTGCAGGGCGACGAGACGTTTCACGTGAGACAGGAATGGGAGCCAAGCGAGGGAGAAGCTCTTTATGGGTTGGGGCAGCATCAGACGGGGCTGATGGACATCAAGGGCTACGACATTGACCTCTGGCAGCATAATGGGACGGTGGTCATTCCATTCCTGGTATCGAGCCGGGGTTACGGGATACTTTGGGACAACACGTCCTATACGCGCTTTGGCGATCTGCGGCCGTGGGTGGCGATACCCTCAAGGCAGTTGTTCGATGCGGAAGGCAAACCAGGCGGACTCACCGGCAGTTATTACTCGGGGGCAAACTTCGATCGACTGGTTGCCACGCGTCATGACGCGCGAATCAACATTCAGGTTCCGAGCGAGGCGCCCCAGCCGAACAAGCGGATTCACGCTGATTTACCGGCCACCGGGCCGGTCAGCCTCCGGTGGGAAGGGGAGGTGCAGGCGGACGGAGCGGGCGATTATCTTCTCCAAACGTTTTCGAACAACGGCATCAAGGTCTGGGTGGACGATCAATTGGTGATCAACCATTGGCGGCAGGGATGGCTGCCGTGGATCAACGTGGCGCGCGTCCATTTCGAGGCCGACAGCCGGCATCGGCTTCGGGTTGAATGGACGAAGGACCAGGGGATGGAGACGATGCAGCTTTTTTGGAAGACGCCATCGCCAGCCAGGGCGACCTCGCTCTGGTCCGAGGTTGGAGAGGGCGTGGACTATTATTTCGTGTATGGGCCCGGCCTGGACCAGGTTGTGGGGGGGTATCGGCGGCTGACCGGGGAGGCGCCGATGATGCCGCGCTGGGCGTTTGGTCTCTGGCAATGCCGGCAGCGTTACAAGACGCAGCAGGAGAGCCTGGACGTTCTGGACGGATTTCGGACCCGCGGCATACCGATCGACAACATCGTGCAGGACTGGTTCTACTGGAGGGAGGACCAGTGGGGATCCCACCAATTCGATCCGGCCCGCTTCCCCGACCCGGCGGGTTGGATTCGGGCGATCCACGACAAATATCACGCCCATTTGATGATATCGGTCTGGCCCAAGTTTTATCCCACGACGGAGAATTTCAAGGCGATGCGGTCGCGGGGCTTTCTTTACGAGCCGAACCTGGGGGAGGACGTTCACGATTGGATCGGGCACCCGGACACATTTTACGATGCGTTCAACGCCGAGGCTCGCAAGCTGTTCTGGGCGCAGATCGACCATGAGTTGTTCCGCAAGAACGTGGATGCGTGGTGGATGGACGCGAGCGAACCGGACATGCTTCCCACGCCGACGCTGGAGGGACAGCGCACGCATGTGCATCCGAATGCACTCGGCACCGGGGCGCGCATGATGAACGCCTATCCGCTGGTGAACGCGGAAGGCATCTATGAAGGCCAGCGCTCGGCCGCTCCCAACCAGCGGGTGTTCATTCTGACGCGATCCGGTTTCGCCGGGCAGCAGCGCTATGCGGGGGCGGTGTGGTCCGGCGACATTTCCTCGACCTGGACGGCGATGCGGGCGCAGATCACGGCGGGACTCGGGTTCGCGATTTCCGGGATGCCGTATTGGACGATGGACTGCGGCGGGTTCTCGGTGCCCGCGCGTTTTTCGCGCGACAACCCGGCCCCCGAGGACGTGGAGGAATGGAGGGAGCTGAACGCGCGCTGGTTTGAGTTCGCGACATTTGTGCCGTTTCTACGCGTTCACGGGGAATTTCCCAACCGCGAGATGTGGGAATTCGGGGGTGAGAACAGCCCGGCCTATCTGGCCCAGCTCCAGTTCGACCGCCTGCGATACCGGCTGCTGCCCTACATCTATTCGCTGGCGGGCGGGATCACTCGCGACGGCGGCACGATGATGCGTCCGCTGGTGATGGATTTCCGGACCGATGCGAAAGTTCTCGATATTGGCGATCAATTCATGTTCGGGCCCGCGTTGCTCGTCAGTCCGATCACAACCTACAAAGCCAGGAGCCGTTCCGTCTGCCTGCCGCAATCGGCGGGCTGGTTCGATTTTTGGACGGGCGTTTCCCTGGCAGGTGGGCAAACGATCGATGCGGCGGCGCCCTACGACAAACTGCCGCTTTACGTGAGGGCGGGTTCGATCCTTCCGACCGGGCCGGACTTGCAGTACACCGGGGAGAAGCCGGCCGATCCGGTCACGCTGTATGTTTACGGGGGCGCGGACGGATCGTTCACGCTCTATGAAGATGACGGGCTGAGTTACAGTTACGAGAAAGGGGAATCTGCGAGCATTCCGATCCAGTGGAACGAGGCTTCGCAAACCCTGGCGATCGGCAAGCGCGAAGGTTCCTTTCGCGGGATGCTGAAGGAACGCACGTTCAATGTTATCCTGGTTTCCAAGGACAAACCCGTGAGATTCTCGTTCACGCCGCAGCCGGACGGGACGGTTCATTACGATGGGAGAGCGGTCGAATGGCGCTGCAGATAGCCCACCGCGGGGGGGGCGCATCGGCGGGAGGGACTGTTTTCCCCGCGCTGCGGTTCTCAGAAATCCTGGAGGTGAAATTTGTGAAGGAACCGGTGGAACACGGGCGCAAAGAAGACGCCGACGCTGGTGATGAAGGCCAGTCCGCTGAACAACGCGTAACAGCCGGCAAACAATTTTCCCGCCGAAGTCTGGATGGGAGCCAGGGGCCCCATGCCGGAGAGGATCATGGCGGCGTTGGCGAAGGCGTCAAGCCATGGCATTTTTTCAAAGCCATGATAACCCATCATGCCGATGGCGAGCGAGCCGCCGAGGATGAGGGAACCAAGCCCACAGCTCCGGGCCACGCGGAGGTAGTAGAGGCGCCGGGGCAGGAGCGGCTTGGTGTGGTGTTCGTACATCGGTTTCGAGGTGACGAAGTAAGCGCCGGCGAGGGCGGACGCAATTAAATTCTTTAAAAATCTCCCGAACTGCGGGCTTGCATTCCGGCCGGGCCAAAATAGAATAATAGGTTTCCGTTCCTGAACATGAACAGCCGGGCAGCGGGTGCAACTTTCGATTTCGACGAATTAGATTTATGGCATCAGCAAACGATCTTCGCCGTGGAATGGCGATCAATTACAACGGCGATATCTGTGTGGTTCTGGACAGCCAGCATCGCACGCCTGGCAACCTCCGCGCGTTCGTACAGGCCACTCTGCGGAGCATCCGGACGGGCAAATCGTCGGATGTCCGATTCAGTTCGACGGAGCGGATCGAACCGGTGCCGATGATCACCAAGAAAATGGAATTCAGCTACAAGGACGGCCAGGATTACGTGTTCACCGATCCGGAAAGCTACGAGACCGTCACGATCCCGCCGGAGTTGCTGGGCGACGGGAAGAATTATCTGGTGGAAAATGGGCTGGTGACGATGGTCTTCGTGGAAGAGAAGGCGGTGTCCATTGAACTGCCGCCGTCCGTGGTGCTGACGGTGAAGGACGCGCCGGGAGGGATTCGCGGCGATTCGGCGAACAACGTCCAGAAGGCGGTCAAGCTGGAAACCGGCATCACCGTTCAGGCGCCGTTATTCATCAAGACAGGAGAGAAGATCAAAATCGACACACGCACGGGCAAGTATATGGAACGAGCGTGACGCGGTTCACAAAGAGTCCAGCGACGGATTGAAACCGAACTGATTCGCGAGCGCCAGGGATCTTCGGAGCGAGTGGACTCCGCCGGTCGTTGTGGGGTGGGAAAGAGAAGCGGCCGCGATGCAGACGCCGGCGCGAAGGCTGCGCGGCAAGTCCCACCCTTCATGCAGGCCGAGCAACACGCCCGCGCAGAAAGCGTCGCCGGCCCCGGCCGTCCCGGCGATGTATCGCGCGGGCAGTTTCAGGGAGGATTGCCAGAGGAAACCGTTGTTTCGGGTCCCGGCCAAGGCGCCTTCGGGAGAATGAATGACGACAAGTTCCCGCACGCCCAGTTGCAGCAATGCGTCCGCCGAGCGGCGCAGCGCGACTGGATTCAGGCGCCCGCCCGGCCGTCGAAGATTGAAGCCGGTCATTCTGCCGGCTTCGATCTCATTCAGGATGCAGTAATCGGCGTGCTTCAAGGCGGGGGCCGCTATTTCCGGAAAGCGGTCGTTTTCGACGCTGGCGGCATCGACGCTGGTCTTCAAGCCGGCTTTGCGGGCGGCGGCGAGCAAGCGAGCTGCCCGGGAGCCGAACCTTGCATCCGGTTTGTCCATCTCATCGAGCAACATCAAATAGCCGAAGTGGAAGATGCGCGCATTGATGCGATGGAAATCAAGGTCCTCCCCGCGCCAGAGAGCGTTAGCTCCCCGATGGTGAAAGAAGGTCCTGCATCCGGTGTGCTGTTCGGTGATGACATCGGTGAAGGACGTCGAGGCTTTGGCCGATGCACGGAGGTGCCGGGCATCGATTTTATAGCGGCGGCAGTCTTCGAGGATCTGCCTGCCGGGGGTGTCCTTGCCGACGAGGCCGGCGCCGAAAAGCGGGAAGGGGGCGCCGCAGCGGGCAAGGACGGCGAGGACATTATAGGCCGCGCCGCCTGCGCCGTCCACCCGGCTGAGGATGTTGCCGAGCTGCTCGGGCTGCGGGTAGAGGTCAACGATTTTGACATGGTCCACCAGCCAGTTGCCGCCGGCCAGCAAGCCGCAGCGGGTCCTCATTCGGTTTTCATGGCGATGCGGACTTTGCAATGCCCTGAGTGAATGGGAAGGTGGAAGGCGTTGGCAAGCGGTTTTTGGCCGGGCGCATCCCGAGCGGGTGCATCCGCACACTGCCCCCGGCGCGCGGCCTTCAGCCGTATCGATGCAGTTGGAATTGGCCAAGAATTCCTTTCCAAAGAACAGCCATTGGGATAATTCTATTTTATGCCTGAGCCGCTGCATAAGGGAGAGAGGATATTCCGGGGAATTCCCGTTTCGGTGGGCGTTTGCCGGGGGAAAATCCTTGTGCTTGGAAGAGCTCAGCACGCCATCACCAAATGTCCGCTCTCGGACTCCGAGCTGCCGGAGGAAGTCAACCGGCTGGAACGGGCGCTGGTGCAGACGCGGCACGACATCCTCGATGTGCAGCATAGGGTGGGCGAAGCGATGGGAGCGGCGGAGGGCAGCATTTTCGACGCGCACCTGCTGGTGCTGGAGGACCGGACGTTGATCGACGAGGTGGTGCGTATCATCAACGGAGAGAAGGTGAACGCGGAATATGCATTCCACCAAGTCGCCGAGCGCTATGCGTCAACGCTCGCCGCCATCGAGGACGACTACCTGCGGGAGCGCGCGGGTGACATGCGGGATGTCACCGGCCGGGTTTTGAACAACCTGCTGGGGCAGCAGGGCGGACCGGACGTGCGGAATCTGAAAGAACCCTGCATCATCATCCGTCATGACCTGACCCCTTCGAACACGGCGCAAATGGACCGGAGCAAGGTGCTTGGATTTGCGACGGACATCGGCAGCAAGACCTCGCATACCGCCATCATGGCGCGGTCGTTGCGGATTCCGGCGGTGGTGGGATTGAAAAACGCCAGCGAGGAGATGGAGTCCGGGCAATACGCGCTTCTCGACGGGTTCAACGGGATCGTCATCATCAATCCGACCGACCAGACGCTGTTCGAGTACGGTCAACTGATTCGCAAACAGGTCACGCTGGAGGAAAAGCTCCGGGACATTATTTCAAAGCCGGCGGTGACGCTGGACGGCCATCGGGTTTTGCTTTCGGCGAACATCGAGCAGGCCGCGGACACCCAGGCGGTGCTGGAGAGCGGGGCGGAAGGGGTGGGGCTGTTCCGGACCGAATACCTGTATATCAGCCGCGATCACCTGCCCAGCGAGGAGGAACAGTATCAGGCTTACCGGCAAGTGGTGACGGCACTGAAGCCGCACTCGGTGCTGATTCGAACCTTTGATCTGGGCGGCGACAAGTTCCTGTCGCATCTCCAGGTGCCGACCGAGATGAACCCGTTCCTGGGGTGGCGGGCGATCCGTTTCTGCCTGCAGGAGCGGGACATATTCCGCAACCAGTTGCGTGCCATTCTGCGCGCCTCGGCCGAAGGGAACGTCAAGATGATGTACCCGATGATTTCGGGGCTGGATGAACTGAACCAGGCCAACGCGCTGGTCGAGGAGTACAAGGCGGAATTGCGCAAGGAAGGGGTGCCCTTCGATGAGAACATGGAAATCGGGGCGATGATCGAGATTCCTTCGGCGGTGATGATCGCCGACGCGCTGGCGAAGCGTGTAAAATTCTTCAGCATCGGCACCAACGATCTGATCCAGTACTCGCTCGCTGTGGACCGGATGAACGAGAAGATTGCGCACCTTTACGAGCCGACGCACCCGGCGATCCTGCGGCTGATCAAGGCGACGGTGGAAGCCGCGCGCCGGAACAACATCTGGGTGGGTGTTTGCGGGGAAATGGCCGGCGAACCGGTGCTGACCGCGCTGTTGCTTGGGCTGGGCGTGAACGAATTGAGCGCCGCGCCGCCGCTTGTGCCCCAGGTGAAGTTCATGGTGCGCCGGCTCAAGGCGACGGAAACGGTGGCGCTGGCCGAATTCGCGCTGGGCTGCGAGTCCGGGTCCGAAATCCTGGCCCGCTGCCAGGACCTGGCGCGGCAATCGGCCCCGAGCCTGTTTGAAGACAAGGGGTGAGAGGGAGCCCGCCTGGGAGGGGCCTTGTCCCCAGGCTCCCTTGAAGTTCTACAATCTAACTGGCGACGAGCGTCGCCACCCCTGGCTCCAATTCATTGTTGACGGCTCAGCAGTCGGATCGCCTGCTCTCGCGCTGTCTGGATCAAGTCGCCGTCCGACCTCAGATCTCCGAATCGGAAATCCGGCATTCCGCTTTGCTGCGGTCCGAGCAACTCACCGGGGCCACGCATCTTCAAGTCGGCCTCCGCGATCCGGAAGCCGTCCGTGGTTTCCTCCAGGGTTCCGAGCCTGTTCCGGGCCTCATCGCCGTCGGCTGAAGAGACGAGGATGCAGCAGGACTGGCGCGAGCCGCGGCCGATGCGGCCGCGCAACTGGTGCAACTGGGCGAGGCCAAACTGCTCGGCATTCTCGATCAACATGATGGTTGCGTTCGACATGTCCAGGCCCACTTCGATGAGGGACGTTGTCAGCAGGATTTGGGCAGCATTGGCGCGAAAGGCGGCCAGGGTTTTCTCTTTTTCAGCCGCTTTCATGCGACCATGCAGCAAGGCGACCCGGAATGGCGCGAGGATGCGTTCAAGGTTCGCCAGTTCCCGGGTCACGGCTTTGACTCCGCCGGGACCGGCTTCTTCGACCCGCGGATAGACCACGTACGCCTGGCGGCCTTGCGCGAGCTGCTCGCGCACGAACGTCCACACCTTGGGCAACTGGTCGGGGCTCCGGACGAAGGTCTTAATCCGACCCCGGCCGGGCGGCAATTGGTCGATGACGGAGACGTCCAGATCCCCGTAAAGCGTCAGGCCGAGCGTGCGGGGGATGGGGGTTGCAGTCATCACAAGCAAATGCGGGTAACGGCCCTTGCGAAGGAGTTGCTCGCGCTGTGCCACGCCGAATTTGTGCTGCTCGTCGATGATCGCCAGGCCGAGCCGGTCGATTTCGAAATCCGGTTGAATCAGGGCGTGGGTGCCGATGATCAGGCGTGGAGTCCGGGCCGGGGAAAGCGGTGCCGGGGCATTCTGCCGGGCTTGTCCGTTGGGCTTTGTGCTTCGGAGAGGGCCTGTCTTGTGACTTCCGGTTTGCAATTCAACGCAGAGGGAAAGCGGCTCGAACCATCGTTGGAAATTACGAAAATGCTGCTCCGCCAGAATTTCAGTGGGAGCCATGAGCGCGACGCTGTAGCCGCTTTCGAGGGCCATGAGGGCGGAGCACGCGGCGACGACGGTTTTGCCCGACCCGACATCCCCTTGCAACAGCCGCCGCATCGGGAGCGGCGCGCGCATATCGGCGCGGATTTCACGCAAGACTCCGGTCTGCGCCGCGGTCAGTTGGAATCCCAGCGAGGCGAGAAACGGTTTGATCAGGTGATTGTCTCCGCCGCAGGGCAAAGCCTGCGCCGCGGCTTCGAATTTCCGCCGGCGAAGCTGAATCCGGAGTTGAAGGCCGATGAACTCATCCAGCGCAAGGCGCCGCCTGGCGATCTCGGGATCATTGGGCGCCTCGGGGAAATGGAGCATGTGAATCGCGTTCGACCGGGAGGGGACCCGGGTTAAAGGTTGAAGGTTGGATGTTGAAGGTTTGGCGCTTTCTGCGACGCGGTTTCCTTCAACTTTCAACCCGCAACCTGTAACCTGCAACGGCTCAAGCCACGGTTCGGAGATATTGGGTTCGGCGTCTTGCAGGGTGCGCCAGATCAGGGAACGGAGCCATCGCTGCGGCAAGCCCTCGGTGAGCGGATAAACCGGCGTGATGCGGTTGAGGTGGATGAAGTTTTCCTCTCCGTTCTCGACCACTTCCGTCTCCGGATGGTCGATGGTGCGCGGTTTGAGCAGGAGCGGTTTGCCGAACACGACCACCTCATCGCCGACCTCGAAGTATTTTTCCATGAACGGCAGGTTCCACCAGCGGCAATGGAGCCGCGCGGTGCCGTCATCGAGAATGAGTTCGAAAACCGATTTCTGCCCGTGACGAAAGCGCTTTACCCCGAGGGCAACGACGGTGCCGTGCGTCGTGGCCGGCTCATCGAGCTGCAGCGCGGCGATGGGCCGGAACTGCCGGCGATCCTCGTAGCGGCGCGGCCGGTGCAGCAGGAGGTCTTCGATGGTGGCAATCTTCAATCGGGCCAATTGAGCGGCGCGTTCGGGACCCACGCCCCGGATTGTTGCGACCGGTTTGGCAAGCGGTGAAGCACTTGGATTTTCCGGCGCAGTAATCATTCCGGTGCACCATACAAACCGTAGAAAGCAGCTTCAACGGGAAAGCTTCGGTGACCCCTCGTGGGGGCGCATCTTGACACTGTCCCCGATTGAAAACAGCCCGGAGCGCGGCCTTTAGAGCCAGCGTGAAAAGCTTGGAAGGGTAGCACGGGCCACTGGCCCGTCCCGCCCGGCGACCCGCCGGACGGAATGGAAAGGGGCGTCCCCGTTGAAGTTCAGGCAAAAGTGGCGTCCGTCGTCAAACTCTTCCGGTCGGCGAGTCGCCGACCGGAACGGGCGTGTCGCCCGTTCCACCCGTTCCAGAGACAGCCGCTGAATGCCGTGGCGTCGGGGGCAGTGTCGAGATGCACCTCCCTCGTGGTTGCGACAAAAGACCAAACCGGGACACGGTCAGGGGTGGGCGGGATTGCGCATGGCGGACCGGCGCGATAGGATGGGGACAGTGACGACCCGTTCCGGTTCATCCCGCGCGGCCCCTGCGCCATTGGTGTTGCTTTTGCGAATCCACGCGCTCGAGCTTTGGCGCCGGATCCAGTCCATTCGGGACCAATCGGGGCTGCTCACCAGCGTGATTGCCCTGTTTCTCACAGGTTATTTGGGGCTGTCCTTCTGGCTGTTTTATAAAGGTCTGGAGTTTCTCGCGGCCTTTCCGGGTCTGGGTAACATTTTGACCGAACGCCTGCTCTACGCGATGTTCGCCTTTCTTTTCGCCCTGCTGCTGTTAAGCAATCTCGTGATCAGCCATACGAATCTTTTCCGGAACCGCGAAGCGATGTTTCTGTTGACGCAACCCGTCCCGCGGCAGACAATTTTCCGTTGGAAATTCATCGAGTCCACGCTGCTGGCCTCGTGGGCGTTCCTTTTTTTGATCGCGCCCCTGCTCGCAGCCTTTGGGCTCGTGCGCGGCGCGCCGTGGCATTTCTACCCGATGACGCTGCTGTTAATCGGACTTTTCATCGTTCTGCCCGGGGTCATCGGGTCGTGGTTGGCGATCCACGTGGCGCGCTACTTCGACCGCCGCAGTTTTCAAATCACGGTGATCTGCTGCGCGCTCCTTCTGCTGGGGCTGGCGGCCTTCTTCTGGAAGGCACAAGCCGCGACGGATGACATTCTGACCTCGCGCGTCCTTGAAATGCTGGACCGGCTGCTGTTCGAAACTCGTTTTACGCAGTATCCGTTTCTACCGAGTTTCTGGCTCACCCGGGGAGTGATTCAGTGGGCGGATGGGGCTTACCCGGCATCCATCTTTTTCACGCTGGTGCTGCTCAGCCACGTGACATTTTTCGGATTTCTTGCTTTCACCCGGCTGGGCAATGCGTTTTACGACACGGCATCGGCGGTGCAAAGCCGGACGAGCGCTTACAACGGGACGGCGCAACCGGGCAAGGGAAGTTTCGTTCCGCCCTGGACCGAAAGATGGATGAACAACCTGATCCCCTGGCTTCGTCGCGATGTCCATGCGTTGCTCCTGAAAGATGCCCGAATGTTCTGGCGCGACACGGCGCAATGGGGCCAATGCGTGATGTTTTTCGGGCTGTTGGGAATGTATTTCATCAATTTGAGGCATTTTACGCACGACCTGACGAGCCCATTCTGGACCAGCCTGATCGCCTATCTCAACCTCAGCGCGTGTTCGTTGAATCTGGCGACGCTGACGACCCGGTTCGTCTATCCGCAGTTTTCGCTCGAAGGCCGGCGTCTCTGGATCGTCGGGCTCGCGCCGCTGGGCCTTGTGCGGGTCGTTCTGGTGAAGTACTGGCTGGCCAGCTTCTTGTCGCTGGCGGTGACACTCGCACTCATTACCCTGTCGTGTTCCCTGCTTCACATGAGTTGGGACCAACTGGTGTTCTTCGGCACTGTGGTCACCGTCATGACCTTTTCGCTGAACGGTCTGGCCATCGGGTTGGGGGTGCTTTTCCCAAACTTCAAGGAATCCAACCCGGGCAAGATTGTGAGCGGTTTCGGCGGGACGCTGTGCCTGGTGCTGAGTTTCCTCTACATTTTTGCCTCGGTCGCGCTTCTGGGCTTTGGCACCTCCGGATTGCACCTCCGCGCCGACTGGGCGTTGGAGAGCGTCGCAACATTTCTGTTCCTTTCGGTGTTGACCGGCTGGTTGCCGCTCAGGGCCGGCCTGAGGCAACTCAGGCATTTTGAATTCTAGGATTCAACCGCCGGCGACGCTTGGTCGCCCCGTCGCCCTTGAAGGCCGGCGGATTCAGCCTTCGGCCACCTGCAGCAGAGCTTCAAACAAGGCGGCTGAATCCGGCATGTGGCTGCATTTCCCGTTGCCGAGGACGATTCCGAACCCGTCGCCATAGCCCGGACCGTTGGCGACGCAAGCGTCCGTGAGACACTCCGAGATCTGCTTTGCCGCCGCTCGAACGACACTTGCCCGGTCGCCGTCGGTTTCATATTTCCACCCCACGATCCGGGCTTTGGGAAACCAATCCCGCAATCCAGCGATGATTTTGGGGGTGGGCACCAGTTCGGCGAGCAGAGTCCCTTGTCGGGTGGAAATCTTGCCGGATTTGATCTCGCTCAGGGCGCCCTGGGGGGAGCGCGACCAGATTTTGCCGAATAGGAAGTCGCTGACCGCGGCGGGATGAAATACCGCGTGAGTGGACTGGTTCGCCAGGTTCTGCAGCCGCTCGCGCAAATCCGCTGTTGTAGTAAAGGTTTCGACGCGACGCGCGCGGCGCTCACCCGCGTAGAAGGCCTGCGTCCCGACCAGCAGCGTCACGTCGTGCCCGCGTGCGGCCAGAGAATTCGCCAGTTCGATCCCGAGACGGCCGGTGGAAGAGTTGGTGAGGCGGCGCACCTTGTCGAGGGATTCATACGTCGGGCCGGCGGTGACGATACAGTTCATACTGGTAAAGTGTAACAAGCAATCCGGTTGCCAAGTATTATGTTCACGTCGGCCGGCTGGAAGCTTGCCCGGTCGGCAAATCATGGCAGTTTGGTCGCGTGAACAAAATCATCGGCATCGATCTCGGCACGACCAATTCACTCGTGGCCACGGTGGATTCGGGCATTCCGCTCGTCATCGCGGACGCGGAAGGACGGCGGCTCACACCGTCGGTCGTCCACATGCCGGGTCCCGGAGCGGAACCTGTCGTTGGCCACGCGGCCAATCGGGTGCGGGTCATCCGACCGGCGGAGACCGTCTATTCGGTGAAGCGGTTCATCGGGAGGCGCGGCGCGGACGTCTCACGGGAGGAGAGGCTGGTCGCGTATCCTGTCCGGGGCGAAGGCAATGGGCCGGTCACCATCCCGATTCATGGCCGGTCCTGCACGCCGGAGGAAATTTCGTCGGAAGTGTTGAAGAAGCTGAAAGGGGACGCCGCGGCTTATTTCGGCGAACCGATCACACGCGCGGTCATCACGGTGCCGGCCTATTTCAATGATGCACAGCGCAACGCGACGATCCGGGCGGGGGAACTGGCCGGTTTGACGGTGGAGCGAATCGTGAACGAACCGACGGCGGCCGCGCTGGCCTATGGCCTGAACCGGCTCAAGGAACATTCCAAAATCGCCGTGTACGACCTGGGCGGCGGCACCTTCGACCTGTCGATCCTGGAACTGAACGCCGGTGTGTTCCAGGTGCTCGCCACCCACGGCGACACGCGCCTCGGGGGAGACGACATCGACAGGCGGATCGTGGATTGGGTGATCCGCAGGATCGGAGAGCAGGATGAATCGCTCATGCGGCGCCTCGATCGATCGGAAGACCCCGGGCCAACGGCGGAGCGACACGAGGATGCGGCGGTGCTTTCCATTTTGTCCCTCATTCGCGAAGCGGCGGAGGATGCCAAGATCCGGCTTTCCACCGAGACGGAAGTCGAGATCACGCTTCCCTTCCTCACGCCGACGTGCAGTTTCAATCGCCGGCTGACGCGAACGGACCTGGAGGGGATGGCTCTGGACATCATTGAGCGCACCCGGGCGCATTGCCTGCGGTCGCTGGCGGACGCGAAGGTCGAGGCGAAGGACCTGGACCAGGTGATCCTGGTCGGTGGACAAACCCGGATGCCGCTCGTTCGACAGCGGGTGGCGGAGTGGTTTGGTTGCGTGGAGTTCGAGGAAACACGCGGCGACCTCCGGCTGGGGACGTCGTATCATCGGGCGGAGGGACCGCAGTTGAACCTCTCGCAAAACCCGGATGAGGCGGTGGCGCTGGGTGCGGCCATCCAGGCAGAGATCCTTTCCGGCGGCTTTCGAAACGTCCTGTTGCTCGATATCACGCCGCTGTCCCTGGGCATCGAGACGTTCGGAGGGCTCATGAATGTGATCATTCCGCGCAACAGCACCATCCCGATCAAAGCGGGTGAATTGTTCACGACGGCGGTGGACAACCAGCGGGACATGTTGATTCACGTCCTTCAGGGTGAGCGCGAGCGCGCCAGGGACAATTGGAGTTTGGGCCGCTTCACCATCGATTTCGAGCCGGCTCCGCGAGGGGTGCCGCGGGTGGGAGTGCAGTTCGAGATCGACGCCAACGGAATCCTGCACGTGCTGGCGCGGGACACGAAGACAGGCCGGCAGAAAATCGTGGAGATGAAATCCGCGGTGGACGTGGAGGACTCGGCCGTCCAGAAAATGGTGGATCAATCCGTCGAGCACGCCTTTGAGGATCTTGCCGCCCGCCGTTGGGTTGAAGCGAAGTTGAAGGCGGAGGCGGTGGTTGCCGCGACGCGCAAGGGACTTGTGGAATGCGCGGCCGAACTCGACGCGGACTATCCGCGGCAGGTTACGACCGCGGTGGGGAAGGTCGAAGACGCGCTGCGAACAGAGGACGCGACCGCGGGAACCGGGGACACGAAGCGGCTTCAATCCGCGTGTGCAGCGCTGGACGAGGCGACCCGGCGGCTGGCGGACGTGCTGATGGAAAAGGCGACGGAAGCGTGGCTGCGGAAGCAGGGGGTCGCGCAGTAGAGCCCGGTGTCAGGAATTGGAAGCGCTGAAGTCCACGGGCAGGGAAATGCGCACGATCCCGGACTGGCCGGATTTCGGGGGGAGGATTTCCAGTTTGCCGTGATGTGTTTCGATGATTTTCCGGCTCACCGTCAGCCCCAGGCCCAGGCCCACGTTGCGAGTCGTATAGAACGGCGAGGAAGCCTTTTGAGCGGACTCCGGAGTAAACCCCGATCCATTGTCCTGGACTTCGATCTGCAGGCCAGGAGCGCCATTGCCTTTGGAGTCCGCGTGGAGACGGACGCCGATTCTGGGATCGCCGGGATTGGCCTGCAGGGCGTTCAGGATGACTTCGGTGAGAGCGTGTTTCAGCGCGGCGCGATCGCCGGTCATGGTGATCGGCTGCTCCTCCTCGCATTTGAGTTGGGCGGCCTTGGCGGGCTGGTGTTTGCGGGCCTCTTCGTAGGCTTCCTTGATCAATGGAGAGAGCGGGAACGCCTCCTGGGAAACGAGTGTGTCGCGGGCGAGGAAGCGCATTTGGTTGATCAACCGGGTCACGCGCTTGACGCCATCCGCCAGCGCGGCGTCGAGCGATGCGCGGAATTCGGGGTCCTTGTATTTATCGGCGAGCAATTGCTGATGCGTGGACAGCGGCACCATGGCGTTGCCGACCTCGTGGGCCAGCCGGTCGGCCATGGTCCGCACCAGGCGCAGGTTGGCGGCTTCGATTTCCAGGCGGCGCAACTGTTCGCTCTGGGTGAGATCTTCCACCATCAGCAACGCGGAGGCGGGCTCGGAGGAATTCCCGCGTCGGAACGGAATGATGGTCACGCTATAGACGGTGCCCGGTGAAGTCTCCGGCTCGAATCGGAACGTCGGGAAAGCGGTGCCGGTTTTGAGCACCTGATAGACCTTGGTGCCGAGGAGTTGCGGCAGATCGCTGAATTCCAATTCTCCCGTGTTGCGGTTGGAGATGGGAAAGAACCTGCGGGCGGTTTTGTTGGCGTGAAGAATGGCGAGATCGCGGCTGACGACGACGCAAGCGCTGCTGAGTTCGCGCAAAATCTCCGCCATGATATCGTTGTTGCCGGCCAACTGGTCGTGGAGCCAGATATTTTTGACGGCCAAGCCCAGGTGTTCCAGCAGGTGGAAGATCAACTCCAGCTCCGGGTTGGCGAGCGGCTCGCCGGTGATATGTCCGTCAAAGACCGCCACGCCGATGACGGTTTCGCGATCCAGCACGGGAACAGCGACCTGGGCTCCGAGCAATTCAAACTCCCTCTGGGTTTCCGGGTCCTGGCGGCTCTCCTCACTGGATCGGCGCAGGATGCGGCCGAGCCGGGTGACCTGGCCGCCGATGCCGCTTTCGAACGAGAGCTCGAAGTGTTCGAGCAACGTCGGGGAAAGGCCTATGGCGCAGGCTGCACGCAGCCGGCGGCTTTCTTCGAGGCTCAATCGTTCGCCCAGCCAGTGTCCCGGCTGGCGGACGAAGATGGCGGCGCGGTTGATGCCGATCAGTTCGCGCAACAGGAGCAGGAACTGCTTGAGCATGGCATTGGCGTCGAGCGAATACGTCAGGATGGCCGAAAAGCCGCGCAAGGCGCCCAAGCTCTGGTAATTGGCCTGCAAACTGGAGGGCGACAGGGACATTGCGGCGGGCGCGGGCGCTTCCCGGGTTGGGATCGAGACGGGAGCGGGAGAGAATTCGGCCGGGCCTGGGGACGTCCAGAGACGGTCCAACAGGGCGGTGAACATTCGCATTCGGAGCGGTTTGGTCAGGACATACGTGGCGCCCTGAAGATAGGCTTCCTCCTCCCATTCCCACTGCTTCGCGCCCGTATAGATGATGACCGGGCACTTGGTCGCGCGGCGCCGAAGCTTCTCGAGAATCCACACCTCCTGGACACCCGTGGTTTCGACATCCACGATGCAGGCGCTGGCGAGGCCGTGTGCCAGCAACGGTTCGGCTTCCTCGACATTGACGCGATGGATGACGCGATACCGTTCAGGGTTGACCCCAGCTCGAAGTGCTTCAGCCAGTTCCGGATGCGGAGCCAGCACCAAAAGGGTTTTCATTTTACAGGCGGGCTGGCCATCGACAGGAACAGATGCTGGTGTTTGGGCTGGGGATATGGCGACTGGGTACCGGTCGAGGTGACAATTCTATCGCGACTGACAATCAGCTTGCGGCTGCGACTGTCACTCAGAACCAAGTGAGACATTCCTGCTGCAGTCACTACCATTAAATAATCCATACCATTGCCGTCCGGTCAATTCATTCTTGGTGAACAGATTAAACAATTTGTTCGCCGGGTTGCAACGGCATGGATTACCGATTTTGGATATGGACGATTACGTAACCCCATTCAGTAGATTTCCGGGACGAAAGAGAGGATGGGAACTGCTTCCGGCTCCGGCGGCTGCGACGGGAGGGCCTGACAACGCTGCGTGACGAGAGGGCGGCCGGTTGGATTACTCCGAGCTGATGAGCTTTTCCCAAAGGGTGTCGTTGAGAAGCACTTTCCGAAGAAACTCGGTGTCGTTTTCCACGACGGGGGCGACGTTTGGATCGAGGGGAAGCTGGATTGTGAAGGTCGTTCCGCGGCCGTTCTCGCTGCGCGCCTCGATTTTTCCGCCGTGGTGGTGGACGATAAAGTAACAGGCCATCAGATGGATCCCGTATTCGACCGGGGAATCGCTGCGCACGACAAAGGGATCGAACACCAGGCGCAACGCCTCCTGCGGGAGCCCGGGGCCGTTGTCGCTGACCTGGATGAGGAGGCTGGGCTTCTGGCTTGCGTCGGCGGGCGTTTGGGCCGAGAGGATGACGCGGCTGCCGGAGGGAAGCGTGGCCAGCTCGTCCTTCAGGAGCAAATCGAAGAGGCGGTAGAATTTGGGCTTGTCCACCCTTAATGGCGGGAGCGAATCCGGAATGTCGTTCTGCACCTGGATATTCTTGGCCGCGAAGGCGGCCTGGAGCCCTTCGATGCTCGAGGCGGCCACTTCGCGGACGCGCACGAGATCGGCAAACTCGAATGCCGGTTTTTCGGAGGCGGTCCAGAGGTCCTTGAGCAGGTTGTTGATCTTTTCGATCTGGCCCTGGACATTTTGATAGTATTCCTTCCAAAAATCGGGGTTGCGCAACCCGTTGAGGTCCATTTTCTCCTCGGCCATTTTGGCCGGCGCCAGGTCCAAAAAGGTCTTCACCGCCACCAATCCGTTCCGAATGTGGTGGCTCAAGCCGGCTGCCAGCAATCCCAGGCTCACGATCCGGTCGGCGATCATCATGTTGTGCAACACGGACATTTTTTCGCGCAACAACTGGTCGCGCTCGCGTTGCACCAGGAAAAACTCAAGACTGCGCTTGAGCGTCTGGTCGAGCTGGGGCGGTTCCCAGGGTTTGGTGACGTATTTGTAAATGGCCCCCGAATTGACGGCCGCGATGGCGGCATCCATGTCGGCATAGGCGGTAGCGAGGATGCGAATGATGTGGGGATGAAGCTGGCGCGCCTTTTCGAGCAGCCAGACGCCCTTTTCACCGGGCATGCGCTGGTCGGTCATCAGCACGCCGATCTCCCCCCCCTGCTGTTCGAGCAGCTTGAGGCCCTCCTTGGCGTTGACCGCCGTCAGAATCCGAAACTGGTCCTCGAAAGCGCGCGCGAAGTATTTCAAGGACTTCTCCTCATCATCCACGTAGAGGATTGCAAATTTCCTGTAATCGTAAGGATTTTCCATAGCAGCTCGGCTTTGTTGCTCCTTCTAATCTCACCCTTTGACGGGAAATTCCAGTGTAAACTCGCAGAACTTCCCGGGCTCGGTCTTCACCAGAATCCGTCCCTCGTATTCCTGCACGATGCGGTAGCAGATGCTCAGGCCCAGGCCCATCCCCTCGCCCACGTCCTTCGTGGTGAAGAACGGGTCGAAAATCTTGTCCAAGTCCGCGGCGGCGATGCCGGCGCCATTGTCGCGAATGGACAGCAGACTGCTGCCGTTGACAATCCGGCCATCGATCCAGATCGTCGGTTTTTCATCCTCGAACGACTTCTTCTTGAAGGCATCGATCGAGTTTTGCAGCAGGTTCGTGAGGACATGGATCAATTTGTTCTTGTTCGCCCAGATCGTCTGGTGTTCGGCGATGTTCTGTTCGATCCGCACCCTGTCCTTCCACTCGTTGCTGAGGAAGCGCAATGCCGCGGCCACGACATCGGCCACTTCCACCTGGTCGCGGCTCTCGGTATCCGGATGCGTAAACATGCGCAAGTCCGAGACGATTGTCTTCACCCGCTTGATGCCCTCTTCGACATCGTTCAAGATCTCGGCGTACTCCTCCCGGTGCTCCGCGGCAAGGTGTTTTCCCTTGTTGCGCAAGGTGAACAGGCCGGTGGTGGCGTAGTTGAGCGGGTTGTTGATCTCGTGGATGATGCCCGCGCTCATGCGTCCAAGCGACGCGAGTTTTTCGGTCTGGACCAACTGCATTTCGGTTTCCTTGAGCTGCTCGATGGTGGACTCCAGGACCTGGTTTTGCTGGGAGACCTTGCGCTGGTACTGGTGCGACTCGACCAGGTTTTTGATGCGCACGTGCAGTTCGGTGGTTGAGAACGGCTTGGCCAGGAAATCGCTCGCGCCCGCCTCCAGCGCGGTCAGCTTGGTTTCCTCATCGGCTCGCGCCGTCAACAAAATGATGGGGATGCCCTGGGTGGAGGTTTTCTCCCGAATTTCCCGGCAGGCCTGGAGTCCGTCCTTTTCCGGCATCATCATGTCGAGCAGGATGATGTCCGGCAGAAACTGGCTGGCTTTCTCGATCGCCTGCTGGCCGTCCACGGCTTCGAGCACCTCGTAATAGGCGCTCAGTTGCGACTTGAGAAAGCGCAGCATGTCCGGTTCGTCATCGGCCACGAGGGCTTTGGGCCGATTGCCGTTGTGCGAAACCTCCACCGGCTTGAGCGAGTCCTGCAGCGCGGTCATGGCGGGGAAGAGTTCCGCGCGCCGATACAGGTTGGCGAGCCATTCTTCGGACGACACCGTGCCGGTTGAAGCGGGGGCGGCGACCTCGACGGATTCCTGGGGTTTCGGCTTTGCCGTCGGGTCGGCCTTGCGGTACGGGAGCCGCACCGTGAAGGTGGTGCCTTTGCCTTCCTGACTTTGGACATCGACTTTTCCGGCCTGGATCTCGGCCAATTCCTTGACCAGGGCCAATCCGATGCCGACGCCCTGGTATTTGCGTTTGGAGGAACCATCCGCCTGCCAGAAGCGGTCGAACACGAAGGGCAGGTTTTTTTCGGAGATTCCCATGCCGGTGTCGGAAAGGGTCAGGACCAGTTCTTCGCCCTGTTTTTCGGCGCGCAGCGAGACCCGACCGCCGGAGGGAGTAAACTTGAGCGCGTTGAAAATGAGGTTCAGCAGAATCTTTTCGAGCTTGTCGCGATCGGCGAGAACCGTGCCCAACCCGGGGTCCACATAGGTTTCCAGCTTGAGCCGCTTGTCGTCGGCGACCTGGCGTGCGGCGCTGGCCAGGCCCTTGACGAACTCCTCGACCTCGACCGGCTCCTGTTTGACTTCCATGCGTCCGGACTCCAGGCGGACGAGGTCTAGCAGGTCGTTGATCAGCTTGAGCAACCGCATGCCATTGGCATGCATCGTCGTCAGCAGATCCCCCGTTTCCTGGTCCATCGAGCGATTGAACCGGCGGAGCAATGTTTCCAGGGGCGCCAGCAACAGCGTGAGGGGCGTGCGCAATTCATGGCTGATGTTGGCGAAGAACCGGCTCTTGATCTGGTCCAGTTCCTTCAACTTCTGGTTGCTTTCCTCCAGCGCCTTGCGGTTCTGGTCCAATTCATACCGAAGGACAAATTCCCGGAAGCGCCACCGGCTGTGCACATAGCTTCCAGTCACAACAATGACGCCTGTCAGTGCCAGAAAGTAGAGGTTGTTGGCAAAAGCCACCCTGGAAACGTCGCCGTGCAATGCACAGGCGATGATGTACATGAGCATTACCAGGGAGACTGCAACCAAGCTTTCGGTGAGGGTCCAATACAAAACGAAGCCGATCAAAAGCAACACGAGATTAAGTCCTGCGTAGTAGGGCGACCGGGACCCTTCCGTCACGTAAATCATCCATGAAATAAAGAAAGAGGGAAACATGGCCAGTAGAACGCCGAGCTTGCGAGGGTGTTTATGTCCGAAAGGTGTTACTACAATCGCCCAGAAGACAGCGATCAACAAAGAACACAGCAGGCGCAGCTCCAGAAAAAGCGACAGGTCCTCGCGGTAAACAAAATAATCCAGAAAGGTGCCCAGAGGCATGAGCAACGCCCCGACCAGGCATCCAACCTTGACGTTGTTGATAATGACCTGCCGGTCGTACTTGACGAACGCCTGTCGTATTTCGACTGAACTGGAGAACATTTCAGGCATTTGTGGGCTTTCGCACCTCCATGAATACATTCACACCCGTGTTTTCGGCAGTTACCGAGACACTGTCCGACGGTGCCTTGTCAGGGGCCAGCACAGCCAATTCCTGTCTGTTGCGGTAAATCAAGTGCCAGCCCAGCATGTACTCCATCGAATAGCGGAACGGGTGTGAACTGTTCATAACAGCGCTCAGGTTGCTGGCCAGCAGAAGGCCGCCGGGGGCGAGCATATCGTAAAGCGTATTCATGAGCCGTTTGCATACTTGAGTGGACATGTAATCAAACAGGCCGGCGCAATAAACGAAGTCATACTGTTCGTTTGGCGATCGAACGACTGATTTCGAGGATTCTTTGAGTATCTGGTGGACGGTCTTTTTGACCAACTGTATTGGAGCGCGGTAACCGCGTCCCTTGTCCATGTCCGTCAATATGCCTCGTAGATATTGGAGGGCTTCTTCACTGAAATCGACCAGCGTCATGTGCATCTGTTCGACTGAGCCATACTCCTGCAGAAACTGCTGCACTTCGACTGCCGGGCCGCAACCCAGGTTGAAAACGCGCGCCACCTTGCGCAAAGCGTTTGCGCGGGCGGCTTCTTCCAGGAGTCGGCGTTTCAGATACATCACCCGGTTACGATGCGCCTGAACGGGTGCCTGGCCGAGCAGCCAAACATTCATCACTTTTGCGAACAGTGTGCCACCTTCATAGGGCGGCCTGAACATCATATCCACCACCTCATAATCACCGGCGAATCCCAGTGGCTTATGATAGGCACGATAAGCAAAAGGGGAACTGAGGATCAACGGATGGAGTTGGCGGCGCAAGTAACTGCGATGAATGGGCTCCAGGTCCGGCTCAAGGTTGCCGGCAATCGATTCGAACCGTTCGATGAACGCATCGATAGAACGGACGATGGGGTCGGCCAGTTTACCGATCACGTCACGCTCAAGTTGACTCCGATCCAGTGAAGGAGAGGAACGAATTTCGAGTTCGATCTGTTCCAGCCAGAGGCGCAAGTCCGAGAGATAGCTCTGCATATCCGCCGTGACCACTTTGAATTCGGGCACGACCCGATAATGCTTCTGCCATTCCTGCACGAAGCCGGTGAATTCGTTTTCGAGCCTGCCATCGGAGAGCATTTCGGAGGTAAACTCCACATCCATCCAGGAGTCCTCGTTGAGGGTCGCTTCGCAGATCGTAGCCAGTCCTGTACTGACCAGGGTTCGGATGACGGCACGACCTGAGTAAATCGTCCGGTCGCGGAGCACAATTCTGAAGTCACTGAGCACTTCCGAAGTGCGCAGGATGAGGGTGGGGCTGTAAATCTCGAATGCCGCCAGGAAGCGCGTGAACCGCAGCAGCGTGGCGTGGATTTCGGTTCCCTGACTGGTTTGGCCGAACACCAAGGAATCCTTCATGTCGTATGTGGCGCCGGAAACGCTGTTTGCTGTGCCATTCTGGGTGGTCATTCTGTTTCTAAATCCTGGAATTACTCATGATGTTCGTGCTTCCAATTTTTCAGTTCGCCGCTTTGTCCGGACATTGAATCAAGAATTTGATGCCTGCCGTTTTGATTTCCTCAACCAAAATCGGCAGTCGTGCATCGGTTTCATAACATTTTCCGAGCCAACGAACAAGATTACCCGGCAGGAAAACAGACCGGCAACACCGGAAGTCATTTCCGGGGTTGCTCCAGGCGACGTCTCCTGGACGGTCCTGTTGGCATCCGCCTTGCTTGACGGGACGCGGATTAGATGGGCCCAATTTGCATAGGGCCGCATTTGTGCAGAACCAATTGCGGAACGTTTGGCCAATCCTTGTCTGGATTTGGGACAGGCGAACGTGTTCCATGCGTCGATGAACATGGAAACGAAGCAGATAACAACCATGAATCGTGTCGTGAAAACACTGGATCATACCGCCGGCCGGGCGGCGTTGAAGTTCCGAATATTCGGCCGCCGTACCGCGGTGCTGTTTTGCGTAATGGTCCTCCATTCCGTCAGCGTGAAGGCGGTGGGGTATCGTCTTCCCAACCAGGACCCGGAGGCCATCGGGCGAGGCAATGCCTTTGTGGCCACGGCAGATAATCCCTCTGCCATCTATTATAACCCGGCGGGTATTTCCCAGTTGGAAGGCCAAGAGATCGGCGCCGGGGTGTATCTGGTTTCGGGGGGGTATAATTACGATTCCCCCGGCGGAGCCTCGGCGCGTGCGAATTCGAATGTTCAACCGGTGCCGCAATTGTATTATGTGGTGTCGCCGGAGGATTTTCCCCTCTCGTTCGGGCTTGGTGTTTACGCTCCCTACGGCCTGTCGCTGGACTGGAGCCAGCATTCGCCCCTCGAAACGATGGCGCAGAAAGGCTCTCTCTTATACCTGTGCTTCAACCCGGTCGTATCCTGGAAGATTCACCGGACACTCTCTATCGCGATCGGCCCCACGATCAACTACTCCTCGGCCGAATTTGAGCGGGCCATTGGTTTGTTTCCCAACGATCAATTCAGAGTCGATGGCGATGGAATGGGATACGGTTTCAACGCGGGCATTCTCTGGCAGCCGCTTGACCAGTGGTCTTTCGGCGTGAACTATCGCTATACCACGACGGTGGACTATCGGGGATCGTCCGCGACGTTGCCGTCGCCGCCCTACCCCGCCTCCACGTCGAGCAGCGCCTCCATCCTCTTTCCGCAATACGTCGTCGCAGGCGTGTCGTTCAGACCCACCGAGAACTGGAACCTGGAATTCGACTTGGACTGGACCGACTGGAATGCCGTCAAACAGATTGTGTTCAAAGGGACGGCGTTTGGAAACCTGGTATTGCCCTTGAATTACCAGTCGAGTTTCATGTACGAGTTTGGCGCGACGCGGCAGCTCGGCAGGGGTTATTACGGAAGCCTCGGCTTTTTCTACAGCCAGAATTCGAGTCCGGACAAGAATTTCACCCCGACCATTCCCGATTCGGATCTGTACCTGGGCAGCGTTGGTTTGGGGCACAAAGGCAAGCACTGGGATTGGGCTGCGGCCTATCAGTTCGGGTACAACCCGGCCCGCAACGTTCAGAACGACCAGTCCGCTCCGCTGGCCGACGGGACCTACCACATCTTCAACGAGGCCCTGAACGTCTCGGTCACTCTGAAATTCTAGGCGGGAAGCCGCGTGCCGGCGCTCTCCGCTTCCAATCCGCTGGCCAGGTCGATCTCGATTTCCTTCACCCAATTCGTCACCCAGAGCTTGCAAACCGCCGGGTCCGTGGTGAGGTCCGGATGAGCCTGAATCGTCAGACTCAGGCGGTTTTGAAAGGTGACACAGCCGGCGCCGACCGACAAGATGCGAAGGACCGGCGGACAAAAAAACCATCCCCCCTGACAGTCCGGCTGCGTGATTTCTTTCTCGCGATCCCAGTCCCCCAGATTCGAGAAGCCGCCCAGGCTCCATTGGGACGCGCCCAACCCGGTGGCGACAAGAGATCGCCGCATCCCCGCGGTGATGAATCGCCCCAGCAAGTACATCTGCCAGTTGGCCCAATGTTCTCCACTGCGCAAGGCGGCGTAAACGCTTCGATGAACGTCGTGCACCATCTCGTAAGATTGCACCCGGACTCCGACGTAACTCGTGTGAACTGCGGTGTCGCGTCCCCGGTCCACCTTGCCCCGGATGTTCACCGGAATCATCCAGGGAACCACCGAGGATTGGTCCTTGAGAGAGGGGCGGATCGCCTTGGTCAAATGCTTCAGCAAAAAGGAGTTTACCGTGACCTCCGCCTTCCTGCAAACATGCCGGATTTGAGTGGTGACTCGATCGTCAAACAGATGCCAGGCCACCGCCGTCGGCGCCTTCGAGCTGTCGCCTGGACCGGACCCCTTTTCCAGGGAGCCCCACTTCACGCGACGACGCGGACTCAAGTATTTCGGCAATGCGCGCAGCAGCGAAAACCAGGACGGGGCGACCGGGTACTTGATTTGAGCCAGCGATTCCACCTTCGCGCCTCTGCGCCTGAGAATCTCCGCCAGGCCGCCGATCCCGTCGAATTCGGTGTGAGGCAGAAATATCCACTCGGGTTCCGTCGCGCCGGGAGGAAGGCGCCCGAAGCGAATCCCGATGAACTCCCCCAATTCTTCCATTGCGATGAACCAGGCAGCTATCGGGTCAATCACGTTTCTGCCCATAACATTGATTCCTTTCCACTGCGGTCACGGGCCGCCATTTGAGCCGCGAAAGATCGCCCCGCGGATCCCGGCTGACAAGGGCAACAAATCCGGTGCACGTTCATCGACCGGCTATTCTGCAAGCACCGCTTCAGGCGTGGAGGGGTGATGTCCGCGCATGGGGTTGTCCGTCGGCTGCGGCGCGCTCCGCGATCGTCCCAGCATGTCATCCTGCACTTTGCGGAAGTGGTACCCGAGGATGGCCAGGCCCAGAAAGTTCTTCACCGATTCGCGCTTGTGGAAAAAAGTCCAAAAGAAGATGCGCCAGAAATCCCTTCGGCCTTCTCGGACCAGGCCCAGCCAGAAAAAGCACCGGATCACGGCCAGCACCACGTCGGGGGTGACGAGAGCCTTTTCCCTGGGCTCTTTGTACTGAGCCAGGAAGGTTTTGACACGGTCGTAATAATTCCGGGGCGAATAGAGTGTCCGCAGCAAGGCGCGGTAATTCGTCCTGAGCGTCTCGCGGTCCATGCGGGTGATGACGTTGGTGTCATCGATGACGTTGTTTGCGAAATACTCGCCCGAGAGCCGCCCCTCACGCTCGAGCCGCTTGTAGAGTTCGGTGCCAATCGGGGCCTGAAGCAACCCGACCATGGCCATGACAATGCCGCTCCCCTGGATCAATTCGAATTGCTGTTGGAAAATTTCGGGAGGATCATGGTCGAACCCGACGATAAACCCGGCCTGGACCTGGAGGCCGGAACGCTGCAGAAAACGAATCTGCTCGGGCAGATTCCGATGCAGATTTTGCTTCTTTTTGCACTCCGCAAGGCTCGCCTCGTTCGGCGTCTCAATCCCGATGAAAATCCAGTCAAACCCGGCTTCATACATCATATCCACCATCTCCTTGTCGTCCGCCAGGTTCATGGTGATCTGGGTGTGGAACGAGATGCCGCGCTTGCCGCGCTTCCACTCGATGAGGGCCGGCAGCAACGTCTGCTTCAAATACGGCCTGCTGCCCATGATGTTGTCATCCACGAAATAGATTTTGCCCCTCCAGCCGGTGGCATAGATGTTGTCCAGCTCGGCGAGGATGTGGGCCGCGGTCTTGGAACGCGGCCGGCGTCCAAACAGCGCGGTGACGTCGCAGAATTCACACTGGTAGGGGCACCCCCGGGAGAATTGCACGCTCATCGCCCCGTAACCCCGGGCGTTGAGCAGCTCGTAGGCCGGGAGGGGCGAGGTGCTCACGTCGGCGAATTCCGTTGTCGAATAAACACGCTTTGGCTCCCCCTTCGCCAGATCTTCGAGAAACCCGCGAAGCGTGACTTCCGCTTCGTTCAGGACCAGGTGATCCACGTCGCTGAACTCACCGGGCCTGCTCGTGAACAAAGGCCCTCCGGCCACGACTTTGACTCCGGCTTTCTTGCAGCGGTCGATCAGGCGGCGCGACGAATCGCGCTGAACATCCATCGCGCTCAGAAACACATAATTCGCCCACTCCAGATCGTCTTCCTGAAGGGGCTCGGTGTTGAGATCCCGGAGCCGCTGCTCGAAATTCTTGGGCAGCATCGCGGCCACCGTCAGGAGCCCGAGCGGCGGAGACCACGCGCGCTTGCCGGAAAACTTCAGCGCATGCGTCAGGCTCCAAAAAGTCTGCGGAACCTCCGGATACACCAGCAAAATCTTCAACGGCGGCATCTGGCCATGACCCCGGCCAGGTCGCCGTCCGCTGTCCATTTGAATTTCCTGTCGATCGTGCGCTTTCATTTGTTCAATCAGAGCTTCCCGGAGGAAACCGCCTCGGCAACGAACCCCTTCTACCCTATTGACTGCAAATCCCTTAACAGAGGTCCTGGCACAATGCAATGATTAGTTTTTCAAATTTTATCTTCCACGACGCCTACTGGCAGGGACCGGTGAGTCCGCGTCACCCCGCCGAAAATCGGCGGCTCTCCGAACGATCCGCCGCGGCCGGATGGCCAACATTACTTCAAAAATGCATCCCCACGGTCAACAGGATGGCGTGGCTGATAAAATCATACGTGCCATCGGCTGTCTGTCCCGAGATGCGTCCGGCGGTCGAGGGGCTGCTGCCGGCCACCGTGCGCGCCGGGCCGTATCCGAACTGGTAAGCCAGGTCGATGTCGAAGCGTTTGACTTTGACCCCCGTGCCGACGCTGAAGAAATGCCGGTCAAGGTCCGCTGCCAGCGGGGTGTAATTGGCGTCCGGAACCGAGTTCTCGTTGTAAACGTACCCCGCGCTCACGTGCCAGCCGTTGTCAAAATACCGCGTCGCCCCGAACTCGAACATCCAGCTCGGCTGCCAGTCGAGTGTCAGTGAGATGTCCTTCTGCAACGGGTACGTGGTGGCGGCCTGCTGGATGTTGATCGTTCCAAAACTGCTCCAGTCCGTATAGTCGGCGTCAAACTCCAGGTTCCATTTGGGCGTCGGGCGATAGGAAATGCCAAAAACCGCGTTTAAGGGGAATGAAAAGTCCGTTTGAGCCTCTTCCTGCGTGGGAGGGATCTGCGCAGGTCTGGCGAAATCCGTGTGGCCCTTGAGTGTGACGGTGGAGGAACTGCGCAGGGAAGCGCCAATCGAAATCATCTCGTGCGGTTGCCACAGCACGCCCAGGTTGTAACCCACGCTCCAACCGTCCCCTCGAAAATGGAAATAGTCGGGAAGAGAAGGAATTTCATTCCGGCGGAGGCCCTGTTCCAAATCTGTGTTGGCGTAGTTCACCGTCACGCCGCCGGCGATCGAAAAATTAGGCGCCAGCTTCAGGGCCACCACCGGATTGGCGGTCAAATAAGTCAGCGAGCCCCTCGTGGCGACGGATCGAAACCCTGTGTCCTGGGGCCAGCTCACGCCGAGGCCGTATGGCGAATAAATGCCCACTCCAAAGCTCACCGGCAACTCTTCCGGGGTGTAGGTGTAGAAGAACTGTGGAACGGTGGCAAAGTTCTTCTGGTCGTAATAGGTCTGCCCGCTGTTCGCGGCGCTGCTCGGGGGTTTGTAGCTCGGGTCGAGATAGATCTCGTAGAGTCCCGCGCGGAAATTATTACCATCGAGCTGGGCAATCCCGGCAGGGTTGTAGTATATGGCGGACGGATTGTCCGCAGTGGCCACGAACGCCTCGCCGCGCGCGCTGGCAAAAGCGTCCTGGCTGGCAAGGCGCATTCCGTTCGCCAAAACCGTCCACGGCACACCGCCCAAAACGGCGGCCGCCAGGAGCTTGAACGTCTCGCGTCTGTTCATAAACACCGGTTCATTGATTCAAACAGCGGAACAAACACCGTAGGTATGCATGAGTGACCCGCGTAAGCAAGCAAGTTCCCTGCCGGGCTTATGGGAGCCAGGACGCGTCTTTTCAATTGGGCAAGCTCCAGAGAGCCGGAGAGCCTCTGAGTCATCGGATTCGTGTTGTCGCTGCCCGGGAATGGTTCAAAACGGTGTGCCTGCCGGCGGCGTAGCTTTGCGCAATCGCCCCGGAAATGTATTCCTTCGCGCGGACCACCGCCTCGACCAGTCCGCAGCCCAGGGCAAGATGGGCGGCGATGGCCGCCGAATACGTGCACCCGGTTCCGTGAGTCGCCATCCGCCGGATGAACGGCGCCGTCAAAAGCAGTTCCTCCCGCCCATCAAAAAAGATGTCCGCTGCTTCCCTGGCGTGCCTCAAATGGCCGCCTTTGACCAGCGCAGCGCAGCCGAAGCGCCGGCGGATCTCCTTCGCAGCCCATCGCATCTCTTCCAACGACGTCAACTCGCGATCCACCAGGATTTCCGCCTCAGGCAGGTTGGGAGTGACGAGCGCAGCCAGGGGAATCAATTCACGCTTCAGGATTTGGATGGCCGAAGGCTTCAGCAAACGCGAACCGCTGGTGGCCACCATGACCGGGTCCACGATCAGCGGCGGACGCCTGCCGCCCTGGAAGAACGCCGCCACCCGGCGGATGATCTCCGTTGAATACAGCATGCCCGTCTTGACGGCGGCGGGGTGAAACTCAACCCAAACCGCCTCGATCTGCTGACGGACGATTTCAGGCCGGCAGGCCTGAATGGCCAACACCCGCTTCGGATTCTGCGCGGTGATGCACGTGATAGCGCTCGTCCCATGAACGCCGAGCGATGCGAACGTTTTGAGGTCCGCCTGGATGCCGGCGCCGCCGCCGCTGTCCGAACCCGCGATGGTGAGGGCCACCGGAATGCTCTTGGGCCTGCTGACGATCATGAACTCAATTTCGCACCTGCAAGAGCAAACTTCCGATCGCCGCAAATATCAAGAAACAACGAAGTAGCACAAGTCGTTAATAACCTCCTGCGAATTGACGGAGTTTTTGAAATGCTCTTCGGTGAAACACGCAGCAACCATGCCCCGAAAAGAACTTGCGCCGTAACAACCAATCTTTACGATTCGTCTGTTCGGCAAAGTCTCGTTAAAATCTGAAAGTAAGCTCGGCTTTCGGGCATGTCGCGGGCATGTGCAGAAAGCACAAAGCGAGGTTCTTGGCAACTCGGAGCGGAGATAAAACGGTTTTGCCTCGGCCCCCCTCAGGAGGAAGATTTGTACTTCAACAGGCAAGCCCATTGCCAAGTCCTTTGCGAAACCATCCCGTTCATATCCAGCTGATTTCACTGGAAATTCGCGGCTCTGTTGCGGCGTTTCAAATCCCGGAAGTGCACGCAAGGCAGGTGAACTATGGCAAGTAAAAAGACCCCGGCCATGAGCAAACTCATCGCTTGTCCCCTTGCCACGACCAACTCGCCGGCAATTGACAAGGTGCTGTGTCCTTTAGGATCTGCGATGTTCTCCGAACAGGCATGGGGAGAAATTGCTCGCAGCCTGAAGCTTTCGGGCCGGGAGCTTCAGATCGTGCGCGGGGTTTTCGACGATCACACTGAATTCACCATCGCCGCGAACCTCAGCGTTTCGCCGCACACCGTTCATACGTATTGCGAGCGCTTGCATCACAAGCTCGCCGTGACCGACCGGGTGAAACTGGTCCTGCGCGTCACAAATGAATTTATTGCGCTGACATTCGCTCCTGAAAGTGGGCTGCCTCCCATCTGCGCCCACCGGGCCGCCGGACGTTGCCCTCTGCAGCCCAATTGACTTCAGAAAGCAGGGTTCACTCAAAAGCGTTGCTGTCAGCCGAGCAGCCGACTTTTCAAGTTTTCTGAAAGCGCAATAATACTTTTTGAAATGACCCGAAACTGAGCGGCCCGCGTCTCACGGAGGCGGAAACGAGTGGTAGCTCGCGTGCCGGAGTTTGAAAAGGCAAATGAGCCCCGAACGGACGGCGAGAATCAGAAAAGAAAACAGAAAGGCAACATATGAAAGTATATCAACGAATTGGTTTAATAGCGGCGATGCTGTGCGGGATTGCGGCGCTTGAGGCACAGGCGCAACAGGCAGGAATGGAGGTGGGGCCTAGTTCCTTCATTTTCAACTTTGATGAAAACGCCAATGGGTTGATGGATCTGAACGGAGGCGGGTGGGCTGGTCACGGAGGCATTACAGCAGTAGATCCCACCACAGGCACCAGGACGCTCATGTATACCGTGAATGCTGCGGGGTTGGTGGCCAACGGCGACGTCCGGATCTATGACGATGTCATCGGCGTCGGCGGACATATAAGCGACGTGCTTCGGTTCACGGACTCCAATGGTGACATAGCAGGCCAAACCGCTGACCGGATGTTTTTTTATTCCGATGACATGGACGGTGATCTGGCCGACAAGGGCATCCCTGCTGTTTTGTTCCCAAATGACGGCGGCGGGATTCTGGAGGTTAACGGCGCATTTACCTGGATTCCCAATGGTGCGGGGTTCAATGTGTATAATGGTATTAGCGACGTTCCTGAACCGGCATCGTTTAGCTTGGTGATATTGGGCGGATTGGTTGGTCTTCGTCGCCTGCTCCGGCGGAAGCAGGGTTGACTTCGCCTTTTTGATTGGGGGGTACTTGCTAAAAAAGCCGGGCCGGTCGTCTGGTTCGGCTTTTTAATTCGACCGTTAGACAACGTGCGGAAATACTTTCTCCGTGAACGGGTCGGCCCTGACCCGTTTTCAGGATCCGTTTTGACCGCCTCGCACGACTTGTTGTTCAACCGCGCCTTGCGGAACAATTCCAAACCCTGCTTCCCGGCGCTGCGGATCGACTGGGTTCGGGACAGTGGGCGGAAAATGGGGGCTTGTGCCTCAGCGACTTTGGCTTTTGACCGGGTCCGCCCCGGCCTATACTTCCGGGCATGGACAAAGAGCAAGTGGCCGAAATCCTGGTCAGCATTGGTACATTGCTTGAGTTGAAAGGGGAAAACCCGTTCAAAACCCGCGCCTATCTCAACGCGGCGCGCTCCCTCGAAACCTCCAACGAATCCCTCGGCCGGCTCGTCGCCGAAAACCGGCTGGGCGAAATCAAGGGTATCGGCGAAGCGTTGCAGAAGAAAATCACCGAGCTGGTCCAGACCGGCAAACTGGCCTATTACGAGGAGCTGAAAGCTTCCGTGCCGCCGGGTTTGTTGGAGATGCTGGACATCCCCGGGCTCGGTCCCAAAAAGATCAAGGCGTTGCACGACGAATTGGGGATCCAGAGCGTCGAACAGCTCGAGCTCGCCTGCAAGGAAGACAAGGTCGCCGCCCTCCGCGGCTTCGGCGCCAAGACCCAGGCGAACCTCCTGGAAGGCATCCAACGCCGGCGTCTCTATGCGTCGAAACATCTGCTCGATGACGCGCTGCGGACCGCCGAGCCGCTACTGGACAACCTGCGCCTGCATCCGGACGTGATCCGCTGCAGCGCCGCCGGCAGCCTGCGCCGGCACCGGGAGATCATCGGAGACATCGACCTCCTGGTCTCGGCCAGGAATCCGGCCGGCATCATCGACTACTTCACGACCCAGCCCGGCGTCCTCAACGTCCTCGCCAAGGGGCAGACCAAAGCCAGCGTGCTCCTGGAGGGCGGGATCCAATCCGATCTGCGCGTCGTCAGCGACCGCGAATTTCCGTTCGCGTTGATGTACTTCACCGGGAGCAAGGAACACAACATCGTCCTGCGCCAGCGCGCCATCGATCGCGGCCTGAGACTGAATGAATACGGCTTGTTCCGCTCGAAAGAGGAGACGCGAGACCCGAAGTTGCTGGTGCCGTGCCGGACCGAGGAGGACATCTTCCGCGAACTCGGGCTGCACGACATCCCTCCCGAGATGCGCGAGGACATGGGCGAGATCGTGCTGGCGGAGAAAGAGCCGCTGCCGCGGCTGGTGCAATGGAGCGATTTGAAGGGTTCGCTCCACAACCACTCGACCTGGAGCGACGGCCACCAGACGCTCGAGCAAATCGCGGCGTCCATGGTCGAACTCGGCCTTTCCTACTGGGCGATCACCGACCACTCGAAATCCTCGTTCCAGGCAAACGGGCTCGACGCGGCCCGCGTGCGGAAACAAATCCAGGAGATTCGGGATCTCAACCGGCGTCTCGCGGATGAAGGGGCCCGGTTTCGTCTGTTCACCGGCTCCGAAGTGGACATTCTGAAGGAAGGCAAACTGGATTTTCCCGACGATTTGCTGGCGGAACTGGATGTGGTCGTGGCCAGCGCCCATCAGCGTCTCGCCGAAAGCGAGGCGGAAACGACGAAGCGGCTCATCCGCGCGGCTGAAAACCCGTGGGTCCACATGCTGGGCCATCTCACGGGCCGGCTCCTGCTCGAACGGGAACCTTACAAGGTGGACCAGCGCGCGGTCATCGACGCCTGCGCCGAAACCGGCACCTGGATTGAACTCAACGCCAGCCCGATGCGGTTCGACATGGACTGGCGCCAGTGGCCTTATGCCCGGAGCAAGGGCGTCAAATGCGTCATCAACTGCGATGCCCACCGCTTCGAGCACGCCGGCTTCCTGCGCCTGGGCGCCGGCATCGCCCGCAAAGGCTGGCTGACGAAGGAGGACGTGATCAACACCCTGCCGCTGCCGAAACTGTTGCAGGAGCTGAAGCGGAAGCGGGCGCGTGTCAAATCGTAGCAGCCGAGGTGAGGGCGTGTTTACGAGTTGTTAAAGCGCCCGTTCCAGAATTTGCGTCAGTTCCTCCGGCGTGAGCGTGACCGGATTTGCCTTCATGCTGCTTGCTGTCGCAGCTTTCCCAACGATCTCGTTCATGGCCTCGCGGCGGATGCCATAGGTGCCGAGTCGTGGGATTCTTAAATCGGCAACCAACCGGCCCACCCACTCGACTCCATCGTCCGCAACCGCGCCGGCCTTCCCGGTGAGCAGGCGCGCGACTTCGTCGTATCGGGAAATGGCTTCGTTGCCGGGCTGCCGCTCGCGCAAGGCGCGCAGGTTGGTTTCCATGACGTGCGGCAACAGCGCCGCGCACAGAGCGCCGTGCGGCGCCGGAAACATCCCGCCCATCGGCCCGGCAAGACCGTGGACCGCCCCCAACCCGGCATTGGCCAGCGCGAGCCCGCCGAAAAGACTTGCGACCGCCATGTCCTGGCGCGCACCCCGATCGCCTCCATTCGAGAAGGCCTTCGGCAACGATCTCGCGGCGCGGGGCATGCCCTCGCGGCAAAGCGCGTCCGTCACCGGATTCGCCCGCGAGCAGACAAACGGCTCGATGAGTTGCGTGAGCGCGTCCAGACCGGTGCTCGCCGTGATCTCCGGCGACAACTCATACGTCAACTCCGGATCCACCAACGCCACCGCCGGCAGCAGGTAAGGACTGCGCAGGCTGACTTTGAGGCGGTGTTCGGGCGATGCCAGCACGGAATTTCGTGTCACCTCGGAGCCCGTGCCTGCCGTCGTCGGAATCGCGATGCACGGCGCCGAGGGCTTTGCCAGCGCCCTGCCTTTCCCGACGACCTCGAGGTAGTCGAACAAGTCCCCGTCGTTGGCGAGCATCGCGGCGACGGCTTTGCCGGCATCCAGGGCACTGCCGCCGCCGATGCCGATGACAAAATCGCACCCCTCGCTTTTCGCCCGAGCGACGCCGGCCCGCACGGTCTCAATCTCCGGCTCGCCGGGAACCGGATAGGTGACGGCATTCAGCCCGTGCTCGCGCAGGATGCCGAGCAACCGTTCCGCGCGCTCCACCCGCCGGCCTGTCACCACCAGCGCGCGCCGGCCCAGCTTGCCGGCGATCCCGCCCGCTTCCTTCAGCCTGCCGGCCCCGAAGAAGATGCGTGACGCCGTGGCAAATTCGAAATGCAGTCCTGTCATGATGGTTGCCCCGTTCATGGAAACAGGGCCGTCTTTCCCGGCGATTTTCCGGCGTCCAAGGCGTGTTCCGGAAAGCCGGCCACGATTATGGAGGCGCGGCCTCTCACCAGTCCGGGTCCTCGGGAAAATGGTTCAGGAATTTCACGCTCGAACGCGGTTCAGCCATCCAGGGCGCGACGGCGTCCCGCCACACTTGATAATGCCGGGTTTCCTTGTGCACGGCGGGAGCCTCGGGCGTACGATACGCCTCCACCAGGACGAATCGCGTCGGATCCTGCTGCTGCTGCAGGACGTCGAACCGCGCGATGCCCGGCTCCTTCACACTCTGGCGGGCATTCTCGACCGTCGCCTGTTTGAATTGATCCACGAATTCCGGCTTCACACGAATATGCACATGAACGACCAGCATGGTTTTCCTTTCGTCTGGATCTCATCTCCAGGAAATCACGCGCTCAAAGTACCCGGCCAGAATGGATTGACACGACTTTTCTGCGGGGCAATTACAGAATGAATCTTCGCGCTCGATTGGCTGTTCCTGTTCAGCGGCCGGTTCCTGGTTTTGGACTTGCCAATTAATACTTTGTAATGCAAAGTGTATGTCATGGAAACGAATCAGGTCTCCGAACATCTCCAGGTCATCCGCACCTTGATGGAACGTTCCGCGCTCTACCGCCGGGAGCTTGCTCCCGTCATGCTTTCCACCGGGACGCTTGGAGTCGCCGCGGCCGCCATCGGGCTGGAGTTGCATCTTGAATCCATGGGGGCGTTCGCCGGGCTGTGGCTGTGCACGGCGGCGGTGGCCGTCGCCGGCGCGTTTCTCATCGCGCGGCGACAGGCATTCAAGGACCATGAATCGTTCTGGTCGCCGCCCACCCGCCGCGTGGCCCACGCGCTGTTGCCGCCGCTCCTGGCGGGAATGTGCCTGGGGCTGACGTTGGCCTGGGTCGGCCTCGCCAATCCGGTTATTTTGACTTTCACCTGGCTGCTGTTCTACGGATGCGCCCTGCATGCGGCTGGATTTTTCATCCCTCGCGGCATGAAGTTGTTCGGGTGGGTGTTCGTCGGACTGGCCTGCACCAGCTTGATGTTCCTGGCAATTGTCCCGCTGAAGGTCGTGGTCAGCGCGCATTGGCTCATGGGCTTTTTCTTCGGCGTGCTGCACCTGGCCTGCGGCGCGTATTTGCGTCTGACTGCAAGAAGGAATTCCGCCGCGTGAACCCAGAACCGTTCCTCCAGCTCGACCGTGTGATCCACGAGAAAGGGCGGCTGGCCATCATGTCCATGCTCGCCGCCTCGCCGGAACTGTCGTTCACCGAGTTGCGCGACACGCTCGGAATGACCGACGGAAACCTCACGACACACATCCGCACACTGCAGGAGGCCGGCTACGTCTCCGTGACGAAATCCTACCAGAACCGCCGCCCGCTCACGACCTGTTCCCTCACCGTCAGGGGCCGAAAATCCTTCTCGGAATACGTCAACCTGCTGGAACAAATCGTCCGCCAAAACCGGGCTA
>Ga0224555_1001197_pt1 | contig 37283 bp, 29 predicted proteins | sample 714S23034metaG_FD_180687 | JGI IMG/M metagenome (GOLD analysis project Ga0224555, IMG submission 180687) | Peat soil microbial communities from Stordalen Mire, Sweden - 717 S2 30-34 | ecosystem: Environmental > Terrestrial > Soil > Wetlands > Peat | place: Sweden: Norrbotten County, Stordalen... | reverse complement strand
CCATGGCCTCGCCCGCGCCTGGGTCTGCCTCGGGGAATTGTCTCCTTCAAAAATAAAACTTCAGCGCGAACTGAATCTGTCGCGGTGCGCGCGCCGCCAGTGGGAAGCCGAATCCGGTCTGACCAAATTCCAGGGGCGTGGGCTCGGCGCTGATCGCGCCAAACTGTCCAAACAAATAATTCACACGGTTAAGCACGTTGAAGAATTCCGCACGGAATTCGAAATGCTTGTGCTCGGAAATCGAAAACTGTTTGACCAGAGAGGTGTCCCAGGCTTTGTATCCCGGGCCCTCGATGTTGTTGCGTGGGGCGTTGCCGAAGGTTCCAAGGGTAGTGTTGTTCGCAAACGCGCAGGTGTTAAACAGTGTTCCCGCGATGCACGGCGTGGAGTTGGGATTGCCGACCATGGTGGGGCGGGAGCAATAGAAGCCGACGCTGCCGCCGCAGTCGCCGCCGGAGACATTGTTGATGTCAGTGGCGGTGTAGTAATTGCCGGTGGCGGCGGAAAAGACGCCGGTCATTTGCCAGTCGCCAATGATCCGGTTTACGACGCCGGAAGCGTCTTTGGCAATCGCGCGTCCGCGACCGAAGGGCAAGTCGTAGACATAGTTGAAAACGAAGCGATGGCGCACGTCGAAGTCGGCATTGCCGTAGTTCTGGTTGGGGAAGCGCTGGTCCTGGAAATCGCCGTTGTTTACGGATCCCAGGCTGGCGCTGGAGGCGTTATCGAGCGCATGCGCCCAGGTGTAGGCCGCTTCGTATTGAAGTCCGTGCGAGTAGCGCTTCTCCAGGCGAACCTGCAGCGAGTCGTAATTCGACTGCGCATTCGAGCGGAAAGTGTCGATGGAGACATCGAGCGCGGGATTGCAATTGCTAGCGTCCGCATAGTTATTCGCAGGGTTCAGATCGCAAGGACCGTTAGCGCCGGGCCAATCATTATTCTGGGCGGGACGCCGCGGCGCGGTGGGAAGCGAGTCCGTCCCCAGCACGGGAACGGCCTGATTGCCGTTGTAGAAGGCGAAGAGCTTCAATCCGCGCGAGCCTCCGTAGGAAATTTCGAAAACGGTGTCGGCGGGCAATTGGTACTCGATACCCAGGTGCCACTGCTGAGTGTAGGGCGTCACCAGATGCGGATCGAGCGAGTAGAGCTCGGGTGCGTTCGGGTTGCTGAGCGAGGTGGAGGGAAAGCCCTGCGACAGGACGTTGAGCGGCAAGCCGCCGTTGTTCGCGGACGAGATCGAGCAATCCTGCTGATTAGCCGCGCCATTTGCGGAGGGCGCGGTACAGTTAGTGTTGAATGCCTCCGAAGACAAGAACGGAGGATTGAAGCCGGGGCTCGGGTTGGAGAATGGGCCGTTTTCCTGCCCGCCATAGAAGATGCCATAGCCGCTGCGGATGACGACCTTGTCGGAAAATTGGTAAGCCAGCCCAATGCGGGGCGCGAAATTGTTGAGGTCGGGAGAGATGAGCCCGCGCGAACCGTTGTTCTGAATGGTGAGCTCAGTGCCGAGCGTGGGCGTCAACTGCGTCTTTTGTCCACTGGGAAGGATCAGCGAGATCGGGTTGAAATCGAAGTTGGCCTGGTTGTTATTGGCTTCTTTGATGGTAGTGAAAATTTCATAGCGGAGGCCCAGATTCAGTGTGAGCTTCGGAGTTACCTTGAAGTCGTCGAGGGCATAGACCGCGTAAATCTGGCGGTTATAGATGACGTTGGGGGTCACACTGGTGATTTCTCCTCCGTCGGAAATGCCCTGCATGAAAGAGGCGAAGGCCTCGCCGCCGGTGCCGGGGTCGGCGAGATTGTCGTTGATGAGGAAGTTGTCGCCGAAGCCCATTGCGCCACGCGCTTCGGCCGGTTCGAGCATCGTGAACTGTTCGAAGCGCAGTTCGGCGCCGAACTTCACGGCGTGGCGACCTCGGGTCCAGCTCAGATTGTCGGTAAAAACATAGCTGTGCTGCTTTTCGTCGGCGGGCAGGAATTCCGAAGCGCCAATGCCCGTGGTGCCATCGCCGAAGCCGATATAAGGCAGGCCGCCGATGTTCTGGCCCGCCTCGAAGGGAACTCCGGGAAAGGGGATGGGGAGCTGCGCCGAAACATTTTCGTTGGAATACAGATTGTAGCGATGGGAGTTGAGGTAATTGAAGCCAAAGCGAAATTCGTTGACCAGGTTGTTGCGAAAGGCGTGGAGCTCACTGGCCGCCAGGCCCTGGGCGGTGTTCTTGCTGTAGCCATCCTGAAAGCTGCCACCGTCGAGCACGTTGTTGAACGGTGAGGGCAGGAAATTACTGTCGTTGCCGTAACTGTAGCGGGCGAAAAAGTTATCCTTCCCGCTAAGGGTTTGGTCCACACGAACGTCGAACTTGTTCTCGGTTTCGCTGCGCTTGGGTTCGGACAGGTAGTTGCCGGCGGTCTGCAGCGTGCTGATGTTGACATTGGGCGCGGGAAACAAATTAGCCAGTTCCTGGGCGAGCGGATCGATAGCGGTATTAGTGCCACTATTGCCCTGGAACTTGTTAGTCGGCACCCCAGCGGAGGTGGTGCCGATGGGGGCGCTGCACGGTCCGCCATTAAACGCGGAGTTGCTTTGCGCCAGGATCGGATTAAAGATCTCACCCTGGTAAGTCGGGTTGCCGCTGCAATCGAGTACACCCGGGTTTGGATTGCTGAGCTGGAGAAATGCGGAGAAATCTCCGCCAACCTCGGCGGGCGTCGGCACCGTGGACAGTTGCGGCAGCGCCTGGCGAATTCGCAGGCCTTCGTAGTCTCCGAAAAAGAACATTTTGTTCTTGATGACGGGTCCGCCCAGGGTAAAGCCGAACTGGTTCTGCTTGTAGGGCTGTTTACCGAAGATGTCAAAGTAATTGTTAGCGTCCACTTTTTCGTTGCGCAGAAACTCCCACACGTCGCCGTGGATCTGGTTGGTGCCAGACTTGACGACGGCGTTCATGATGGCGCCGTTGCCGCGGCCGAATTCGGCGCTGTAGGAATTGGTCTCCACCTTAAACTCGGCGATGGCGTCCACGGAAGGCTGAATCACGTAAGCGGCGCCGTTCAGCACGTCGCCTAGATTGGCATTGTTGTCGATGCCATCGAGCAGAAAGTTATTTTGCAGAGAGCGGGCGCCGTTGGAGCTGAACCCGTAGGTGGTTTCGACGCGCGATCCGGGCTCGGCGGCAGCGATGCCGACGCCGAGAAGCGCGAGTTGCGCGTAGTTGCGTCCGTTCAAGGGAAGCGCGTTGATGCGCCGGCTGTCCACCACCTGGCCCAGTTCGGAGGTTTCGGTTTCGAGCTGCGGACGTTGGCCGGTGACCGTGACGACTTCCGTTGCCATGCCAGGCTCAAGCTTCAAGTCCACGCCGATGCGATCCTGGATGTTCACTTGCACCGGGCCAGCAACCGCCTGCTTGAATCCCTGCTTTTCGACGGTGACACTATAACGGCCGATCTTGAGCGGGCTGGCGACATACTCTCCCTGATCATTGGTGGAGAGAGTCAACTGAAGGCCGCGATCGACGTCGGTCACAGTGACCTTGGCGCCTGTGACCACCGCACCGCTCGAGTCGCGCACCAGGCCTACAATGGCTCCGGCATCTTTTTGCGCCCATAGCGGCGGGGCCAGCGCAAGCAGCAGAGACGCGAGGAATATAGAAGAGAGAAGGGCTGAGAGAGTTTGCGGGCGAAGAAAACGGATGGGCATGGCGAGGCTCCTCGACGCTAAGCCCGAATGTTTGCCAGCGGCTTTTGGGCCCGGCGAAAAATTCGGGTCTTGAAACTGCAAGCTTCCGGTGTAATATTACGAACTATTACTTTTACTTTCGTTTTATAGCTTTTGTCAACTGCGATATTTTGGGTTGGCGGAGCCACAGATGGTAGAACATCAGGTAGAACACCAAAGAAAGAGGTTACTCATGATCGCCCGCAAATACGGGATGGCGCTGATCGCAAGCACGCTGGGTACGGTACTCGGCCTCATATTCATGCTGACGGCTTGCTCAAAGCTGTCGAAATCGCCGCTCCAGTTGCCGCTGAAGACGGCAACCGCCAAGCCAGAACCCACCCAGCCTTCCACGATCAATGTGGATGTGAAGGACGGCGGCCCGGTGGTGCTGACCACGAGCGCGGCGGAGTTTCAGGTGACGCCGGACGGTTATGTGCAGGCATTTCTGTTGAAGGATGGAAAGAAGCTTTCGCTGGACGAGCCCAACGTCGGCGCTCCCGCCGACAGCGATTATGTTCGGGTCGGGGGCAAGGATGTGCATTTCACGCTCGACTTCCAGCAGGCGCAGGTGCACGAAGCGATCGGAAAGATGGGAGTCGGGAAGCGGGTGGAGATTCCGGCGCGTCCGCTGGGGCCTTCGGGGACAAATTTGCAGCGCGTGCTGGCGCTCGAAGTCTATGACAATTTCCCGAACATTCTGCTCAGCACTGTGGAATACAAGAACACGGGCGCGAGCGAAATTGCCCTCGAAAAAAGTGTGAATCAGAGGCGCCAGTTGAACGCGCGCCTGGGCGATGCGAAAGCGCGGCCGTGGGAAATGTGGTCGTTTCACGGCGCAAGCTACGATTGGGGAAAAGACGATGTCGTGAAGCTGACGCCGGCTTTCTCCCAGCCCAACGTCATGGGAGACATGGTCAAAGGCGGCTATGGTGGCGGGATCCCGGTGGTGGCTTTCTGGACGCGCCAGGTGGGCGAAGCGGTCGGACACGTGGAGACGATTCCAATCTCCGCGGCGATCCCGGCAAAAGTGGGATCCGATGGACGCGTGAATACCGAGGTGGACTACGCCGCCAACATTACGCTGAAGCCGGGCGAGACATACTCCACCCCGCGCAGTTTCGTCTCCGTCTATGCGGGCGATTTCTATGAGCCGCTGCGGATCTGGTCGAGCGTTCTGCAGAAGGAAGGCTGGGAACTGCCGAGGCCGTCGAGCGAAGCCTACAACGTGAGCTGGTGCGGCTGGGGATACCTGGCCGACGTGACGCCGGCGCAGATGCTGGGCACGGTTCCGAAGTTGAAGGAGATGGGCATCAAGTGGGTGACGCTGGACGATCGCTGGTTCGATGTCTATGGTGACTGGAATCCGCGCCCGGATACTTTTCCCGGAGATTCCATTAAGAAGATGACGGATGATTTCCACAAACAAGGGATGCTGGCGCAGTTGTGGTGGCTGCCGCTCGGGGTCGAGGATGGCGAGGGCAAGTACGAGTCGCACAAATACTCTGTGTCGAAAATCGCGCAGGAGCATCCGGAGTGGCTGATTCTGGACAAGAACGGCAAGCATGCGCACATGACTCGTGGCCTGGCGGTGATGTGTCCGGCAGTGCCGGAAGTGCGGGCATATCACAAGCAGCTGACGGAAAAATTCATACGCGACTGGGGATTCGACGGCAGCAAGTTGGACAACATCTACAGCGTTCCGGCCTGCTACAACCCGGCGCACCATCATAAGTCGCCGCAGGATTCGGTGAATGCGATGGGGGATGTGTACAAGGAAATTTTCCAGACGACGCGTGCGCTGAAGCCGCAGAGCGTGACTCAGGCCTGTCCGTGCGGCACGCCGCCCTCCCTGGCATGGCTGCCGTTCATAGACCAGGCGGTGACCGCCGACCCGGTGGGAGCGGTGCAGGTGCGGCGGCGGATCAAGATGTATAAGGCATTGCTCGGGCCCGAATCGGCGGTCTACGGCGATCACGTCGAACTTTCTGCGATGACCAAAGTGGGCAACGACTGGAGAGAACACGGCGACGATTTCGCTTCCACGATTGGAGCCGGAGGCGTGGTGGGGACGAAGTTCGTCTGGCCCGATCCCGGCCCGAAATTCAAGGACGTCAATCTGACCGCTGCGAAAGAAGAGCGCTGGAAGAAATGGATCGGCTTGTACAACCAGAAGATGCTTTCGAAGGGAGAGTTTCTAGACCTTTACGTGACCGGCTACGATACGCCTGAGGGATATGCCATCGCGAAAGACGGCAAAACGTATTACGCGTTCTTCACCCCGGCCAACTGGAAAGGCGAAGTCGAACTGCGCGGGTTGAAGCCCGGGAAGTATCGGGTGAGTGAGTATGGCGAGGGCAAAGACCTGGGCACGGTAGACGCGGCTGCCAATGGCGTGGCGAAACTGGCGGCGGAGTTCAAGGATCATCTGCTGCTCGAGGTCAGCGCGCAACCGTAAGTACTTCCACATCGCCAAACCTTATCGCCTGACCTTGGTAACGTTGCCGTGTGAGAAACCGCACCACAGAAGCTCCCGCCCTGTGTTCGAATGGCGGTAGAGGGTCCGCTCATGCGTGTCTGCCGAGCGTTGCTGTGTGTCGCTGCAGTCCTCGCCTTCGAAATCGTAGCTTATGGCGCGCCCTTTGTAGTGTTTCCGAAGGCCGGCCAGTTGTCCTCACCAGACGGGCGGTTCGTGGTCCGTAATGCTGACCGCGAGGCTCCTTTCTCCGAGTACGTCGGTACCTTCCACTTCTTATTCCTTGAGGACACGGGCAGCGGCCGTTCCCGCAAACTCTGCGACTATGTTGGCGTAGCCGCCGTAGCCTGGGCAACGGACGACTTGATCATCGTGACGCAGTATGTCAGCAAGTACGCTTCCCGTGCATTGGTTTTTGTTGCCGATGACTCGTGCGACGCCGTGGTGATCGACAAGCCGTTGCTCACCAATCTTGTTCCCGTCAGCTTGCGTCCCCAACTGCGGGAAAACGACCATGTGTTTGTGGAGGCGTCGCGAGTCGAGGGGGAGACGCTCACGCTCCGCGTATGGGGATATGGGAAGCATGACGCCAAGGGCTTTTCCTGGCGCTGCGAGTACAGCTTGTTCGAAGGCGGAATTTCCTGCGAGGAATGAACCGGAACCTTATTCACCTGGCCGACTATGCCAAGTGCCTATATCGGCAGCCTTTCCTTCGCGCCGTAATGCAACGACAACAGCGAAATCAGTTGTGAGGGTACACACGCGATGAATGGGGGTTTTCACAAACTTCTTCCAGTTTGAACCGGAATCTCTTTCAACGTCACCAACGATCAGCAGCAACTGGTAGGCGCGCCCGGATCGTATCGCTTTCCGGAATATTTTTCGCTGAACCTTCAACTGGAGAAGCGCTTCCATCTCTTCGGATATTTCTGGGCTTTGCGGGGCGGTCTCGACAACATCACCGACCACAGCAACCCCTATGTGGTGAACAGCGACATCGACTCGCCCCAATTCCTCACCTTCAGCGCCTTTGAGGGCCGCGCCTTCACTTCCCGTATTCGGCTGCTGGGAAAGAAGTAATTCTGGCGTGGGCTGGCATGGCTCTGCACGCCGAAATTAAGGTGTGATCTTGAACACTATCCCGTTGCCGAACTTACCGCCTTCCGAAGCCGTGCCGTAGAGGTTGCCCTTCGCGTCCATGATCAATCTGGAATAGGGGAATGCCCCGTCCGGCGCCACGCCGGTAAAGGCGTGCAGCACGGTTTCGGTGCCGCTCGCAGACAGCTCGAACACCGTTCCACAGCCTGGAAAGAGCTCCCCGGTGCAGGTGCCAGTCCCTCCAGTTAACGTGGTGCCGTAAAGATTGCCCTTCGCGTCCATGAACAGCCCCGCCGATGGCATTGACCCGTCGGTGCAGCCCGACGCTGAGCAGAAGTTGTAAAGCACGGTCTCTTTGCCGCTCGCGTCCACCTTGAATATTGTTCCGCAGCCAAAATCTTCGCCCGACGGTCCGCAGACGTTTGTTCCTCCGAAGAGGGTCGTGCCGTAGAGATTGTTCGCCGCGTCCAGGATCAATTCTCCGTCAGGAACATTTCCCTTCGCAAAAGAAAACAGGTGCAGCGTGGTCTCTTTGCCGGTCGGAGTCACCTTGAATAGCGCTCCGGTGTTAGTGCCTTTGGAGCCGAAATCGATCTCGGTCGTCCCATAGAGATTGCCCGCCGCGTCCATGACCAATCCGCCGCTCGGTTCTTCCCCATCGGTACAACGACTCCCACCCCTGGTGCAAAAATTGTGGAGCGCGCTCCCCGTGCCGTCGGCGTCCACTTTGAACACGACTCCACTATTGCCAGTACCGCCAAGAGGAGCTGTACCGTAAAAATTACCGTTCGCGTCCATGACCAAATTCCCGTTGGGTTCTGCGCCGCCCGTCGAACAAATACTGGAGATCACGGTCTCTGTGCCGCTGGGAGTCACCTTGAATAACGTTCCACAATCGCCGGTACCCCCGCCAGAAGTGAGGCCGTAGAGATTGCCTTCGGCGTCGAGGATCAGGCCTCCCGAGGGATTTGCACCGTCCGGCGAGCCCTTGAACCTGTACAACACGGTCTCCTTTTTCCCGGTCAGCTTGAATACCGTTCCACAGCCGCCACTGCTGGCGCACCCGGTGCCGCTGCCTACGGTGGTGCCGTAGAGATTGCCCTTCGCGTCCATGACCAGACCTGCTTCGGGAGAGGCCCCGTCCGTCCCGCCCTTGAAGTTGTGGAGTACGGTGAAAGTCTGCGCGTGCGATGGGAACGTCAGGAGCCCCAGCACGACCGCCAGCGACAGCGCTCCGGCGCCCAATTTCCGTTGCATCCCTTTCGTCAAATGCGCGGCACCCTCAACGGGCAAAGTTGTGGATATCGATCCAGTTTTCATTTTCATTTCGAGTATCAACCTTCCGCATCGCAGTTTAGGGGTCCCCATGCCGATTGGCAAGTGCGCTCACAGCGGTTGAGCAGTCGCGCAGTTCACGTTAAAACCAATAAGCTCAAACCACGGCGGGGAGTGCAGTCCAGGCTCCCCGCCTTTTTTCGCTCACCGCACGATTCCTTGCGCCACATCACTCAGAGAAGGACTGTCTCCTATGGTAGTTTAAGTTCTCAGGCGCAGACTTGAGGCGTTGGAGATTCCCTGTTGAGCATCCCTCGCATTACTGTCGTCGGAGGCTATGCGACTGGCCTGACTCTGAAAGTAAAGCGCCTGCCCTGCACGGGCGAGACAATTTTGGCCTCGGGTTATCGCGTGCACTACGGCGGCAAAGGCTCCAATCAAGCCGTGGGTTGTGTGAGGCTGGGAGCGGAGGTTGCCTTCGTCGCCAAAATCGGGGAGGACGCGTTTGGTGAAATGGCGCTGCGTCTTTACCGTGAAGAGGGAATTGACGTCGCGTTCGTTCACCAGACCGCTGAGCGTCCCACCGGAATGTGTTTTATCCTGGTGGAAGCTGAGACGGGAAACAATTGCGTCGTGGTGGATCCCGGAGCGAACGAACTTCTGTCGCCTTTCGATGTTGTCCAGTGCGAAGCCGCTTTGAAGACATCCGCAGTGCTGCTCACGCAGCTTGAAATTCCCGTGGCGGCGGCCGTGGCAGCCCTGTTTCGCGCACGAGAAAACGGCGCAACCACAATTCTGAATCCCTCGCCTGTCCGGCCATTGCCTCCTTCCGTTTTGCAGTTAGTGGACGTACTCACTCCAAACCAAACCGCTGCCAAAGTGATCACCGGCCGAAGTCCGGATGCCGTAGTGGAACCGGAAGAAGTGGCTCGCGACCTGATTCGGGCTGGCGTCAGGCAGGTCGTCATGACTTTGGGCGAAAAGGGAGCACTCATTGTGACCGCATCATCGGCCATACACGTCGCTGCGATGACCATGTCAGCGGTGGATACTACAGGCGCCGGAGATGCCTTCAACGCCGGTCTTGCGACCGCGCTTGCGTCCGGCGAAAGCCTCGAGTCAGCGGTCGAGTTTGCCGTGGTCACCGGCGGGTTGGCCGTTACCAGGGAAGGGGTAATCCCATCACTTCCGAGGCGCGAAGAAGTTGTGCAGTTCTACCAGCAGCGCAGCCTGCGGCCTCCGAGTTGGCTGGTCGCCAGTGGCAAAGCCGAGCGACCATACGACCAAGGCGAAGTACCTGGGCACTGATAATGCGCATCGACCCAATAGCATCCCTTCTCTTTCTTTTGGCTGGATTGGCTGCGACACGCGCCATTTCCCAAGATGCCGCTGGTCCCGAATCTCGCAATTCGCATCCAATAATCACCACCTTATCTGTCGCTGAGCGCGCTGACGGTGTTGATGTGGAAGTCACGTTCAGTAAGCTGGTGCAACCTGACGTGAGCAGGCTCGAGCATCCGGACCGCCTGGTATTCGATTTTCCCGGATGTGAACTGGCTCGTCCAGGTCAGCGCTTAGTGGTAAATCGCGGATCCGTTCTTGCGGTGAGCAGCGCTGCACTCGGTGTTGCGTCTCCCGTCGCACGAGTGATCGTCGAACTCGGGTCAGCTCAGAGTCGCGAGCAGGCGATTGCCGGAAACAAGCTGGTCGTCAATCTCAGCTCAATTGGAAACAAGCTCATCATCGAGCTCAGCGCACCCGGAGGCGCCCGGCGTCCTGATCTGGCAAGCGGAGGAAACAAACCCGCGGCGAGCAGCCGGCCACTCGCCCCCAAATCCGGGGAGGTGGTGCCGCCAATGCCAAGCATGCCGCCAGTTGTGCTCGGATCGGATCGAGCCGCGCCCGAGTCGGCGGAGGTGGTGCCGCCAATGCCAAGCGTGCCTCCTCGTATCCTCGGATCCGATCGAGCGGCGCCGAAATCCGTGGCCGCCGTGCCGCCAACGCCAACCATTCCGCCGCCACCGCAGATTACGCGCACGGCGACCGTCCAGCTCAACGCTTATGCGCTTCTTGACCAAGCCCGAGCTTTGACCATCTCCGATCTGGAGCCGTTGGAAGCGAAGGCGCAAGCTGGCGACCCCAAGTCTGAGACCACCCTGGCGCTTGCCTACCATGCCGGTACATTGTTGAAGATGGACGATGCGGAAGCACTTCGCCTGCTGCAGCACGCCGCCAATCGTGGTTTTGTCGCGGCTGAAGAAGCCATGGGAATCTTCTGTCAGTCGGGTTTCGGGATGGCCCCGGACAAAGCACAAGCTGTTTCCTGGTACACCAAGGCGGCGCAACACGGATCGCGGGATGCGGCGACCAACCTCGCGCTGATGTATTCCACCGGCGATGGCATCCCAAAGGACGCCACTACGGCGGCGACTTGGTTCCGCAGCGCCGCCGAGGCGGGCGACTCAACCGCACAGTTGAATCTCGCCGCCTTATACCACCGTGGTGAAGGACTTCCACAGGATGATACACAGGCCACCCTCTGGCTCACCAAGGCCGCTGACCAGGGTTTACTTCCGGCGATGCTCGAACTGGCAAGGTGGGACTTACGCGCGGAGCATGGCGGCAATGTCGATGATGCCATCGTCTGGTTAAAAAAAGCCGCCGATCTGGGCGATGCAACCGCACAGGTGGAGTTAGGCGACATCTTCATAGATAAGAAGTTTGGCCGGCTGGACTATTCGCAAGCCGTCATCTGGTACAGAAAGGCGGCCGACCAGGGGCAGCGCGAAGGTCAATTTGGATTGGGAGCGCGATACTTGCTCGGGCAGGGTGTTCCGCAGGATCTGGAGGAAGCACGGCGTTGGCTGACACCGGCGGCCAACCGGGGCCACCCCTATGCCCAATTTCTTCTGGCAAAGATGTTCGAGGCGGGAGAAGGCGGGCCGGTCGATGCCGCCTCCGCCGCGAAATACTATGAACCTGCCGCGAATTTTGGCATCGTCGAAGCGCAATACCGTTTTGGACTCTTGCTCGCCTCCGACCGCAACCATGGAACGAGTCTCGCGTCCGCCTACAAGTGGTTAGTTCTGGCACAGGGCTCGGTGAAGGAGAGCGCCACGACCGCGCAAGAACTTCGAAAATTGCTCACACCGCCGCAAATCGCACAGGCCGAAAAGGAGATTGACGAATGGCGCATTGCACACCCTCTGCGCCAGCCGAGTCGCTAGCCTGCTACGTGCCACAGGGCTGGCAGGACGTTTCGTGTAGCAGCGTCACGCGATATTCGTCTAGAGTAGACGTTAAATGAAATGCGTGATCTGCACAGTTTTCCTGCTGCTCACGATCAGCGAGATGCGTGGGCAGAGCACTACAGGTCCAGCCATGTTTGACACAAACGCTGCTGAACGGTTCGCCAATCTTGCACTCGCATGCGTCCACAAGGAATATCCGAACAAGATCAGTCACTCGCTGAACAGTGATGCGGATGTGGCTCCGCCGCGAAAACTGACGCCCGCGTTCTACGGCTGCTACGACTGGCACTCCTCGGTGCATTGACATTGGCTGCTGGCCAGGCTGGTCAGGACCTTCCCCAATACTGCCTTCGCGCCATCGGCACGCGAGGCTTTGCGGCAAAGCCTGACCGCAGAGAACATCGCCCAGGAAGCGGTGTACCTGCGGGCGGAGGGACGCGCCAGCTTCGAACGTCCCTATGGACTGGCATGGCTGTTGCAACTGGTTGCGGAACTGCGCGAGTGGGACGATCCTGAAGCACGCGATCTGGCGGCGAACCTGCGTCCGCTGGAAGAGGCTGCGCGGGGACGGCTGGAGGACTGGCTTCCGAAGCTCTCTTATCCGGTGCGGATCGGGGAGCATGCGCAGACCGCCTTTTCCCTCGGCTTAATGCTCGACTATGCACGCGGCACGGGCGATACGAAATTTGCCGACCTGCTGGCATCGAAAGCGCGGCAGTTCTACCTCGGCGACAAGGATTGTCCACTGGGGTATGAGCCTTCCGGCGAGGACTTTCTTTCACCATGTCTCGGCGAAGCAGACGTGATGCGGCGTGTGCTGCCGAGTCTTGAGTTTGCTCGCTGGCTCCGGACTTTTCTGCCGCAGATTTCCCCGGCGAGAAAGAGTGCTTGGTTAGAACCCGTGGTGTCGCCCGATCCCAGCGACCCCAAGTTGGCACATTTGGATGGGCTCAACCTGAGTCGCGCATGGATGTTGGAAGGTATCGCGGCGGGCCTGCCCAAAGGCGACAAGCGCCTGTCAATGATCATGGCGGCTGCCGAGGAGCACAGACGTGCTGGGCTGGCAGCGGTGACTGGCAAGCATTACGAAGGCGGTCACTGGCTGGGGAGCTTTGCCGTTTATCTCGTGACCAGACGAGGCATTCCCCAGTAGTGAGTAAAGCTGGTGTCTTGTAGAACCAAAGACAATAGAACCTAAAGATAAAGATAGCAGAGATTTTCGCATGCGTTTTTCGTTGTCAAACACTGCCGCTACGGACCGGGAGCATCCGCACACCATAAGTGTGAAGCTGCGCGACATGAACCAGCTCTTCAATTCGATGGACCCATCTCCCTTCATTGAAAAGGACCTCGACGACGACGCGGAAGAGTTCATCGTAGGCTGGGCCCAGGAATTCTCCCCTAAGGCTCCGCTCAAATTGCGCATCTACTTGGACCAGTGGCCTGCCGAGGACCCCAAAGAATTGATCCGGACGGCCGTCCACAACCACTTTGCTCACCGTGCCCAAATTACTGACTTGGAGTTCAAACGGCTCCTGAGGCAAGGCCGCACCAGTCTTTTCATCGGGCTGCTGTTCCTGTCTGCGTGTCTACTCCTCAGCAAAATGTTGTTGGGTCATGCGGCGGGCACTTGGGCTGCCGTCGTGCGGGAGAGCCTTACGATTGCCGGATGGGTCGCCATGTGGCGACCGATGCAGATCTATCTTTACGATTGGTGGCCTCTCCTGCGACGGAGCCGGATTTATGCCAAGCTAAGCCACATGCCCGTGGAACTCGTCCAAAAAGGCAAAAGTTGAGTAGTTTCCCTGTGGGTTACCGGCTTCGCTCCAACACACCATCCGCGCTTGCCGGTGCCTCCTTCGTTTGGCAGGGCTCAACGAACCTTTGAGCTTCCGACTAAAATCCCGACATGATACCCGCGCAAGTGAAGCCGACGATCTCGCCCGAACTGCTGAACCAAATCGACATAAGGGTTGGCACCATCGAATCCGTGGCCGATGTTGCCCATTCGGAAAAGTTGGTCGCACTCCGCGTCAACTTCGGCGATCATGTCCGCACGGTCTTGACTGGGATGAAGCGAGAGCGAGCAAATCCACGGGAGATCGAAGGCAAGCAAGCGTTATTCGTGGTAAACCTTTCGCCACGCAAGATGGCAGGGATCGTGTCCGAAGGGATGCTGTTCGACATTGGCTATTTGGACGGGATTACCCCGGTGCTGGCGGTGCCGGAGTCGAGGGTTCCCGACGGAACCAGAGCAGGATGATGGATTGAGCGGTGGTGAAGGTGCGCTCTGGCGGCCGCGGAATATCGGGCAATTTCGGCGAGGCGGGCTCGGATCTCGGAGCATTAGGGGGCGGTCCGTATGAAAATTGTGGTACTGGTGCACTTTGTCAAAGTGCACCAGTACCAAAATTGTTTCACACTATCGGCGCACAGCGGAATGGGTGTATGATCGGTAGCGTTTTTGAACCAAGAAGGAGATTCCGGCTAGAAAGTCCCCCCTAGTCGAAGGATTTCCAACGCGTCGTGTGGGTTCGAACTGACGGTTCTGTATCGCCGGAGTGCGTAGTTACAGGACGCTTGGGCCGCTCGTCCACGTGCAGTTGGAAGATGTCCGGTCGCGCGTAATGGCCCACCACATCGAGATCATACTTGCCGCGGATGATCTGTCCGCGATCAATCTCGGCGGTCAGAATCACCTCGTCTTCCATGTTTGGCCCGGCGAGAAAATTCCCAAACGGATCGACGATGCAGCTGCCACCGCGTGTAACCACCGCTTCGGGGTCGGTGCCATAAACTGAATCGTAATCACGCGGAAAATCACGGCGCCGGTTGAACTGGTTGCAGGAAAGCACGAAGCACCTTCCCTCCACGGCGATGTGCCGCATCGACGCGGTCCAGGAGTCTCGGCTGTCGGCGGTGGGCGCGCAATAAATCTCGACGCCCTTCGCGTACATCGCCGCTCTCATCAAAGGCAGGTAGTTCTCCCAGCAGATCACTGCGCCTACCTTCCCCAGGGGAGTATCGAACACCGGAATCGTGGATCCGTCGCCGAAACCCCACACCAGACGCTCCGATCCAGTCGGCATGATCTTCCGGTGCTTGCCCAGAAAGCTGCCGTTTGGAGCAAAGAACAACACGGAGCAGTAAAGAGTGCCGCCGTCCCGTTCGACCACACCGACGACCAGATAAATGCTGTTGCGGCGCGCGGTCCGGCCAAGCTCCTCGACTGCAGGACCAGGCACGTCCACGCTGCTCTCCCAATATCGACGGAAGTCTTCGCGCCCTTTCTCGGACCGCGAACCAACCACCGCGCCGAAGTCGAGTCCCCGCGGATAGGCGGAGATAAACGCCTCGGGGAAGAGCACCAACTGGGCACCCTGACGAGCTGCCTGGCGCGCAAGTGCGTGCACTTTCTCCAGGGTGCGCTTACGATTGAAAACAACGGGGGCGGCTTGGACGACAGCCACTTTGACGCGTTGCGTTCCTGATGCCGCTTTGTCTTCTTTGTGGCCTGCTCGCTTCATTGTTCAAGGGAAACCGAGACGCGTGCCTTTGATTTCGGGCAATATACACCACTCCAGGTCTTCATGTTGCCCAATTTTCCGGAGATGGTTAAAGCGTCTTACAATCGTGTCATGGCTGCAGACTTGGTGCCAGCGGTTCCCGCGTCGCCGACGATCTCCAGCCCAGCCCGAGAGCATCTCTTACTGAGGATCTTTATGCGCAAATCGGCTTTACTACTCACTCTTGTTGTCAGCATCGCCATCCAAGCCCAGGACCTGAAACCGATCCAACTGCCAACGGCACAGACCGAGGGTGGCCGTCCGCTCATGCAGGTGCTTAAGGAACGAAAAACGCGACGGGAGTTTAGCCCCGAGAAGCTGCCCCCGCAGGTGTTAGCCAACCTGCTTTGGGCTGGGTTCGGCATTAACCGTCCCGATGGCGGACGTACCGCGCCTTCGGCGATGAACTGGCAAGAAATTGACATCTACGTCGCGATGGGCGATGGTCTATTTCTTTACAATGCCAAAGCAAACCGTCTTGAGCCGATCCTGGCGCAAGATGTGCGCGCCGCCACTGGAACGCAAGCCTATGTCGCCACTGCACCCGTGAACCTTGTCTATGTCGCAGATCTCAGCAAGACGGGACAATCGGGGAGTGAGGCAGAGTTTTTCACTGCCGCCGATGCAGGTTTCATCAGTGAGAATGTCTATCTCTTCTGCACCTCAGAGGGATTGGCAACGGTCGTCCGAGGCTCGCTGGACCGCTCCGCGCTAGCCAAGATCATGAAGTTGGGGCCAAACCAGAAGATTCTGCTGGCGCAGTCGGTTGGCTACCCGAAGAAGTAGCGCACTCCCGACGCGGAGGAGCTTTTGCACGCAGCGCGCGACTTTCATGGGGTGCTCAGGAACTTCGGCAGGTTTTCTGCTGCGCGGCCCATAGCGCGGGCGAGGCTTAGTTTCGCGACGTTGTGGGCAAACACGCTGTTGATATAGTCAAGCTCCGCGCCCGCCAGCGCTTCCTGCGATTGAACCAGTTCAACGCTGTCGGCCACACCCGCCTCCACACGCTGCCGCGTGAGATCGAGAGTTTCCTTGGCGACCCGCGCATTCAACCGCGCCACTTCCACCTCGCTGGTTGCCGCCTCTAAGTCGAGATAGACTTTTCGAATTTCTCCCTCGACTTGCAGTTTGAGATCTTCGAGTTCGGCGCGTCTTTGCGTTAAGGTGGCGTCGGCTTGCTCGATATCGCCGCCCGTCCGGCCACCCTCCCAGATGGGGAAGCGCAGTGTCCCAGTGACCGAGAACGTACCGTGAGAGTGGTCCGGAGTGGTCCCGATCACTCCATAATCGGCGTTCACCCCAAGAGAGGGCAGTCGTTCAGAGCGCGCGCCAGAGCGCGCGAGCTCGGCGGCCCGGACTTGAGCCGCGGCTGCCTTTAGATCCGGACGTTGCTCGAAGGCCTGTCGGAACGCCTCCTCCATGGTAATCGGCGGCGCAGCCGAGAAAGGAACGTCATCGGAGAGGTCGTACTGATGGTTGGGCGGCAAACCGGTCATCCGCGCCAGGTTGATCTTCTGTTTCGCAAGATCGTTCTGCAGTGAAGTTACTCGCTGCTGTTGGGTGAGAGCTTGCACCTGGCTGCGATCGACATCCACTTGAGCCACTACGCCTACAGCTCGTTGCTGTGATGCCTGTTGATAGAGAGCGTTAGCTGTATCGAGTTGAGCAAGAGCCGATTGCACTCTGGCTTTGTCGGCAATGACCGAAAGATAAGCGCCCCCGACGGCTAACACCACGAGATCGCGAGAATCTTGCGCCGAAAGTTGGTCTGCGCGGAAGCTTTCATCGGCCGATTTGTAGTTCTTCCACGCGGTGAGATCCACGACAGTTTGCGTGAGGCGGGCCCGCAAATCGATGTAGTTGTAAGGCCCCAAAATCGTTGGCAAATTGAATCCTGGAATCTTCAGCTTCAAGCCCTCGGCTGCCAGGCTAGTCTGCTGGACGGTTTCGGCCAGATCGCCGGTGAGGTTCGGGAGTAGTACGCTGCGTGCCACGCGCGTCTGCCCGTGCGCCTGACGCACGGCTTGGGCGAGTCCAACTGCTCCCAGATTGTACTCAAGGCCGCGGCGGATGGCGTCTCGCAAAGACAGCTCGCCGGAAAAAGGGGAGTTGGAAATACCAGAGGTGCTTCCCGAGTAAGCGCCCTGAACTTGAACCGTGGGATTGAGAGTGTTGACCGTGCTTGCTACTCCCGGAGTGGATGACTGCGTGGCTGTCACCGAGCCGCTCTGACTGGTTCGGCCCGACAGCGGCAACTGCGTGGCTTGCGTGCCCTGGGATTGGGACGCCGCCGACTGGGCAAACGCGTTGCCGCTTGCCATGCACATGCTGAGCAGGATCAATGTGGCACTCGTCTTCAGGCGACTCGGCAGTGTGTTCAGTTTCGTCTTCCTCATAGACAATTGACCGTGCCTTTCTTTCTTAACTGAGTTGCTTGCGAAATCGCCAGACACTGAGCGAAACCAGGACGATAGTAAAAATCAACAAGGCCAGGAAATTGGGCCACAGCGCGACGATCCCACTTCCTTTGAGCATGCCGCCGCGGACGATGGTCGCGAAATGGTGAATGGGATTAAGGATTGTAAAGGGCTGCATCCATCGCGGCATCGCTTCGACAGGATTCAGCGCTCCCGACAGAGAGGACAATGGGGGGTTGATGAAAAAGGCAGTCAACTGCGCTTGCTGGGCCGACTTGCTGAAAGTTGCAATGACCGTGCCCAGACTGATCCCGGACAAAATACACAACATGCCGCCAAACAAGACGTAGGGCAAGCTGCCATGAAATGGGATGTGAAATGCGATTTTGAGCGTCGCAACGCACATCAGCATCATGATGCAGAGCAAGGCAAATAGTGGCACGATCTTGGCGATGATGATCTCGGTCGTGCTTGCTGGAGACATGAGCAGTTGCTCCATCGTTCCGGTTTCGCGCTCTCTTACCATGGCCGCGGATGCGACCAATGAACTGTTCATAATCAGCAGGAGACCGAAAACACCGGTCGCAATGAACCAGGAATCGATCAGGCCGGGGTTGTAGATGAAAGCCGGCATGAGTTGCACTTGTCCTCGGCGGCTTATCTGGTACGCGGTAACCTGCTTAAGGCTGGGATGAATGCCCATGCTCTGCAGCCCGGCGTTGTAAGTTTGAATGATGCCTTCCGCATAGGCTTGACTGATAGTGGCAGTATTCGCGTTCGTGGCGTTTAGCAGAAACTGGACCGTGGTTGAACGTCCGCGGTGCAAATCCCGGGCATAGTCGTAGGGGATGACAACTCCGGCATCTACCCTGGCCTGACTGATTGAATCCCCGAGTTCGTCTACCGAAAAATAGTAGCCTCCGAGGCGGAAGCTTTCGCTCTCGGTCAGGGTCGCGATTAATTCCCGGCTCTCCGGAGTCTTGCTCTCATCGACGACACCGAGGCGAACGTTCGATACCGCCGCGCTGAGCGCGAAGCCAAACAGCGTCAGTTGCAAAATGGGAGGAAGAATCAAAGAAATCATGAGACGGCGATCGCGCCGTATCTGGTTGAACTCTTTGCCCACAAGTGCGCGGAACCGCTGATTGAAGACGTTTTGAAAGGGATTCGTCATTCGCTTACGCTTTGAGCTGCATTCGGCGCATGCTGTACCATCCAACGCCGTAGAAAACCGACCCGATGACGCCGATGATCGTGACCTTCCACCAGTCGGCAGGCCAGCCGCCGCCCTGGAGCAGCGCATCGCGCACGACCTCGATGTAGTATCGGCCCCACATGAAATTCGAGATCCATCGCAATCCGACGGGGATGTTCTCGATGGGAAAAATCAGCCCGGAGAGCAGAAACACCAGAAGAAAGCCGCCGAGGGCTACGACTTGCATCGCGGCGACCTGGCTCGGAATCGTCGCTCCCACCATGGTTCCAAAAGCCGCCACACAGAATGTGTACAGAATTGTGGCGACGATGAAGGGGGTTGGGTCGCCGGCCAGCCCCAAACCAAAATATGTAAACAGGAGAAAGAGCATAACTACACACTCGGCGAGCGCGACCACCATGAAGGCAAAAATCTTTCCCAGCAGGAATTCGTGGGCGGAGATGCTGGAGACATAGACTTGAAGAATTGTCTTCAGCTCTCCTTCTTTTGCCATGGCGAGAGCGGCCAGCAAAGGAGGGAACATCGAAAGTCCCAGCACGAAAATCCCTGGACCGTAAAATTTCTTGGCGGAGAGTCCTGGGTTGTACCAGAGGCGAATCGCGGTTTGGACTAGCGCGACTCCTTGGTTGCCAGCGACACGTTGATTGTAGGCACGCGTAATCTCATTGGCATAACCTGCCGTAAGCTTCGCGGTATTGGCGTCAGAGGCGTCTACCAGCAATTGAACGGGAGAACTCGCTCCTAGCGCCATGTCCCTTCCAAAATGCACTGGTATGATCAGGACCGCCCGGGCCGTGTTTGAACTGAGAGCCTCCTCGGGTTGTCGATCAATCGGCCAGGAGACGACATGGAGAGTAATGGAGGCGCGAATCGCGTCCACAAAATCGCGCGAAGCGGGTGAATCGTCAAAATCCTGCACGATGACCGGAAGATTGTTTACGGTCAACGAAAGAGACACACTCATCAGGAGCAACAAAACTAGCGGAAGCACCAGAGCGAGAGCCAGCGTTCGCCAATCACGACAGATCTGAGTCAGCTCTTTGCGGGCTTGTGCCACTGCACGTCGCATCGCATGCGCTCCTTACTTTTCGTCGTCCGTTGAAACCTTTCCCTGCTGGCGCGCTTTTTCGATCACGTTGATGAAGACGTCTTCGAGGGAAAAGGGTTCTTCGCGCGCGCTGATTACCCTGATTCCATTGCTTGCAAGCTTCGCTGTCGTGGTTCGCTTGCCCGCCTCAACATCTTCGTCCGTGACCACATGGAGCCGATCGCCGAACAGGGAAACTCGCCAACGCTCGGTGTCGCTCTTCAGCACATCGGCGGCGCGCTGCGGCTGGTCGACGATGAATTCAAGTAAATGGCCGGTTTGCGCGCTCTTGATCCCGCTCGGCGTTCCTTGTGCCACCAGTTCTCCGCCGGCCATGAATCCCAGGCGGTTGCATTGTTCCGACTCTTCGAGGTAATGCGTCGTCACAAGAATCGCCGTGCCAGCATCTGCCAGGCGGTTGATCATCACCCAGAAAGCGCGGCGAGCGAGAGGATCAACCCCAGAGGTCGGCTCATCGAGAAAGAGCACGCTCGGTTCGTGCATGATGGCGGCGCCGAAGGCGACACGCTGTTTCCATCCTCCAGGCAGACTGCCAGTAATCTGGTCTTCCTTCCCTTCGAGTCCCGAGAATGACACCACCCAGCGGATTTTCTCGTCGCGCTCACTCTCCGGAACGCCGTAGACGCCAGCGAAAAAGCTGAGATTTTCTCGGATGGTCATATCGTTGTAGAGGGAGAACTTCTGCGACATGTAACCGATCTGCTGGCGAATGCCCTCCGAGCGGAGGTTGCCTTGCTCGCCGGCAAGTCGCATGTTTCCGCTGGTGGCCTCAAGCAGTCCGCATAGCATCCTGATCGTGGTTGTCTTGCCCGCGCCATTTGCGCCCAGAAGGCCGTAGATTTCTCCATACGGAATCTCAAGGGTTACATTCTTTACCGCAGTGAATGCTCCGAATTGTTTCGTCAGATTGTCCGCTCCGACCGCAATTTGGCCGCGCAGGTTCGAGTGGTCGTGGTGCCCGGGAAACGGTGACTCCTTCGAGTCTTCGCCTAGAGCTCGCAAGCCGGCAACGAACACGTTCTCGAGAGTCGGCTCATCGACGCGAACGTCGTTGACGTGCAGGCCGGCTTTGCTACAGAGTTCTTCAACGATTTGGCGCGCTTTGTCCGGGTCATGTGCCAGGACGTCAAGACGATCACCAAAACGCTCCACATCCATGATGTCTTGCTTCGGACCGGATACCTCTGACAGCACGCGTTCGGCTTCACTCAAGTTGTCGACGCGGACTTCCAGTCGCTTGGCGCCCAGACCTTCTCGTAATTCGGCCGGAGTGCCGATTTTCCGGATCTCGCCTTTGTGAATGAGCGCGATGCGATTGCACCTCCCGGCCTCATCCAGGTACGGCGTCGAGATCAGGATAGATAAGCCATCGGCAGCCAGATGGGCCAGGGCGTCCCAAAACTCGCGCCGTGATACTGGGTCCACGCCAGTGGTCGGCTCATCGAGCACGAGCACGCGAGGTTGAGGCACCAAGGCGCAAGCCAGCGATAGCTTCTGCTTCATTCCGCCGCTTAACTGGCCAGCCAGCCGAGTGGAGAAGCGATCCATGTCGAACATCTGCAGATACTGGCGGCCCCGCTTCACGATGTCGTCGGATGCGACGCGGCGCAAGTCGCCGACGTAGCGGATGTTTTCCAAAACCGTAAGATCGGGGTACAAGCTGAATGCTTGAGTCAGATAACCTGTCTGGGAGCGTGCTTCGCGCGCTGGTTGACCAAAAACCTCAGCCGATCCGGCGCTTGCTTCCATGACCCCGGCGAGAATCTGGAACGTCGAAGTTTTTCCCGCACCATCGGGGCCGATCAAGCCGAAGATCTCGCCTTTGCCCACCTCAAAACTGATTCCGCGAACGGCTTCGAGTTTGCCGTAGCGCTTCCAGAGCTCGCTAATTCGAATGGCGATCGTTTCCGAACCGTTGGAGCGACTTCTGGAGGGTAACGGGGTGGAAGTCGCGGTCGTCATTTGCGCTTTTCTTGCGGCCAACGATCGCCTGCAACCAGGACTTCTCCGTCAGCCGGCATGCCCGGTTTGGCGTATCCCAGTGCTCCTTTCAGCTGGAGCTTCAGGCCGACGACTTGTTTCACACGGTCGTCACGGAAATAGGTGTTCTCGGGAGTGAACGTCGCTTGCGGGTCGATGCGCGAAACGTATGCGTCGACCGGCTGCGTGGGATTTGAATCCAGATACACGTGCGCAGCCTGGCCGATCTTGACCTTGCCGATTTGTCCCTCGGGAATAAAACCTCGCAGGTACACCTTGCTGAGATCCAGAAGAGTGATGACCGGAGTTCCGGCGGTAATCACTTCTCCCGGCTCTGCCACGCGCGTTACGACCGTCCCGTCAAAGGGCGCTTTCACGGTCAGATCCTGGCGATTTTCACGCGCCTCAGTGAGCTGCGCCTCGGCCTGGCCAACGCTCGCCATCGCATCGGCAATCGCAGCCTGCTGCTGCGCCAACTGCATATTCACTCCGGCTACGCGACGCTTGGCGCCGGCCACAGCCGCTGCCTGTTGGTCCGCTGTTGACACTGCCTGTTTTCCTTGACGCTCGGATACGGCTCCCGATTGCGCCAGCCGGGTGTATGCCTCCTTATCGAAGCTGGCAATGTCGTGGGCGGCTTCTTGCTGAGCAACGTTCGCCTCTTCCTGCCGCAACTGTTCCTCGAGGACCGCAATCTGGTCTCGTGCGGACCTGGCCTTGGCTTGCGCTTGCTGAACTTCGGCTTGCGCTTGCTCTATGCGTGCCCGCAATTGCTCGTCGTCGAGCACGGCGATGATGTCTCCAGTGGATACGGTGTCTCCCTCGCGCACTCGGATTTCGAGAATACGGCCGCTGGTCTTGGGGGACACAGCCGAGTCGTCACCTTCGATTCGACCACTGAGCGACACGATGTTTGGCGACATCGGCGGCGTGTAGAAGAACACTCTCCAGACGCCGAACCCGACGGCAGCGATAATCAGAATGACAACCAAGGGAACAATGATTCGACGGGCCATTGAGCGGGGCGGCTTCGCATCGGCAGGCGCAGGTTTTGGTTTTGCTTGGGTTGGCTGCGCTACCGCAGTGGCAGCTTGCGAGTTTGGTTGCGCTGGCTTCGCTGGCGCAGACGTAGACTGCTGGTTTGGTTCGGGTGGCTGCCCTGCTACAGGAACCGGTTGCGGTTTTGGTTTTGCTGGCGGCGCATTGGAGCCAGTACTCCCCAAGGCCGTAATCGCTGCATCAAAAGTCTGGACTTCCTTCTGTGCTCGTTCCCGCTCTTGCTTCAATTGCTGGACTATTTCAGACACGTTTCCCACTGCCGGCGCGGGCTGTGGGTTTGGTTGGGATGCCTGCGCTCCCACAGTTGCAGGTTGCGGTTCTGGTTGCGGTTGGTCCTGCTTTAGAAGCTCTTGAGGCTTTTCGATCACCGGTTGTTCCGTCATTTCCGACCTCGCTTGCTCGACACATTAGCTCGCCTAGCTCGCCGATCACCAGAATTTGCATGTCGGAGATATGCCAGCGAAAAGTTCCAGATATGCTCCGCGATCCGGTCCACCTGCTCCGGTGTCATTTCTAACTCCGGCCAAAGTTGCTTCAGTAGAGGACCCGCCAGAACATAAACAAGAATTTGTCCCATGACGCTGTGTGCGCACAGCCGGGTCTTCTCGTCTTTGGGAGGCAGATGGATGATGCTTCCGATCAGTTCGAGTAGTCGCTTGTAAATCGGCCGGGACACTTCGTTGACGACTCGCGACAGCGCCGGCGTGGGCTGCACAAGTTCGTGCACCATGATTCGAAAGTGCCAGTCCGGCAAATTTGGCTCGGCCACGCTTTGCAGGCGAGCTCTGATGACCGCCCGCAAGATGTCCTCTGGAGGTGCCTTCTGATCAAGTACAAGGTTGATTGCATCCACCCGAGCGGCTCGCACCGATTGCTGCAATACTTCGGTATACAGACCTAATTTGTCGCCGAAGTGATAATTGACCGCTGCGATATTGGCGCCCGAGCGCTTGACGATTTTCCGCACCGTGGTCGCTTGATAGCCGTGCTCGGCGAAGACGTGACCGGCGGCTTCCACCAGCTTCTCACGCGTTGAAGCAGCGGCCCCGGGCTCCGACACCCGACGTATTTGCCTTCGAATTCGTTTCGACGACGCCATTAAAACACCAGTCTGAAACGTGCGTTTGAATCTTGCAGGAGCTATCTTGTCAGATTCGCGATCACGAAAGATGTTCACTGTTGCTCATAGTTGTAAGAAACCGCTGGTGACACCGATGAAGCCTGCCGATTGGCCAACCGGCAGATCCAAGGGCTTGGAAGGTAACGGCTGGCATTCGGACGGAATGTGCGCTGGGCAATGCGGAAGTAATCCCGATGGACCCTGCTGGACATCCCGGGTAACCCATGCGGACAGAAACGAAGCATTGAAGTTCTTGAACCTCAGGGCATATAAATGCACGGGAGTCTTGTCAAAATGAAAAACCTCACATTCGCTTTCGTTACAGCTGTGCTTTTCGCCCTCGTCTTCTCTACGGCTGCGCTCTGGGGGCAAACAGCGCGTTGGCCGGAGGAAAAGGCGAATGCCTGGTATGCGCATCAGCCATGGCTATTGGGAAGCAATTACGTTCCAAAGTCTGCCATCAACCAACTCGAGATGTGGCAGGAGGTGACCTTCGATCCGGTTGAGATCGATACCGAGTTCGCTTGGGCCGAAGCCATGGGCATGAACACCATGCGAGTTTTTCTTCATGACCTGCTGTGGCAACAGGACGCCGCCGGATTCCAGAAGCGGATTGACCAGTTCCTGACCATCGCGTCCCGGCATCACATTCGTCCCATGCTTGTGCTCTTCGATTCTTGTTGGGATCCATTGCCGCACTTGGGTCCGCAGCACCCCCCGGTTCCAGGCGTCCACAATTCAGGCTGGGTTCAGAGTCCCGGTGCGGTTGCGCTCGGGGACCCCACCCAATATCCACGACTTAAGGCGTACGTGAACGGCATCGTTGGAGCCTTTGCCCAGGACGATCGCATTCTGGCCTGGGATATTTGGAACGAACCCGGAGCTGACAATCTTGGAAGCTACTCAAAAGAGGAACTCAAAGATAAAAGCGGCCGAGTAGCCGCGCTTTTGCCGCAAGTGTTCGAGTGGGCGCGCGCGATGAATCCCACCCAGCCACTCACCAGCGGAGTCTGGGCAGCAGACATGCCGCTCGACCAAACCAATCTCGATGAACTGCAGCAGATTCAGCTTCGCGAATCCGACATCATTACGTTTCACAATTACACCTGGCCCGAGTACTTCCAGCAGGAGGTACATTGGTTGCAGAAACACAACCGGCCTGTAATCTGCACTGAGTATATGGCGCGCTCCCTGGGCAGCACCTTCGACGCGATCTTGCCGATTGCCAAGCAGGAGCACGTCGGAGCTATCAATTGGGGCTTCGTCGCCGGCAAGACGCAAACTTATTTGCCATGGGAATCATGGCAGCACCCCTATATTGTCGATGATCCGCCAGTGTGGTTCCACGAAGTGTTGCACCCCGACGGAACGCCCTATCGCGAAGCGGAGGTGAATTTGATCCGGCAGCTTACTGGAAAGCGGTAGGGGCGGAGAAGCTCCATCAGAGGACGACGTTTGGTTGTGGCATCATAGGGCGGTGAGTTGTTCGCAATTCGACACGAAAGGAAGTCGCCAGCGACGTGGAGACCCTGAATACCAGGCAGCTTTCATCCCGGCTGCGCGAACGGCTTTGCCCATCGCGCTTTCTGCGCGAGGCTCTCGGCATGGGATTGCAATTGATCGGCCCTGCTTCCTGAGTGGCTACAGTGGTGGAGGAGGCAGTTCAGCCCATATGGCTTCACTGACGTGACCCCAATGAAGTAGTATGCGATGACGAACATGCACACATCATGCACGCATAGGAGATTGCTGCCGTGCCGAAAAGAACTCGAAGACTGGTTTTCAGAGTTGGTCTAGCGGTTACCGCTGGCATACTGATGGTCGCGCTGCCGTGTGTGGCCCAGCAACTGACGAACGACGAACTGTCCCTGACGATCAACGCGCAGGAGGGATCGTACCAACTGTCTTTGCATGACGGTCAGCCCGTGCTCAGGTCCCGTGTGGCGGCACAGGTTGACCACCAGTGGCTCCGCTCTAGCGATTACCCGCGGCACCAGGCTTCGGAGTCTGCATTCGATGATGATCTCGGCCCCGGCCGACAGGTCACAGTCACTTGCAGCGGACTGGACGGCAAACCCGATCTTGTTTACTTGCTACAGCTCTACAAACAGCGCCCTTACGGCACCGTCCAGGTAAAGGTGCAAAACAGCACGGGAAGGGAAGTAACGGTGCAGGCCATTCGGAGTGTGGAGGCCATGGGCGAGCCGATCATAAATCTGGGCGGCGGTCAATCGGCCGACCGGGTTCTCTCCGACAGTTTCAGTGAAGATTGGCCGGACCTGGCGCTCTACGACCTCGGGGGAGTGCGCGGCGGGATGCATCGTGGAGCAGGGAGCCAACTCATCTACAACCGGGAGAGTAAGCAGAGTTTATTTCTTGGCGCACTCACCTCAGACCGATTTCTGACCCTGATGCATCTGAAAGCTGAGGGTATGGGGGCGGAGACCAAGATAGCATCCTATACCGTTGAATCCACCGGAACCACGGAAATCCAGAAGGAATTCGATCTGAAGGATTCTCCCGCGGACGACCAGGTCGAATTGAGCCTTCCCGTTAAACCCGGGGAAGACATGGTTTCAGATCGATTGATGTTCGAGGCCGGACCGGATTACCACGATCAACTGCTAGCTTACGGTGATGCGGTTCGTCGTCTGCACCATGCGCGCGTCTCTAGTGAGACTCCTATCGGTTGGTGGAGTTGGACCGTCTACTATGGCGCCATCAACGAAGGCGAGGTTTTGGCCAACGGCGACTGGCAAGCCGAACATCTGAAGTCATTAGGGTATAAGTATTTCCAAATTGATGAAGGTTATCAGTATGCTCGCGGAGAATATACAACTCCGAATGCGACACAATTTCCCGATGGTTTGCGGTTTGTCGGGCATCACCTGACCGGAGAGGGCCTGACATTCGGCGTATGGACCGCGCCGTTTGAGGTGACAAGCCGGGCTTGGATCTACGAGCACCACAAGGACTGGCTGGTGCACAATGCCAAGGGCCAGCCGATCCCCCTTGGCGACGTCTGGGACCAGAAGACGGATGTGCTTTACGCGCTGGACACAACCCATCCCGGAGCGCAGGAGTATATGCGCCAGACTTACAGGACACTTGCCCGCGAATGGGGGGTCCGGTTCATCAAACTCGACTTCATGGATACCACCGCGATCGAGGGTTACCATTACCGCCCCAACACCACAGCCCTCGAAGCCCAACGCATTGGCCTCCAGGTAATTCGCGATGCCGTGGGCGAGGAGGTGCTCTTGGATAAAGACGGAAGTTCCATGCTCAACCCAGTGGGGCTGGTAGACACGGGCCGGATCTCCGCGGATACGGGCCACAGTTTTGAGAGGACCAGGAATGCCGCCTCTGGCATCGCTGCCCGCTTCTATATGCAGCGTAATTTCTTCGTCGATGATCCGGACGCCTTCAACGTCACCGCGACACATCTCATGGAGCGTGCGAACGAACGGTCTTCGATTTCGCTGGGCGCGGCCCAGGCATCGATCGCGCTCTCCGCGGTATCCGGCGGCATGTATGAGATTGGCGATGACATGCCGATCCTGGGCTCAGAGAAGGATCGGCTGGCACTGGTTGAAAACCGAGAGTTGCTGAATATGGCCAAAGTTGGCCAAGCTTCCACGCCGTTAGACCTGATGACCTACGAGCCGGAGGATGAACAGCCCAGTATTTTCTTGCTCCGGGAAGATCAGCGCCAAGCCATGCTGACGGTCTTCAACTGGACGAACACGGTGCGCTCGCACACGCTAAGACTGGCGGACCTCGGGCTGCCTGCCGGCCACACATTTGCGGCGACGGATGTGTTGAACCAGAACGAGACGGTTACGCTCGTGGGTGGCGCCGTGCGGCTGGAGAACCAGCCACCCCAGTCGGTGAGGGTGATCAAGCTGATCGACAAGAGCGTTGCCGAGGCTGCCCCAACCGTGACTGCGCAGGTGCCCGCAGCGGCAAATACCGGTGAGACGATCACTCTTTCGGCGCTCTCCGCGCAGGCCCAGGCTGGCGGTGTGCCCGCGGTCGCTTATCACTGGGACCTCGGCGACGGCACGAGCGCGGATAGCCCCAAGGTATCTCATGCCTACACAAGCGCGGGAGAGTTTACGATTCGTCTTACAGTGGACGGAGTGGACGGGGTAGCGGCGCACAAGAATTTCACCGTCAAGGTAGCCGGCAATTTAAGGGCGCACTCTAACCTTACCGACAATCGACGCTTCGTAGAGCCCACCGACCGCTGAGCGGCCCCGGAGCCAATGCGGTTCGCGCTTAGCATCAAAGATCTTAAATTCTGGTGCGGCTTGCACTTAGTTCTTATACTGAGATGGCATTGCGATTCCACCACTGGCGAGCTCCGACAAAATGGAACGACCGATCTTCAAGGCAGTGATTGCCGGCGCCGGACCGGCGGGTCTGACTGCGGCCTACGAACTGTCGAAACAGCATGCCCCAGTGGTTGTCCTCGAGAGCGATCCCCAATATGTCGGCGGAATCTCTCGCACCGTCAACTATAAAGATTTTCGCTTCGATATCGGCGGCCACCGCTTCTTCTCGAAGTCCCGCGAGGTGGAAGATCTTTGGACCGAGATTGCCGGCGGCGACATGCTCGTTCGTCCCCGCTCATCGCGCATTTACTACCGCGGCCAGTTCTACACCTATCCTTTGAAACCATTCGAGGCGCTGTCGAAGCTCGGAATTGTGGAATCGGTGCGCTGCGTGCTCTCGTTTACGGCCGCCCGCCTCCACCCGACGCCCAACCCAAAGACTTTTGAAGATTGGGTCACCAACCAGTTTGGCAAGCGCTTGTTCCGCATCTTTTTCAAGACCTACACCGAGAAGGTGTGGGGGATGAGTTGCAGCGAGATCTCCGCCGATTGGGCGGCGCAACGCATTAAGGGCCTATCGCTCGGCTCGGCCATCAAGCACGCACTTTTCGCCACGCGCAAACCACAAGACCGCAAGCAGGTTGTGAAGACGCTGATCGAGACCTTCCGCTATCCGCGACTAGGGCCAGGAATGATGTGGGAAGCGTGCACGGGAAAAATCCGCAAGCTGGGCGGGGAAGTGTTGTTAGGCCGCAGAGTAGTTGGCTGCCGCTTCGACTCCACCAGCAATCTCTGGGTCGTGACTTCGCGCAATGCCGACGGCGCTTTGGAAGAATATCGCGCTGAACACCTGATCTCATCCATGCCCATCCGGGAGTTGGTGGCACAGATCGAGCCGCAACTTCCCGAAGCCGCCCTCCAGACTGCGCGCTCTTTGCGGTATCGTGATTTCCTGACCGTCGGACTGATCGTGCATGATCGCGGCCGTTTCTCCGACAACTGGATTTACATCCACGATCCCAGTGTGCAGGTTGGCCGCGTGCAGAATTACAAATCGTGGTCGCCAGAGATGGTTCCCAATGCCGGCTATTGTTCCTATGGTCTCGAATATTTTTGCTTCGAGGGCGATGGACTGTGGACCACAAGCGACCGTGAGCTGATCGAACTGGCTAAGATGGAAATTCAAAAAGTAAATCTCGCTGCCACTGTGGATGTAGTCGATGGCTGCGTCATCCGGCAGCCCAAGGCATATCCGGTTTATGACGACGCGTATCAGCAGCACGTGAACACGATTCGGAAAGCCCTCGACGAAAACTGCCCCACGCTTCACTTGGTTGGCCGCAATGGCATGCATAAGTACAACAATCAGGACCACGCCATGATGACCGCCATGCTTACTGCAAAAAATATCCTGGCCGGCGAGCGGAAGTATGACGTATGGGCGGTGAATCAGGACGCCGAATATCACGAGGCGGGAGAGTCGCGCATGGAGCACGGCCGCTATTTGCCCGTCGCACCAGGATAAGGAGGGTCAGCGACGGCCCGCAGATACGCCACCACCGCCTTGATCTCGGCCATAGTCAGCGTGCTTCGATACGCTGGCGTCTGCGGAGACTTCCCCAAGGCGGGGCCGCCATCCGCGATGATTTTGATCAGGTCACCATCCGACATCTGATTGAGTGTGTTTCCATCCGTGAACTCGTGCGGAGCGGGCCGGGCCAGGTTGTCGAAGTTCGAGACCCTCTCCGGCGTCGATTCGGGATCGTGACAGACGGTGCAGTATTTCTCGCTCACCTCTTTGCCCAGCTTTTCCTGGTAGCCAAGCGCAATCGCACGCGAGGTCACCGTCACCACCCCGCCGCCTGACTTGGGGGACTCGGCGAGAACCTGGTAGCTTCCGGGAATGCCCGCGAGCTGCACCACGACACTCACCTGTCCGCTCGAATCGGAGAGAGCATCAGGTGGGTTGAATGTGAGCCCCGCGCAGCGGAATGACACCAGCGCCCCAGCGACAGGATTTCCGTCAGCGCCGTTCACTTGCACCACCAGAGGGTCGGACAATTGCGAGCCTACTCCGCCGATCTGTTTTCCGCCGCTGACTTCTACGATCTGTGTGCCATATGTTTTGGGAGTGGGCGCCGAATAGACAGCCCGGTGCCTGGTGCAGCCCGATAGAGTAAGAATAAAGACGAGGCCGCAAGTTGCCGCGCGTTTCACTTCGTGCCTCCCTTCTGATGCGCCTTTAACGTAACCATGAAGGCTGTCAGGTCTCGCGCTTCGCCATCCGGCAGGTTGGGATTCGGCATCAGCGTGCCCGGATTGAGCGCGTTCGGGTTCTTCAGCCACTTGTAGATCCAGACGGGAGTCAACCGGTCTCCTACGTCCGCGAGCGGGGGACCTACGTAGCCCTTGTCCTTTTTGTAATCGGCAGTGTGGCACGACTGGCACGCGTACTTGGTATAGAAAAGTTGCTTGCCTCGAGCCGCGGCATCGGCATTCAAGGCACTCGCCTCCAGCGCCTGCGAATCGAATCCGGACGCCTGATAGGCCGATAGCATGTAGTCCGAAAGGCTCTTGATCTCGGCATCGCTCAAGTTGAACTTGGGCATTCTGCGAATGAGCATAGGACGCAGGGTGTTGGGATTGCTCATGAAATCCAACAGCCATTTGCGTTGCACCGCGCTTCCCTCAAAGGTCAGGTCTGGGGCCATGTCTCCGCCGTTGCCATTGATCGTGTGGCAACTCTGACAGCGCAGGTCTTCCATCAACCGGCCCGCATCGCCACCCGGATGATACTTGGCACGAGATATCGTGCGCACCAGTTCCGGAGGCATGGTCACGGCGCCATCGGTCTGCGCCAGCAACGCAGTGGTTAGACTCTCAACCTGCGCATCGGTAAGGCTGAAGGTTGGCATCTTCAACGCCGGACCGAAGGCGCGCGGATCGTGAATCTTGCCCGCGATGTAGTCGGGCAGCGTTTCCGGCATTCCGCGAATGAAGCCTACCTGGAAAAGCGGCTTGCTCCCGATCCGCGAAAGATCGGGAGCAAAACTTTCTGGCGGGTTCACTCCGTTGATGCGGTGACAAGCGGTGCAACCATAGTCGGAGACAAGCTTCTTCCCGCGCGCAATGCTCCGTGCGTCGGGCTCCGGGAGATGAACGTTAGCCAGGAAATCATCGTCCTTCTTACTCAGCAGAAAACTCGACAACAAGGCCACCTGTTTTTCGTCGTACCGGTAGCGCGGCATCCGCGTCTTCGGATCGTATCCCTGAGGAGCCTGCAGCCACCGGCGAAGCCAACCGGGGTTCACCTTGCTGCCGACCCGCGTCAACTCCGGTGCGAGATCTCCACCGACCAGATTTCCAGCAGCGTTTTGGATGGCATGGCACGAGGAACAGAACAAGGTGCCATACAAGCTCGGCCCGGCCTGCAACGCTTCGTCGCCCGACGGTGGAGCAATACTCTTCAGCTCTTTGCGGGAGTTTTCCGAAGCCGTGCTCTGCGCCACTAAGAAGGATGCAATGTCGGCGGCTTCCTGGTCGCTGAACCGGTAGTTCGGCATCGTGGCCGAGGCAGCATAGGCTTGCGGATTCTTGACCCAGGCGAAAATCCACTCGCGCGTCGTCTTTTCTGCGACGTGTTCCAGCGATGGCGGTTCATCCACCGGAACGATGAGCGTTCCATCGGGCTGGGTAATGGCATGACAGTGGGCGCAGCCGTAACGGGCCAGCAAGCGGCGGCCATGGTTGAGGCGGGGCGTTCCTTTCAGCACATCCATGTGGCACTGGCCGCAAGACGATTCCAGGTACCGGGAGGGCAGAATCGGCTGTTCCCACGCCTTCGTGCTGTAGTGCGCCTCTTGCACGGTGGTGGCTGCTCCCTGTCCGTGATGGCAAATGACACACCCGAATTCGGTGAGCGAGTGCGGCATCGGAGGATGCGGGCGGAAGGGTTCCTTGCGCACATCCGCCAGGCTGGCCTCCTGCAGGGCGACATGGCAGGTTGAGCAACGATCGACTACGCGCTGCTCAGGAATCCATATCTGATGAATGCCACTTACGAAGCGGTGCTCGAGGCGAGTTGCATCCGGACGGTTGCGGATCAACTGCACATAGAGTCGTTGATAGTGACGCCACTGGCTGAAGAGATCTCGGGTAGGGGCAATCGAGGAGACCACCGCTAACAGGACGCTCACCGAGGCAAAGCGGCGCGGCGCTGTGCCGACGAAAAACCGTGCGACGCAGCCGATTTGATTTTTCAAACTCACTCAGCCCCTCCAGGGCCACACCCACGCCCAGCTCGGCCCGCGGAATAATGTGCCCACGGCGGTCAGGACAACAGCCTCCATCAGGAATAAGGTCATGATCCAGAACGAAAGCGGCCTGGAACTCAGCCAGCTTCGGAAACCTCGGGCTGGCTGGGGCGAAGACTCGTTCGCAAGCAGCAGAAGAATCGCCACGACTAGCGCGGGCAGCAGGGCATCCCAGGCATGCACGCGCACCAGCAACACACTCAGCGCGAGGATGAAGACGGTCGCGATGACCATTCGGATCGGCTTGCGGCGAAACCACTGATGCGCATCGTAAGTGGTGACGTTATCGAAAAACGGAGAGAAGGGAATGAAGAACAGACCGCTCACGATGAGTCCCGGAAGAATGATTCCCGCCACGAAGGGTGGGAAGTAGTGCAGCAACTCCTGGAGGCCAGTGAAGTACCAGGGCGCTTTTGCAGGATTGGGGGTGTGCAGAGGATTCGCGAGTTCCTCGAGCGGGGCCTTCCACAACAACCCGATTACAAACAGAATCACGGTCAATGCTTCGATGCCGATAGTTTCGCGAAACAGTAATTCGCGGTAGGAGAGAGTTTTTTCCTCTTCCAACCGGATCGGCGCGTCGGCCATTGCCAACACACTGTGCTCGGGCACGATTGGGTTTCCGTTTTTGTCGAGGTCGTACATTCCTCCGTCTTCATGCAGTCGCCAGAGGTGAACTGCGATCAGCACGATGACTAAGAGCGGAAACATCATCGTGTGCAAAACGTAGAAGCGCAGTAACGCGTTCGCATTTACGGTATGGCCACCGAGCAGGTAGAAGCGCAGCTGCGCACCCACGACGGGAATCGAAGAAATAATGCTCGCTCCTACCGTAGTGCCCCAGTAAGACAACTGATCCCAGGGCAGGAGATAGCCCGTATAACTCAACAGCAGCGTGGCCAGCAGAAGAAGTACGCCGATGATCCAGTTCAGTTCGCGTGGTGGTTTGTAGCCCTTGCGATAAAAAACCTTGGCCATATGCATGAATACGAGAAAGACCATGGCATGCGCCGACCAGCGGTGCAGGCTGCGCAACATGTACCCGGAGGAGACCACAAACTCCAGGTCCTTCATGTCGGCATAGCCCTGGGGAATCGAAGGATGGTAGTACAGCATCAGCAGCAGGCCAGTGGTGACTTGAATGGCGAAACAGCCCAAGGTCAAAGCACCGAGATACCAGGTTACTCGGAAGCCGAGCTGAGATTCGATCACCCGGGCCGACATCATGCGCTGAAAGTCTTCGTGCCAGCGGACAATCGCGTGCAGAGGGTTGTGGAGGGCGGCGCCCTCTGGGATGCCCAGTGGTCTAGCCATGTGTTTCCGCCTGGACATTCTCGGAACGTGGGGGCAAGGTCGTCGACCGGTCGACAGTGAGATACCCATCGTCGCTGAGCCACATTTTCAGCCAAGGCAAAGGGGCCGGAGCTGGACCGGCGATGGTGGTTCCGTCGCGCCGGAACGTGCTGCCGTGGCAGGGACAAGCGATAACGCCCGCATCCGCCTTCCAGGTCGTGAGGCACCCGAGGTGGGTGCACACCGCACTCAACGCATAGAAACCTTCCTGAGCTCGCACCACGAAGATGCCGAAACGGGGGTCGAGCGTAACGGAACCGACGGTGTAACGCTCGGGCCGGCCTACACTCACGATCGGCGAGGGCTCGTAGAGCACGTTCGGTGAGAGATAACGGAATCCGAACACGCACGCTCCCAACCCGGCCACGCCCAGCGAGGTGGCGCCGACCTTAACGAACCGGCGGCGATCCAAAGCGGCACCGTCGAGATCGTCAGGGTTTTGTTTGTGGTCTTCCGGCATAGGCCCCCAAAGTCTGGAGACCAGATAGTCGGTGATAAGCGAACGGTCACGCCGTGACAGGAATCACAGACGTGCGTGACGTGCGACTGGCAGTACGTCATTGGGCATCCTCTCATGCACGCTCACACAGTTCGGCATGTCGGACATTCACCGGCATGAGTGAAGGTCGAAAGGCTGTTGTCTAATCTTGAAGCCAAGTCCTTCGATACACGGGACACGCAGGAAGTGGCCGGCTACGCCGAAACCATGGAGTTGATTTTTCAGTCATGGGAAGAGATCACTATGACGGAAAACCACGTAAAGCAACTGCACCGCGACCTGCTAAAGCACAGCGAAAAGGACGCGCATCATCGAGGCGAATACAAGACACATTCCAACAGCGTTGCAGCCTTTGACGAGACCGGGAAAGAGATCGGCAGCGTGTTTGAAACGGCCACGCTGTTCGACACACCCCGCCTGATGACGGAAGTCGTCGATTGGGTGAGGGAGGCGATGGAATCCCGCCAAATGCATCCTCTTTTGGTCACGGCCATATTCATTGTCGTATTCCTCGAAATCCATCCGTTTCAGGATGGCAACGGCCGGCTGAGTCGTCTCTTGACCACGTTGCTATTGCTGCGCGCCGGATACTCCTATGTGCCCTACAGCTCATTGGAAAGCGTGATTGACCACAGCAAGGAAGGCGATTACCTCACGCTGCGCCAGACGCAAGAAACCCTCGCCTCGAACAATCCAATCGAGACTCTTGCCGAATCTAGACGCCACGCCCAGAAGATAATTAGTGCCGACGGCGGCTGCGTTGTTTCCGGAACATACGCGGATCATAGCTGAGCGGCTCCACTTCTCGCACGACGATCCTGTTGTAGTCGCTATGCGCGGGATTGATCAGCCAGTTATTTTCGTTGGGCGCGAGTACGGAGGGCACCAGTAGCAAACCATTCTCTCCTCGTTGCGCGAATTCATCACCTAGCCGAGCGAGTACGGGAGGAGCCGCAGATTCGCGCCAGTTTGCAGGCAGATTGCCGATTTCAGCCCGTTCCCGGGCTAGATCGTCAGGGATTTCCGCAACAGCTAAAACCAGATCACCGGGAGCATCGTCCACATCAAGATGGACGAAGTACTCCAGCATCGCGAGAGATTGATGTTCCGAGGTATAGCTGAGGCGGGTTCCGGGGCTCGACCAACGTCCACCGTAGCGATATGCCCCTTCGCCATCAAAGGCAGCACGGGCATACGTCTTACGCAAGACCCGATAAAGTCGGCTCAACTAATTCCGCCGTAGGCGATGCGGCCCAAGATGCTCTCCACTTGGCGCGCTCCCAGCTCTGTGTCAATTGCGGCGACAGGTGCGAGGCCACCGAGGGCACGGTTGGGATGCTTGAGCCAGCGCATGGCACGCTCGTGGTCACCAAGATATTCATTGGCAATCGCTACGATGCGAGCCAATCGGTAAAGCCGGTCGGATTCGTAACGTGCCAGCCTTCCACTGCGACGACGACGCTGCAAGCTTCGAGGTGAAAGGTCAAGTGCGCTGGCGAGTTCTTTGAGAGTCAAACCAGAGGTTCGCATCAATTCCTTCACTACCGCAGGAGGAAACCCCTCCCGGATGGCTTCGCGCATATCACGATCGTTAGAAAGAGCGCGACCAAGGGTTTGCTCGCCCCCTAATTCCTGCACGACTGCTCGCAGTTCGTTTACCATTATGTCGCCTATAATAGCGACAAATGGCGCTCTTGTCAACTCCCCAGAAGGAACCGGAGGTTTGCAGTTTCCGGAACAGATTAGGCTCAGTCTTGTAGGTCCTTCTGCAGGGCTTTTTCGCTGGACTTGGCCCACCGGGCGGAGTGGGAGGCGACATATTGATTCGCTTAGGGTTTTTGTTCCTGCCGAGCCAAAAATCTCTGAACGTATCTTGTGCCTTCTTTCTCATACTTGGGCAGAAAGATATCGCGCATCAACGCCGCGCTCAGCTTGCCGCCGCTCCCGTGTCCGAGCAGGATTGTGTCTTTGGCGGGGAGCGGCGCCGGGCAACTGAGGTCGACGTTTATTTCGACGCGGGGTTTTGTTGACACTCGCCCTCCTGACTCGCGACCGCGTGCCGCCGATAGTGATAGTAAGCGGCGCAGGTCCCTTCATTCGAAACCATGGGCGCTCCCAATGGATTTTCCGGCGTACACCGCATGCCAAACGCGGGACAATCGGTCGGCTTCTTCAATCCCTGCAAAACCTGGGCGCTGATGCACTCGGCAGGCTCGTCCACGGTAACCGCCCACATCCGAGGCATTGGGAGGCGCTAGCCAACTTGGCCGGGTTCACCGACCAGCCGCAATGATCCTTAGTTAGTGATATGGAGATGTTACGACAACTATCCGCAAGTCCATCTAGCCTGAGCTTGCCTGCGCAATGCCTGTGCCCCTGGCCATCAGTCTTCCCACGAAGCGAGAAACCGATTGCAGTTTCCGTAGATCGTCGGGAGTGAAGTCCGGCCCCGCTGCGGCTGGGCGTGGGGCCTTGCGGGAGACTTGAATGACGCCAATTA
>Ga0224555_1001196_pt1 | contig 37306 bp, 45 predicted proteins | sample 714S23034metaG_FD_180687 | JGI IMG/M metagenome (GOLD analysis project Ga0224555, IMG submission 180687) | Peat soil microbial communities from Stordalen Mire, Sweden - 717 S2 30-34 | ecosystem: Environmental > Terrestrial > Soil > Wetlands > Peat | place: Sweden: Norrbotten County, Stordalen... | reverse complement strand
TTGGCGATGAAACGAGCCCGGCGTTCCCCAAAGTTACACGCTCCCAGGCGCCCAGACTATCGCGAACAACAACTGCCCTTCTAATCCAGCGGCCACTCCGCAACCCGGTAAGGCCCGGGCCTGACCGCGGGCTTGACCGGGCTACGAATCAAATCGCCAACACCCACGGAATAATCAGCGACGACACCACCCGTTTCCACGAATTAATCATCCACAAGCCACACGGCAGAGTCAGCCGCGTCACACGATTGGCGCCCAGCGAGTAATGCAGTTCGCCGATTCGCAATACCGACCTTGGATGCGCTTTGACAAACGCCCGCTCTGCCTTACTTTTACCATAGCTATTCAAGATCGCGCCACCGAAAACAAGGATGATTACGGCGCCAGCGAGGACAAGCACACACAGGCAAGCCCCCGCGAGGACCGTCAGCCTCCGCAACGACAGCCTTCTGCAATTCTTCACCGCTTGTTCGAGCATCCTGTCCTTTAGTTCGTTTTGTTTTTCGATGGTTGATCCAGAAACTCGGGGCTCAGGAGGGCCGCACCCGCCGTTATGCCGAGCAGCGCCAGGCTTTTCAGCGGCAGTCGCCACCAATTGTCAACCGCAGTCCCCCAGGCGCGGTTGGTCGCGCAGATCAGGCTGATGAAGCATTGGAGGGCGGCCCAGACCAGGAGAAGAAAGGCGACCGCGCCCGCCTGCTTGCGCGCTTCGATCACACCAGTAATGGCGCCAAAAATTTGATGTTGCAGTTCGCCACTTATCGGGACGTAGCTTTCAATGCGGGCAATCACCCCTTTCCCGGCCTGGTCCCGGTCCATAAAAAAAGAGGCCATCGTGACAAGCAGGAGCATCAAAGGAAACAACGAGAAGAACGTATTGAAGGCGAATGCTCCCGCCCCCTGTGCTCCGTCAATCCGAGAGAACCTCTTGAGGCTGAGACAAAGTATCGTATCCGGCTGAGGAAATACGGAACTGATTGGCACGGGACTTGAGAATGACCAGCAATGGTCCGGACATGGACGCTTTCCTGCCCGGCAAAGTCAAATGTCGAATGGGGAGATGTGACCCCAACCTTCATCCGGCTTCGCCTTGTCACTATTTCCGCAAGCGGTAGAATTGGGGGACACTCGTAATGTCATTGGTCACCACATTCAGGGTGCCGAGGACGTTGGTAATTGAACCAACCGGCTGCCAAAGAGCTCCCGCTCCCAATGCCGCAGAAGAATCCAACGAGAAGCCGCTCGCCGCCGCTGGCCAACTCACCACCACCTTTCCAAGTGCCGATTGAATGTAGAGCTTTGGGATCCAGTTTGTCCTGCGGGTCCAGGTGACGGTGTTTAGAAACAGCGCCTCATTGCTGGAGAAATATCCCTGAGCTCCGTCTCCATTGTCGTCGCCGAAGGTGTTGCCGTCCGAGAAAATGGCCACTGCTCCCGATCCTGGGTTAAGCGCGCCGTGCGGGATCACAGCCAACGCCACACCCAACACGTTCGTGGCAACTGCCGTCGCATAAGGTCCGAGGTTGGTGATGGCACCGGCAAAGTACTGGGTAAATGTGGTCACGGTGCCAAATGACCCGCTCGTCACTGGTTGGGAAGGGGGGGAAATCACTTGCGCGACGGTTAGGCCGGTGGTGGTGCCAAACCCCTTCGACCCGAAAACACTGAGCATCGCCATTTCCTCAGCCGCCGCGTTGGGGGCATAGGAGTAATTGTCCGTCAGGAGCATGACTCCACCACCTTGGCTGACGAAGCTTAGAAGGGCGCTTTGTTCATCGCTTGAGAGAGGCGTGCCATCGCTCGTAGTCGTGTTTCCGGGGCTGAGGATCAGCAAGTCTACGCCCGCCAGATTTGACTCGGTCAGAATTGGCATACTGACGAAACTCAGGTTCGTGAAGTTCGACGAAAGTGCAGCTCTCATTTCAGTACAGTAACCTCCCGAAGGAATGGAAACATCTGCACTTCGGGAGATGTTGAAACCTCCCACCACCAACGTCGTAACGGTCTGCGCTGCCACTCGACCAGCCAGTATCAAACCGAAAACAAGCATCAACACAGGCAGGGGCAGGGGAAACATCTTAAGGCGCGCTTTCATTGGCTTTTTTCTTTCGGTTAAATTACGGGCTTAAATGTTCCAAAATCGCCCCTTGAAATCAAGCATAATTTATCCTAATTTATCCTTTGGCCTCCAAAATAAGGCGAATGCAGGAAACCGTCATGGCGCAGAAGTTGGTGGCAGGGCCTTGGTAGAATTTTTCAAGCTGCCTGAGCGACCACTTTCTCCGCTTTGGCCTTGGCCCACGCCGACGGCATGAACTCTCTGATCTGCGTGATCTTGGTGGCTGGCAGGCGGGTGAATAAATCCTTCAGGTAATCGAACGGATTGATCCCGTGCCGCCGACAACTGCCCAGCAAGGTGTAAATTACCGCGCTGCGTTCCCCGGCTTCGGGATGCCCAATGAACAACCAGTTCTTTTTTCCGAGGGCCGATGGCCTTATCGAATTTTCAATTAAATTGGTATCAATCTCCAGAACGCCGTCGTCCACGAACCGGTTCAGAGCCTCCCACCGTTTCAAAGCGTAATCAATGGCTTGACCCAGCAGGCCCTGCGGCAGTGTGCGGCGGCGCACCAATTCCATCGCCCGGTATAACCGTTCCAAAACAGGCCGGCTCTGCCAGGCGCGCACTGCGGCGCGGAGCCGTGGCCCAGCCTTCTTCTGGCGCAACTCCTTTTCCACTCCATAGAGCAGCCCGATCTGCCGCACAAACCACGCCGCGAGTTTACTCTCCGCCAACGCCTCATGAAACGCTCGCCTCGCATGAGCCCAACAACCTATCAAGATCAAATCATCGTGTGCATGGCGAATTGCTGATTTTCGCCTTCGGAGCCTGGCGGTCTTGTCGCCAGGGTCAACCACGCGTAGATTTCTCCCGTGATGAGAGATTTATTGGCGTTGCTCGTGCATTTGATGACCACCTTGGCCACGCTGCTTGGTCGTGGCGGGACCAAAGCGGTGGTTGCGGAAACCCGAACTGGAGTTCGGAAGTTGGTTGCCGCCGCTCACCGCCCGCCCGAATAGAGACGGCGCGACGACGCCTTCGGATGGATGGTCAAAGCGTCGCCCCTGGAAGGGTCTCCGAATGAATGCAAAACTGATGGCGAAATCTTGACTCCTGTCGGACACCCGTTTATAAGTGACAAAGAGCGTCGCTTCGCTCCGGCAACTGTCCGACAGGATCGGAATGGTGTCCGACATGGATCGGAACAGGTGTCCGCTATCATCGGAATCCTCAACCAGATGATCCGGGAGCGCAGGAAGCGAGGCTTGCTGGAATTGGAGTGCATTTTTAGACCGTCGTCAGATTTCTTGAAACATTTCAACCAGTGCTGTAGTTTCTACTTTCTGATGAGACATTTGCGCAAAATGAGATTATTCTCACCGCCCACACCTTCAGGTGAAAACAGGCTATTTCACTGCAAAAAGACGGATCATCACGGAAACAATGAAGCAACATAACATGCATATTACCAAGGGGTTGCGACCCCACTCTCCCGTCACTGGAGGGTGGAAGATAACATCAGGAATTTGAATTTCCCAACTTCTGGAAATTCATAAATACGATTTGAACATTGGGACTGCCCGTCATGCAACAGATTGCCTTGTCCATGCAAATTTGGTTTTTGAAACCAAATCCTGGCACTCTGAAGCGAAAACCGCCCGAATATGGTTTCAAAAACCAAAACATTGGCATAAAACTCAGCTGTCATTCAAAATTGGGCCTTACCTCCAGCTCCCTCATTGCCTGGTCTGCCTCCTGCCATTGGCAAGAACTCCGTCTCATGCTGCGGGGCATGGGAGGGGCGTGTGATTTTGAGTGGGAGTCGGCAAGCGTCTGATGGCTTTCAGCCGCGGAAGTTGACGACATCATTGGCATGCGCCCCGTGGGTGGAGCGGTTGCGCCGTCGTCGGAACGGTCTGCTCAATGGAGCCTGTGCGGAGGGTTGTGGTTAGCGAAAACCCCATTGCGGCGCTATTGGAATACAATCCGCGAAATTGTAGGGTCATCGGCGTGACGAAAAGTGGACCTCGCCCCGAAGGACGACCTGCCTGCCATTGGGCAACTGCCCGCAGATCATCCGGCAGACGATCTAAGTATGACCGACGATCCGAGTGGAAGAGGAGCAGGGCGTGCTGCCAGTGTGGCCAGAAGCGCCGCAGGCCCACCAAAAGCAGGCGATCCGCGAGGCGGAGTTTGGGTTGGTGGGTGTGGCGATGGAGCACGGCGAGTTGATGACAGAGGGCCAGATTTTCCAGTGCGAGGCGGGAATGGGATTGGCAGCCGGAGAGCAGGGACCGCAAGAGAGTCAAAATGACAGCAGCATGACAGGACCAACTTGGGCGGATGATAATCGAGAATCAACTTCTTCGCAGATTTATGGAGTTTTCGCTACCCACACAGGTCGTGGTGGACGTCTACCTGCGCAACGAAGATCATCTGATTTGCCTGGATCTGGCGAAGCAACGCCCATGATCTGCCCGATCCATATATTTGACTTTGCTGCCGGCAAATCCGTCACCACCGGCCAAATTGCCGGCTTTGACTTTGCGGACGCGCAGCCTTCTGTCCGCGTTGCCCGCCCTGTTGCGCCCCGCCGCCCGGGCCTCCTCGTCTTTGGGGCGCCTGATGACCGTGTGCGTGTTGTTGCTGCCGGCCACCGCGGCTGCTTTCGGCCTGCGCCGGGCCGGCTGCGGCGTAATTGAATCCTTCGGCGCGTTTGCGCACGATGCCGCGTCCGATGAAGCGCTCCAGCAACCGCAGTTCGCCGTGATCTTCCGGCGTGACAAAGCTGATGGCATCGCCCACGGCGTGGGCGCGTCCCGTGCGCCCGATGCGGTGGACGTAATCTTCCGAGTGCATCGGGAAATCGTAATTCACGACGTGAGAAATTCCGTCCACGTCAATGCCGCGCGCCGCGATGTCCGTCGCCACCAACACGCGCACCGCGCCTGATTTGAAATCCTTCAAAGCCTTCAGCCGCTGGTTTTGCGAGCGATTGGAGTGCAGCGTCGCGGTGCGAATCCCGTTTTGCTCCAGTTGGCGCGCGATGCGATCCGCCCCGTGCTTCATCCGCGAGAAGACCAGCACCATGTCCATGTGCGAATCGCGCAGCAAATGCAACAGCAGCGCCCCCTTCAAATGTTTCGGCACTTCATAAATCAGTTGCGTGACCGTCTCGGCCGGGTTCGAGCGCCGGCCGATTTGCACCAGCTTCGGGCTGCGTTGAAATTCGTGGGTGAGGGCTTCGATCTCCTTCGACAGCGTCGCCGAAAAAAGGAGCGTCTGCCTCTTTGCCGGCAACTGGCGCACAATCTGCCGGATGGAAGGAAGAAAACCCATGTCCAACATCCGGTCCGCCTCGTCCAGCACCAGGAATTGCAGGCCGGAAAAGTTGCCATGGTGTCGGCCTATCAAATCCAGCAGCCGCCCCGGACACGCGACGATCACATCCGTCCCAGCGCGCAGGGCGCGGATCTGCGGCTGTTCCCCAACCCCGCCAAAAACCGTGGCGACGGTGAATGGCAGATGCCGGGCATGGATCCGGGTATGCTCCTCGATCTGCAAGGCCAGCTCCCGCGTCGGGGCGACCACCAGCACCCGTGTGCCGCGCGGTGAACCCGCAGGCTGCGCCGCGAGCTTGGTCAGAATGGGCAGTGTGAAGGCTGCGGTCTTTCCCGTCCCGGTTTGCGCAATGCCGATGAGGTCGTGCCCGGCTAGTATCAGCGGAACGGCGGCCGCCTGAATGGGCGTCGGTTCGGTGTAGCCGGCTTCCTGGACAGCTTTCAAAATTCTGGCATCAAGCCCTAACGTGCGAAATGGCATCGGTCACAGCATGACTTGCGCCCGCCGAATAGCACGCCCAAAGGCGGAAGTTGATTGTTGGCGATCGAACCTGTAGATCCCATTAATCCTCTTGCCACATGTGCCTCGTCATCCAGGAATTCTTCTCTTGGACGCCCTTGGGTTGGCTCAAATCCCCTGGCCTCATCCCAATTCCTACGCACGGCCTCGATGCGCCCCAAAAACAGCCCGACTGACCACGCGCAACAGGTTGTTGAACTATTTCGCGTGCCAGCAAGCGTCGGTTACTGCTGCGCCATCGCCACGGCGTCACATGTGAAATGCCGGCCTGCTGGCAGAACTTCGAGAGGCTGACGATGGCCTTTCCTAGAATGGATGGATCATCTTAAATTTTCACGGGAACAGTTCTCCAAGCACCACATCACCGAACTTCCCCCACCACTGCCTCATGCCAGAACAGCGAAATCCACTCCCTCGCCTCAAACCGCTCCTCCTTCGATCCGCCTTTCAGTTCGATCTTGCCGTCCAACCGCTTTATCAACTTCGCCTCGCCCCAGGAAGTAATCACCTCGCCCTCGTCTTTAAAGCCCGGGAAAAGATTCTTGGTTCGCATAGGCTTATCCTCATTCCAGGACTGCCTGACCAATTGTTCCGGTCCTTCCGTCCAAAACCTCCAGGGCTGCAACGCGGACTTCAACGGCTGCCGGGTGGTTCCAAGCATCTCTGGGCAGGGCTTCCAATTCCCTCAACGCCTGGTCCGCCTCGCCCAACTCCATCCAGAGTTCGGCGCTCTTTACGCTGATGGCGTGGGAGAGGGAGAGATGGCCGGGAAAGGCGGTTGACGGGTGAGGATTCGGTTTGATCGGAATGTTGATGGGTTCGCGCAACTTTTGAAATGCCACGACAACCTCCAGTGCTGCACCTCCAGGGTACGCCGACAGCTTTTCTTCGGGTATGCGTTGAGCGGCTTGATAAATGAACTGATCGCCCGGGGCCAGGATTTGGACGGCCTGCATGAATTGTTGTTTTCTGATTTTGCATGTTTTGATGTTCATGCGGGCAATTATCGCAGGGATGGGTGGACATCCGCTGACCATGCAAAAATCCTTCCCGGCGAACCGAAACGGAATCGTGGCGGCAAGCGCCTCATCCCAGGCAGAATATGGTTTTGCGCCGGTAATCCCCCAGTTCCGCTTCACCTTTGGAAGCCGGTTGCCGCGCCATTCAATCTACCCTTCCATCACCTTCGCGATGGCATTGACCGCGCGGCGAATGTCTTCCGCGGAAACCATCAGGCTCGTCACAGCCCGAATCGTCATCAGGTCGGTGGCCAGCACCAGCACCCCGCGAGCCCGGAGCCGCTCAACCACCTCCGCCGCCGGCACGCCCGCCAGGCGAAATCGCACCATTTTCGTTTCCACTTCATTCGGGGCCACCTCAGATCCCTTGCAGCGGGCTATCCCCTCAGCCAGCGCTTTGGCGTTGGCATGGTCCTCGGCCAGGCGGGCGCGGTGATTGCGCAAGGCAAATAGTGCCCCGGCAGCGATGATCCCGGCTTGTCGCATCCCGCCGCCAAACATCTTGCGGAAGCGCCTGGCGCGCGCCAGCAATTCCTTTGAACCAGCCAGAGCCGATCCCACCGGCGCCCCAAGCCCCTTGGAAAAACACACGCTCACCGTGTCGAACGGCGCCGCCCATTGCCTCTCGGCGATGCCCGTCGCCACCGACGCATTCCAGAGACGCGCACCGTCCAGGTGCAATTGAAGTCCATGCCGCCGCGCAGCCCCCGCGACCTCCTCGATCCGCTCCAGCGGCCAGATTTTGCCGCCGCCGCGGTTGTGTGTGTTTTCGATGCAGACCAACCGGGAGCGTGGAAAATGGAGATTCGAAGGGCGCAAAGCCGACTCGATATCAGCGCTGCTGAACACGCCGCGTTCGCCCTGCAAACAGCGGCACATCACTCCGCTCAACGCCGCAGGACCGCCGCTTTCGTAATAATAAAGGTGGGCGTTTGCCTCCACCAGAATCTCATCCCCCGGCTCGGTGTGGGATCGGATGGCAAGCTGGTTGGCCATCGTTCCTGAAACCGTGAACAGCGCCTCCTCCTTCCCCAGCAGGGCCGCCGTTTCGACTTCCATTTCCCGCACCGTCGGGTCCTCGCCGAACACGTCGTCACCCACGTCGGCGGCGGCCATCGCCGCCCGCATGGCGGGTGTCGGTTTGGTAATCGTGTCACTGCGCAGATCAATGGGGCTGGAAATATCATTTGTCATAAGCGGCGTGAAAGGCTAACCATCCACCTCAATGGCGAAAAGACAAATGTCCTCGCCATTTCGGTAGAGTTTTAAACCTGTCAACCGGCTGCATCCCCCGGCCCTCCTCACTTCTCCATCACACCCCTGCTGGATGCCTCAATCGGTCAATCAGCCCGCACGAACCCGCTTGGGCTTTGGCTGCCCCAACAACGCTTCCCACCTGCACCCGTAGGGCGCGGCGGTTCTGGCTGACAGGCTATTGAAGCTTAATAGGTTGCAACTTTTTTCTGGACATGCGGGAGAAGTTTTTTCACCCTGGCGGGCATGTCTAAACTAAAATCCCAGTTTCGTCAGCCTTCCCTGACGGAACAGCACGTTTTGGAACACTTGTCGGTGCGGTTGGTGAGGGACCGTGACGAGCAAGGCCGATTCGATCAGTTGCTGGTCGAGCATCATTATTTGCATTCGGCGACGCTGGTGGGGGAGCATTTGCGTTACGTCGTCAGTTACCAGGGACAGTGGCTGGCCCTGGCCGCCTGGAGCGCGGCGGCGCTGCATCTCAAAGCGCGCGACCAATTCATCAGCTGGTCTGAAGAACAGCGGCGCAAGCGCCTGCCGCTGCTGGCCAACAACACTCGCCTGGTGGTGCTGCCGGAATTTCATTATCCCAATTTGGTCAGCCGCTTTATGAAAATCATGCTGGCGCGGCTTTCGTCCGACTGGCAGGAACGCTGGGGCCATCCGCTGGCCGCGGTGGAAACATTTGTCGATCCGCAACTTTACCAGGGGACGGCTTACAAAGTCAGCGGCTGGAGCCAACTGGGTCCGACGTCCGGTTTTAAGCGCAGCGCGGTTGATTTTTATGAGGCACACGATCATCCCAAGCAAGTGTGGCTGCGCGAACTGGGCCAGAAGGCCTGCGTCAAATTGCGCGCGGCCCAACTCCCGCCGGAGTGGGCCGGGGTGGAAGCGCAAGCGCCGCCGCGCTGCCGGGCCAAAGCCAAAGAGATCCAGAGCTTGCGCGAACATCTGGGACCGGTGCCCGAATTCCGGCGCAAGCAGGCCCTGGGTTATCCGCTGGCCGGGATGCTGGCGCTGATCGCCATGGCCATGTTCAGCGGGGTGGTGCGCGGCCCCGAAGATTTGGCGCAATACGCGGCGACGCTCTCGCAAGGGCAGTTGCGGGCGTTGAATTTCCGAGAGAACCCTCACACCGGCCGGGTGCGCTGTCCCAAAGCCACTTGTTTCCGGCAGGTGCTGGCCTGTGTGGAGGAGGCGGCGGTGCAGCGGGCCTTGCTGCGCTGGCAGGAACAAGTGCTGGGAACCAACCCCGACCCGACGGTCATCGTGGATGGCAAGACCCTCCGGCATGCCGGTCTGGACGTGGTCAACGCCGTCAACGGCCAGGGCCGCTGGCTGGGCTCCCGGATCGTGCCCGAAGGGACCAACGAGATACCCGTGGCGCGCACCCTGTTGGAAAACCTGGATCTGGACTCCAAACTCACGCTGGCCGATGCGGCCCATACTCAAACCCAAACCGCTCAGACCGTGCTCTTTGGCGGTGGAGGAGACTACCTGCTCACGGTCAAAGAGAACCAAAAAGAACTCTGCCAGACTTTAGCCACTCTGCTCACCGAGCAGAGTTTTTCCCCCTCGCCCGACCGCGCAGACCCGGGCCAGCACCCGGGAACGCAACCGGGGACGCCGGGAAATCCGCGTCCTGACGGCGCGTGAAGTCACGCCCGCGCAAGTGGGATTCCCGGGAGCCGGCACCATTGCCAAGCTGATTCGCCGCGTCCGGCGCAAACAAAAAGTCACCACCGAAACCGTTTATCTCATCACCAGCCTGAGTCTGGCGGAATTAGACGCGCGCGGCCTGTTAAAAAACAAGCGGCTCTACTGGATCATTGAAAGCCGGTTGCACCACCCCCTGGACATCAGCCTGGACGAGGATCGCAGCCGGGTGCGCCATCCCAACGCGGCCATGGTGCTGGCGGACTTCCGGCGCCTGACCGTCAGCCTGGCGCTCCACTGGGTAGATCAGTGTCGCGCGGTCAAACGACGCGGCACCGTCCGCGCTTTCCAAAAACGATTTCATCACCACCAGACCGGCCCGCAAAGACTGTCGGACCTAATTTTTGCAAAGCAACCAACCGCATGGGCTTGCGTCGATTAAAAAATTGCGCCCTACTGCACCCGAATGTCACCCGAGATCCCATTGACTCACCGGGCCGGCTCGCTATAGTAGCCTCGCGCGGCCATAACTAATACAGCCTATGCCACTACCACAAACCGGCATCACCACGTCCACAGCCTTGGGAGCCACCTTGGTTCCCGGCGGGGCCACCTTCAGAGTTTGGGGGCCTTCGGCCCAGGCCGTTTACCTCAATGGCACTTTTGGCGGCACACCGCGATGGACCAATGATGCCGACGCCAGCCTTTTGCTGACCAAGGACGCCAACGGCTATTGGTCTGGTTTCCTGGCGGGCGTCGCCGAGGGCGACCAATACAAATATTACGTCATCGGGCCCGCCGGCGGGACAACCGGTCCCAAACGCGACCCCTACGCGCTGGAATTGACGCCAAGCAACACTTTTCCGTTCGGGGTCAATTGTGTAGTCAGGCTGGCCGATTCCTACCCCTGGCACGATCAGGCGTTTGTCACGCCGGATTACTCGAATCTGATCCTCTACCAGTTGCACATCGGGACTTTCGCCCCGGCCACTTTCCCCAATTGCGGCACTTTCCTGGATATCATCACCAAGATTCCTTATCTGGTGTCGCTGGGCATTAACCTCCTGCAACCGCTGCCGGTCACCGAATGCAAGGAGAAGCCGGACATGGGCTACGATGGCGCCGATTTGTTCTCACCGGACAGCCTCTACACCGTCCCTGCGGCCGGTTTGGCGCCTTACCTGGCGACGATCAACGGACTGCTCGCCGCGAAAGGGTTTGGGCCTTTGACTGCGGACCAGATCACCAACCAGCCCAACCAGCTCAAGGCGATGGTGGACCTTTGCCATCTCTACGGCATAGCGGTGAGTTTTGATGTCATTTACAACCATGCGGGCGGGTTCGAGGGCGATGACGAGGCGATTTTTTTCTGGGATCGCGTTGGCTTCGGCGACAATAACAACAGCCTCTATTTTACCAACGTGCCCACCGGCGCGGGCGGATTGCCCTTCGCCCTCCAGAAGCCGCAAATCGTTCAATTTCTAATTGACAACGCCCGTTTCTTCCTGAATGAGTTTCATGTGGACGGCTTTCGCTACGATGAAATCAGCGATTTGCTGGCCCAGACCTATTTTGATTCCAGCGGTTGGGATTTTTGCCGCGCCCTCACCAGCACCCTCCGTTATATTAAGCCGCGCGCGCTGCAAAACGCCGAATTCTGGCCGGGAGAATACGACAAGGGTTCTTTCTATTCGATGGTGCAACCCGCCGCGCAAGGTGGCGCCGGCTTCGACACGGTCCAGCACGATGCACTGCGCCTGGCTATCCGGAGCGCGGTCCAAGCCGCCTCCTACGGGCAGTCCAGCGCGCTGGATATGGACGCGATTCGCGATAGCCTCTATCCACCGGGCCTGCCACAGGCCTGGAATGCGGTGCCTTGCGTCGAAAATCATGACGTCGTATATGCCGCACCCGATCGCCAAAGCCGAATCCCGCATTTGGCCGACGGCTCCAACTCAAGGTCGTTTTATGCCGCCAGCCGCTCCAAAGTTGCCACCGGCCTGCTGCTGGCGGCTCCGGGCATCCCGCAGCTTTTCATGGGGCAGGAATTCCTGGAGGACAAGCAATGGAATGAAAACCCCGGCGGCGCGAATTTAATCTATTGGGGCGGCCTGGCGGCCGGCGACAAAACCATGTGCGATCAACTGCGGTTCACCCAGGACTTCATTCGCCTGCGCTGGAGCCAGCCGGCCTTGCGCGGCCAGCGGATCAACGCTTACTACTCGCACAACGACAACCGCATCGTGGCCTTTCATCGCTGGATAGATGGTCAGGGACTCGACGTGGTGGTGGTGGCCAGTTTCAATGACAATCCGTTCTTCAATTATCAACTCGGATTTCCGCGCAACGGCCGGTGGGCGGAGCTGTTCAACAGCGATGTTTACCAGAATTGGGTCAATCCGCTCCTGGTGGGCAACAACGGGGCCGTCTATGCCAACGGTGGCCCCATGAACAACCTGCCCTTCTCCGCCTCCATCACCATCCCGCCCCGGGCCATTCTCGTCTTCGGCCTTGGCTAAAATCGGCGACCCCGCCGGAGTTGGCAGCCAACTCAATTCAGCCAAAAAAGCATCACGAGGATGCTCCCCGATGGCCGGATTCCTCCCCCTAAAAGTTACGGTCTCCAAGCACCCACAAGGCATCCCTCCAGCCGAAATAGTTCAACAACCTGTTCCACAGCTTCTTTCAGGGAGATTTTCGTTCAAGCAGGGCTCCGCCGATCCGGCTGCATCGCAAAATTCACGCTCACGGGCGAGACACTAACGCAGTTGCGCAGTGTGACCGATTTGATGGTTATCGGTTGAAACAAGTGAGGCCGGCGGTTGGAATGAATGCTCATTATGGGGGAACCGTAACACCGTTTTGGTGCGGTGAAGCCAAAGTTTAAGTTCTGACACGCGGGAGTTAAGCTGGGGCCAAGCGGATCAAAACAATTTCAGATATTGTGCCAACACGCATCGGTGCGCTTCAAGTCCCCGTACCGTTGCTCGTCAGAACCAGCAGCTTGCCGAACTGGTTCAGTCCGCAGTTAAATCGCCCGTGAACGCGCGCCGCCACCCATGTAGTGTTGATCGTGCATCCACCGCAAGAAATCATCAAGCAGGGGACCGAAGAGAGGCAGGGAACGCCAACGTGCGAAGGAACGAGGGCGAATCTAAACGAGGAGAGATTTTATGTTCATCCCGTGAGAGATGTTCCTCTCACAGATCTCCCGTCAATAATGTTGATTTGAAAACCTCGCCAAAGTCCGCCGGCGCAGCAGAAGGGCGCTCAACTCAACTTTATTGGGCGCTCAATATTATATTACCGAGAGGCCGCTTGAGAATTGCATGCGCGCGCATTTCTGGACAGGACGCCTTGTCCGCTCGCTCAAGAGCGCCTGCCAGTTCATTCGCGTGACAACTGGTGCTCATGTCACCGGGCGGGTTTCTAGTTTCGGTTCGAGTCGGTCTAGCACGCGCAGCAGGCCATCGAGGATCGTCAACGGATGCGGTGGGCAGCCGGGAATGTAGAGATCAACCGGCACGACCGAGGCAGCACCATTTAGAATCTGCGGATTGCCAACGAAGGGTCCGCCAGCAATCGCACAGGCGCCGACGGCGATGACGATTTTTGGCTCCGGCACTGCGTCCCAAGCTTTCTTCAAGGCAAGCTCCATATTCTTTGAAACGCAGCCGGTGATGAGCAGGCCGTCCGCGTGACGAGGAGAGGCCACATATTGGATGCCGAAGCGACTGAGATCCCACCCGATGGTGCCGAGCACGTTGGTGTCCGCTTCGCAACCGCCACAGCCGCCGGCGCTCACCACACGTAAACGCAGCGAACGGCCAAAAAGCCGGCGTAGTTTCTCTTCGAGGGCGGCGGCGAGGCGGACCTGTTCATGGCCCGGTTCGCCGAGGACAAGGTCTTCTCGACGACGCACGGACATGCGGTGATCGCCGGTTTGCGTGATGGCTTTCGGCGGACAAACTTCCACGCAGGCAGCGCAAAAGATGCAGCGACCGAGATCGAGCGCCACAGGCTTGCCGGTCGGGCGTGTAATGGCTTCGGTTGGACAAACGGAAAGGCAAGCGCTGCACCCGTCGGCGCATTTGCTGGAGTCCACCTTGAGCGCGCCGCCATGGCGGTCGGGCAGCGCCGGGGCTGGGCCTTCGGGATAAGCCATCGTTTCGCAGCCGCGCTTCAAGCGATGGGAAATGGTATCAATGACAAACATGGTTTGGGGGCGGCATCATAAATCAAAGCCGCAGTAGGAGAGGTTGAAGCTCTTGTTGCAAATGGGGAAATCCGAAATGGCCGTGCCCCGCAGCGCCAAGGTCATCCCGGTCCAGTTGTGGAACGAAGGGTCAATGATCTTGTAGCGGCGGAAGCGTCCTGCTTCATCGGTCAAAGCAACGTGGCATACTTCACCGCGCCATCCTTCGACGAGCGCCACGGCAAATGTGTCGGGTGCGGGCGACGCAAGTTCACTACGCAAGTCCCCCTCGGCTGGCGAAACAAGTTGTTCCTGCAAGTATTCTCCCGAGCGTTTGATTTCCAGCGAGCGCACCCGGGCGCGGGCGAAGACATCACCACCGGGCCACACGGAGATCGGAACTTGGGCAAAGCGATGCCAGCCTGCTGGATGATCATAACGCACGTCGCGCACCAGACCGCAGGCGCGCGCCGCCGGGCCGACCATTCCAATTGCAGCGGCTTGCGCGGGAAAGACGACGCCGACGTTTTCAAAACGCGCGCGGACGGAGGCGGCGTCCCAAAACCACTCGACGGCCTGCTTGGTGTCAGCGAGTGCAGTTTTTAGGCGTTCCAGCAACTGCGCCGCGCGTTCAGGTTCGAGATCGGGACGGCAGCCGCCGGGTCGCACGAGGCCGCGGCCGAAACGATTGCCGCAAATCAGGGCGGTGAGATTGAGGAAGTCGCCACGAATCTTGCCGCACGCTGATTGAGTTGGTAAAAACGCCACGTCACCCGCCAACGCGCCGATGTCGCCGGTGTGGTTGGCGAGACGTTCAAGTTCGAGGGCAATCGCCCGCAGCCATTGCGCCCGCAACGGAGCTTCCGTCCCGGCGAGAGATTCCAAAATGGTCGCGTAGGCAGTCGCGTGGGCGATGGTCGTATCACCAGCGACGGTTTCCATCTGGCTTATCGTGGCGCGATGCGGACCGCCGGGGAGCGCCACTTCGACGCCGCGATGCTGATAGCCGAGCGCAATTTCCAAATGCAACACCTCTTCACCCGCGCATTGAAAACGGAAATGGCCCGGCTCAATGACACCCGCGTGGATCGGGCCGACGGCAACTTCGTGAACCTCGCGGCCGTCCACGCGGAAGAATTCGCCGTTGGCAGGCGCGTTGCCCGCCATGCGCCGCACCGGTTTCAACCACGGATGGCCTTCCGGAATAAGGCCGTGCTGCTCCCAAACTTCACGCTCGAACAGGTGTGCCTGCGGATGCGTCGTCGTAAGCGATGGATACGAACCGGTGAACGGCGTGCTGCGAGCAACGGCGAGAGTGTTATCGGCGTCGAAGGCGAGCACCGCAACGAGGCGCGTCTCTCCTCCCTCCGGCACGCCGAACCATGCACACAAACGCGCACCGCGCGTCAGTTCGCTCCCCGTCGCACGAACAAATTCGGCTGACGGCCACGCGGGCACTTCCGCCCAGGAGATGCTGGTGGCGTTGGCCAGGAGGGCAAATGAGGTGGAGGCGCTCATGGAGTCGGAAAAAGCTGGGCAACTGCTGCCGACCAGGCTTCGCGCAATATCGGCGGAGTAAAAAGTCCAAGCCACAAGGACAAGGCGAGCAGCACGAGCGGCGGCGCAATTACTCCAGGCGTTTCGACAAAGCGTTTGGCGTTCGTCCGCGTCGTCGGGCGCGGGCGTCCGTCCACTATGCCAAAGACCACGCGCGTCATTCCGAAGAACGCGAGCAGCAGGCAACCGAGAAACACCGCGGTGGCAACTCCCTGCCCGGAGGCGAGCGCGGCGCGCAGGACCAGCAGTTCGCTGAAGAACGGGGCGAACGGCGGCAAAGCCGTCACGGCGAACATGCCGGCGACAAAAATCGCCGCCGAGCGCGGCGTGAGCACCGACATGCCGCGCACGTCGTCCATCGAAGGCGAGCCTGCCGCGCGACGGATGTTGCCCGCGCTCAGAAACAGCGAGCCTTTGGTCAGGCCGTTGCTCCACACATGGAACAGCGCCGCCGCCACGCCCGCCCCGCCGAGCGCGGCGCCAATGCTGAGAATGCCCATGTGTTCAACACTTGAATAGGCAAGCATCCGTTTGAAATCGCGCGTGCCTAATAGAAACAAGGCCGACACCAGCATCGAAAACAATCCGATGACCAGCAACGTCCGGTCAGCGATGTGGCCTTCGCCCGCCGCCCCGACGACCGCGCGGACGCGCAGGATCGCCGTGAATGCCACGGTGGTGACGCCGCCCGCCAGAATCGCGCCGACGATACCGGGGGCTTCACCATAAGCGTCAGGTTTCCAGGTGTGCATCGGCGCGAGACCCATCTTCGTGCCGTAACCAACCAGCACCAGCACCCACGCGGTCAATACCCACGGACGCGACAAGCCCGCGCCTTGAGCGGTCAGCGCGGTAAAAGTCAAATTGCCCACGCCACCGCCATGCAGGGAAGCATATCCCAGACAGAAAGAGCCGAGCAGCGACAGCGCGATGCCCGTGCCTCCCACGAGCAGATATTTCCAAGTCGCCTCGAAGGCGCGGGGCGTACCGTTGAAGTGCAGCAGCGGGACGGTGGCAAGCGTGACCGCTTCGGTCGCGATCCAGAGCAACCCCAAATGCCGAGCTTGATGCCCGGCGCTCAACAAACCGAGCACTATGAGCAGCATCGCAACAAACACGCGGTTGGGCCGTTCCGACCGGATGCGCAGGTAAGAGACAGCATAAGCGGCGCAGACCAGAAATAGCAATGACACTACCGGCAACACCGCCCGCGCGAGCGGATCAAAACCGAACCAGTCGCCCGGCGCGACTACCGGCGGTTTGATGAACAGCCAAAAAGCCAGCACGACATGCGCGAAACCAAAGACCGGCAGCAGCCAGGGCCGGGTGCTATTGCCCGGCCACACGGCGGCGATGGCCGCGCCCGCCAAAGGCACGACGATGAGTAAAAGATGGCTCATTCTCGGAGCGTGGTGAGTTTGCGGGTGTCGAGCGAATCGAAGGCACGTTGGATGCGATCCACGATGATGCCGATGATGAATACGCCCACGGTGACATCCAGCAAAATACCCGACTCCACCAACCACGGCGTCGAGTGGATGAGTAAGAGGCCAAAGAGGTAGATGCCGTTTTCGAGAATCAGATAGCCGCAAACCTGCGAGATGGCCTTGACCCGGCCGATCATCAAAATGAAACCGGTCAATACCGACGCAATCGCACCCGGCACCAGGAGTGATCTGGCATGTTCCGGCAACAGCGGCAACGCCCGTGCCAGCGCCACCGCCGCGATGGTTCCGCAGGCCCCGAGCAAGAGCGACGGCACATAACCGAGGAACGGTTGAATCTCGCGCTCGATATTCGCCGCCCGCATCGCGCGCCGCAGCAGCCCGGGAATCACCAACCCCTTGCCGACGAGCGTAGCAAGCACCACCAATAGTATCCGCCAGTCGAGATTTTCAGCCTCCAACAGCAGCGGCATCAGGCCGAGCAACATGCCCTGCGCGGACATGGCGCGGATGAGCGATGGCAACCGGCTGGTGCCCAGCGCGAGCAGGTTTAATCCCATCGCCAGACCGATCAGAAGATTCAAAGCCTCGCCACTCATTCGGCACCGCCTTTCCATGCGACCAGGAGTGCAAACAAACAGAACAAAAATGCCGTCGTGAGAAGCAGTGGCACACGACGAAACGCGAGCCGCGCCAAAAATGATTCCACCAGCCCCACACTCACCGTCACGACCAGCACGCCCGCCACCAAAGCACCCGCGGCGACAAGGGGCGATGATTTCCCCGTTGGCAGCACCGCTTGAACGAGCAGCAAAGCGAACAGCAGGAGCTTCACGGACGCGCCATGCAAAATGGCGGCGAGTGGCGGCCCGCTGTGGTCCAGCACCATGACTTCATGAATCATCGTCAGCTCCAGATGCGTGTTGGGATCATCGAAGGGCACGCGGCAATTCTCCGCCAGCAAAACGGTGAACAAACCCGCCGCCAGCAGCACCGCGCCCGCGCCCGCCGAAGGGGAGAGCATCGTGACCAGGGAAACACTTCCGGTCTGAACGCTCAGTGACAGCACCGCCGCGATGATGGCAGCTTCCGCAAGGACCGCATAACTGACCTCGCGCGCCGCGCCCATGCCCTCGAAGGCCGAGCCTGTTTCCATCGCAGCCCACGCCGTGCAAAATCGCGCCAGCGCCAGCAGGTAAATCAGCAACAGCACGTCGCCGCGAAAACTCAGTATGCTTCCCGCCGGCCCCAGGGGCATCAACATTGCCGCTCCCGTCAGTGCCACCCACGCCACCGCCGGACCGGCGACGAAACCCGGCGACGCCAGCGTGCTCAGCACCACGCCTTTGCGCCACAGTTTCGCGAGATCGTAGTAAAGCTGAAGCACCGGCGGTCCACGTCGGCCTGCCACCCGCGCTTTTACCTTGTTGATGATGCCTGGCAGCAGCGGCGCGAGCAGCATCCACACTGCGAGTCGGAGAACGAGGTCGAGTATCAAGTTCATGGCGCGCCTCCTAGTAACACGAGAACCCCCAAAGCAATCAGTCCCGCGACCACATAAAGAATGTAGAACTGCAGACGCCCATGCTGCAAGCGGCGCACAGATGTGGACACTTGCATGATGGCCACGCTCACCGGGCCGATGATTCGGTCCAGGACCGTTTCAGGAATACGTTCCAAACGGATGGCTTCTGCCGGAAAAGGGCCGCGCGGTCGGCGCATTTTACGCTCCGGTTGAAGAACCCAACCAAACCAGCCTGCGACGATTCCGCCGAATGACGCGCTGGTGTATTGCATCCGCGCGGCTGGCATCGCGTAACCGCAATCCCACGTCAGACCGCGACGCAGGCTGTTGGCGTGCGCCTTCCGCCACAACCACGCCGCCGCCATCAGAACCAGAATCGCCAGCCCCACATGGACCGCACCGAGTGTCAGCAACGGCGCGGGCGCTTCCACCGTAATCCAAGCCGGACGCCAGCTTCCCACCACGCGCGCGACCACCGGCCAGAATAGAATTGGAGCCAGGCCAATCGTCACGCACACGACCGCCAGCGCCAGCATCGGCCCGCGCATCCACATTCCGCATTCGTGCGCGTGGGTTGCGACCTGTGTGCGTGGCGCGCCGAGGAAAATCATTGCGCCCGCCTTCGCAAAACTCGCCATCGCCAAGGCCCCGGCCATTGCGAGCATGATCGCCGCGGGCATGGCCGCCCACGCTGCCGGCCCTTTGCTCGTCGCCGCGTCGAAGAGCCCGAGATATACGAGCCATTCGCTGACAAACCCATTGAGCGGCGGCAGAGCTGAAACAGCGAGTGAACCGAGCACGAAAAAGCCAGCCGTCCACGGCATCGTGCGCCACAATCCGCCGAGTTTGCTCATCTCCCGCGTGCCCGTGGCGTGCAGCACCGAACCAGCGCCGAAGAACAAGAGCGACTTAAACGCCCCGTGGTTCCAAACGTGCAACAGCGCCCCGGCGAACGCGAGCCGGCCCCAAAGCGCATCACCGTGCGTCACCGCGAGCAACGCGGCGCCGACACCAATCAGGATGACGCCGATATTTTCCACCGAAGAATACGCGAGCAGGCGCTTGAAATCGTTTTGCGCGAACGCGAACGCGATACCCAGCAACGCGCTCGTCGCACCGAGACCGATCACCACCCAACCCGCCGCCGATGGAACGGGCAGCCATCCGCTGAAGCGCACGATCCCATAGATGCCCATCTTGATGGCCACGCCCGACATGATGGCGGAGACGTGGCTGGGCGCATTGGCATGGGCGGAGGGCAGCCAGATGTGCAGCGGAAAAAATCCCGCCTTGACCCCGAAACCCACCAGCGCCAGCCAGAATAACGGAGCCAGCCCGGTTTGTTCACGCATTGGGCCGAGGTCCCAACCGCCGGTGCGCGCGGCCAGTGTGCTGAAGAAGGCGAACAGAAAAACCGTACCGGCGTGCGAGGCAACCAGATACACCCAGCCGGCGGACCGGACCTCGCGCCGCTGCCTATCGAGTGTAATCAGGAAGTATCCGCACAAAGCGAACAATTCCCACGCAATGAGAAAATGCAGGCCGTTGGAAACCGTCAGCACCAACCCCATGCTCAAGAGCATTGCGCTCCACCAAGCACGACCGCGCGGCGCAGAGTCCGGGTAACGATGTTCCGACCAATAGTCACGGGCATATATCGCACCCGCTCCGCCTCCCACGCACAACAACACGAGGAACAGGGCGCTGACTCCATCGAGTCGCAGATGAACGAATTCACCTCCCAAAGAAAACGCGCTACGCCATTCCCAATCCGGCGCGCCCAGCAACACCATCAACGCCGCGCTCAACCCGGAGACCGTGCCCGCTAAGGTCAAGCCGAGCCACGTCCGGGAGAGCCGCACGCCCACGACGACGCCCGTTGCCAACGTCAAAAATGCGAACAACAAGAGCGGCCCCGGCGTCATGATTTCACCTCCGGTTTGAGGCCATTTGCAGATGCCGCATCAACCGCATCAACCGCCTGGAAAATCTCCTCGTCGGTCGCGCCCTTGACGACCAGTTCGCGCAGCGGTCCGCGGGCAAGACTGCGGCTAATCCGCGCCAGTAAATCGAGGTGTGCCCGCGGTGAGGGCGCGATGAAGAAACAAAGCCGCGTGATCGGCACATCATCGGGAGCCACTTTCTCCGGCGGCAACGCGTCGCGCAGGAACAAGAACGAAACCGTGCCAGAGTCGCGGCCCAGCGTGATGCGCGTGCTCGGATGCGGCAGGGCGAAGCCGCTACCGACGGGTGCCATCGTCACGCCGCCTTTCACGCGGAGCCGCTGTCCGAGCAGTCGGCGAATGGGCGGTGTCGCTCCGGGCAGGGCGGTGACGATGCGCTCGAAAAGCGCCGGCACGTCCGCCGCCGCCACGTCGCGCCAGATGCCACCAGTGCGCAGCAACGGCCCGAGCCGCAAGCTGGTTCCGAGTAAGGACGTCTCTGGTGCCAAGAAACCGGCTTTCGCCGCGAGTCCGCGCTTGACGGCCCATTCCGCCACCTGGGCGCGATCAAATAACAACCGCCCCCGATCTGGGGTGTGTGGCAACCCTTCGTTGCGAATCCAGTCGTCCACGACGGTTTCCGATACCCCAAACGACTCCGCAACCTCGATGAGATTCAGATACATGGTCTCAAAACTCCAACGTCATTGCCCGCCTCCGAACAGGACCAACACCGCCAGCGCCGCCAAACCGATCAGCAAATACAACAGGTAGGATTGCAGCCGTCCGTGCTGGAGGCTGCGCGCCGCCCTCGAGACGCGCATGACGAGGTCGCCCACCGGCGCGACGACGTGTTCGAGCACGGTCTCCGGGGTGTGCGCGGCGAAACTCGCGCTGGCCGGGAAATTCATTTCGGGCCGATGCTCGTGCCGCACGGGCCGCAAAATCCATGCGAACCATTCGGTGATGATGGCGGCGAACGAACCCGCCGTGTATTGCATCCGTGGCGTTGGGAGAACGTAACCACAATCCCACGTCAGCGCGCGCGTCGAAATGCCGCGTTGCACACGCCGCCAAAGCCAGACTGCCGCCACCAGCGCGAGCACCGCCAGCGCGACATGAAACCGGCCGAGCGCCGACAGCGCCACGGGCGTCGCCGTTCCGACCCAGCCGGGATTCCACACATCCACCGCCCGCACCACCGCTGGCCAGAAGACGACCGGCGCGAGGCCAATCGCCACGCACGCCGCGCCCAGCAACATCATCGCCCCGCGCATGGCCGGGCCGCTTTCGTGCGCATGGGCCGCCGCTGGAGAACGCGGAGCGCCCAGGAAAACCACGCCGCAAACTTTCGCAAAACACGCCAGCGCCAGCGCCCCCGTTACGCCGAGGAGAATTGCCGCCGGAATCGCAGCCCAAGCCGATGGGCCATGCGCCATCGTGGCATCGAACAAGCCGAGATAAACGAGCCATTCGCTGACGAAACCATTGAGCGGTGGCAGCCCGGAAATCGCCACCGCGCCGAGCGCGAAGAGTGACGCCGTCCAAGGCATCGGGCGCCACAATCCACCGAGCCGGCTCATCTCGCGAGTGCCCGTGGCGTGCAATACCGAACCGGCGGCGAAGAACAAGAGGGACTTGAACAAGCCGTGATTCCACACATGGAGAAGTCCGCCTGCCAACGCGAGCCGACCCCACGGCGCGTTTCCCTGGCCCATTGCCACCAGCGCGAAACCCAGCCCAATGAGAATGATGCCGATATTTTCAACGCTGTGATACGCGAGCAGACGTTTGAGGTCGTGTTGACCGAGTGCAAAGGCAACACCCAAAACGGCGCTGGCCACACCGAGGAACGCCACCACCCAGCCGGCCTCCGGCGGCACGGGCAACCAGCCGCTGAATCGCACAAGTCCGTAAATGCCTAGCTTCAGGGTCACGCCCGAGAGGATAGCCGAGACATGACTTGGCGCGTTCGCGTGTGCCGAGGGCAGCCAGACGTGCAGAGGGAATAAACCGGCTTTAAGGCCAAACCCAGCCAGCGCGAGCCAGAACAACGGTGCGAGTTCAGGACGGTCGCGCAGGGAGGTGAGATCCCAACTTCCCGTGCGCGCCGCGAGCAGCGCGAAAAACGCAAACAGGCACATCATGCTCACATGCGACGCCGCAAGATAAAGCCAGCCCGCCGCCCGCACCTCGCGCTTTTGCCGCTCCAGCGTCACGAGAAAATAGGCGCTGACGGTGAAAAGCTCCCACGCGATGAGAAAATGCAGGCCATTAGCCGTGAGGAGCACCAGCCCAAGGCACAGCACCAATACGCTCCACCAAACACGGCCTGACCGGGCCGAGCGCGGGTGCGCGCGTTCCGTCCAGTAATCCCGGCCATAGACCGCACCAGCCCCGCCGACCAGACCGAGCAATGCTAGGAACAGCGCGCTCACTGCATCGAGCCGCAGATGCACGACCTCGCCCCCAAGGGTCAGAGCGCTGTGCCAATCCCACACAACTCCGGTGGTCAGCGCCACCGCCGCCGCACCCACCCCGCCTGCCGCACCCACCAGAACGCCAGTCAGCCACAGCCTCGGCACACGCGTTCCAGCGAAGATGCTGGCAAGCATCCCCACGCCGGTTATCGTGAGCAGAAGTTCGATCATATTATCTTTTGCGCCGGGCAAAGTAATAGCACACCGTCACAATAACGGGTCTCAACAGAGTGCTTCTGAGGCGTGACCGCGTGAACTGGGCTTACACGTTGCCGCTCGGGAAGGTAGTCGCCGGCGCGTCTTGTGGCAATGCGCGATTTCCGCTTGTCGCGATTTCCGCTGACCAGGGGAACCAGGGAATCCAGAAAAACTGCGCAAGCTGGCGGCGTCCAAAATGGCGAATGAATCTCCCAATCAGACTTTGCAACCCATGGCGCTGGTCCATGAGGCGTGGCTGCGGCTGGTCGGAGATGACAATCGGCAATTTGCCAATCGTGCTCATTTCTTATCCGCCGACGCCGAGGCTATAGTCGCGCGAAAACTTTTGAGCGTCGCCGTGACCTGCGGGCCAGACTCGAAGGAGAGAAACTACACGAATTCGCTTCGGGGATTTTGAGGCCTGGCATCTGGCGGAGTCCGACCGTTCTATCGCTTTGGGCAGGGCAGTTAATCGTGAACTATAATATGGTCCCACGCGCCCGTCACCCCTCTTCCCACAACTGGAAAGCTTCCCTTCGCAATCACTGCGGCAGCATGGTTTCGGTCGACTTCCTCACCGTTCACGATTTTGTTTGTTGGCTACATAACTTTAAGCCGGCGAGTTTGGTTATTGCGTTAGCCGCTTTAATTTTTCTAGCAATTCATATGGCGTTGGACGCGTGGAGAGCGCCAGTCCGGAGGCGGTGAAATCGGGTTGCGCCTCCGTTAACGCTTTGCTAATTTCGGACTCGAAGAGATAGTCCGTCAGATCCTGTTCTTTCATGCTAAGGGCCTTTTTCCACACAACCGAGACCGCTCGGCCAAACGCACGCCAGTTGAACCATGCTGCGCGGTCCGAGGTCGCTTCGAACAACAGGTGCCAGCCCTTATTCGCATCGAGGGAATACTCCTTTCGATTGCCGTCAAACCGGGTCTGGAAAAGCTCAGCAAGTTGCATTTCCACCAGCGTGTCCTGCACCCGGCGTTGCGAGTAGCCGAGTTCGCGCGCCAATCCGCTGGCTGTCCCGTGTCCATGCGCCACCAGCCACGCGAAAACATCGGCGCGGATATTCACCCCAAAAAAGGCGCGGCATTTTAAAATCAGGTTCGTCGGCGTCCATCCAGGCATCGGCTGCGACTGTCCGCGGAGAAACACTGGGGATCGCGCCCAGCCATAGCGAGCGAAAACCTCGTCCCGCTCATCGTTCATAGAAACCAGCGGCTTGCCTTGCCTTTGGAACAGTGGCACCAACGGTTGCCCGCTCGCCGGCCGATACCGCTCCGCGAGAATCCGCCATTTCGGTCCCTTATCATGCTGCACCATGAACGCAGCCACCGCTCCCGCCAGCGACGGTGTACAAGTCTGGTCTTCGTTTAACAGCGTGGTAAGCCGCACGACGTTGACCCAACGCCCGTTGCGCACGAGCCAATCAAGCACTTCATCAAACACTCGTGAATCCTGCCGCGCACATTCCCAGGTGAGCAGCAGCAGCGGTTCAGGGTCCACAATCCGCGCGGCCCTGCTCTGGCTGTGACCCATCACTCCGACCTGCGACCAGGCGGCCCAGATTGCGTCCAGCATCACCTGCGACAGGTTGGCTCTAAATGTCGTGAGTAAGTTTTTCATGGCCAATACGATCCAGAACCTGCTTGAGTTTATGGCGAAAGTCCGTGCTGGTCTTCCGCTTGAGCAACCAATCCATTGCGGCGCGAGCTTCGGCTTCCGTTGGTTCCAAATCCACCAGGTCGCCCAGATGCGTCTCGATGCGCGTCTTTGGGTCCATTGCCGCGTAAAGCTTCAGGTGGATTTGGTCCAGGCGGCTGATGATGTGCAGCGCGAGGCACCGACCATAGCTTTTGCGCTTCAATCTCTTCTCCAGCCCGTGTGGCAGCCCGAAATCCATGAGGGGCGCCGGACCGAAGTTCAACCATTCCTCTTTGAGACCCAGTTCGCGTCCGACCTCCGCGATTGGTTCGATTAAATGTGCAGGCAGCGTTGTGTCAGCCAGAAGATGCACCTGGCCGTTGGCGCTCACCTCGGCGACACAGATAATGTCCACATCGCTGGTGGAGCGCGACACCCAGCCCATCAGGTTCAACGACGCTCCGCCGCAACTGACCAATTCGACCGGCTCCAACTCTGCATAAACCATTTTGGCGTTCAACCGCTTGAGCGCCACTTCAATGCCGGATTTACCAGAAAACTGGCCACTGACTTTGTCTTTATTCATCACGTTTCTAGCGTAATTACGTCAGGATACACCGCTTTATGCAAGCCAAAAATCACCCGAATGGTCAAAAAATATTGCAAATTGCGTCCCAAAGCCCATGGGGGGTTAAGGCGACCAATTCCGACGGCTGCTCGGAGCAAGTTCCTGCCACATGATGCAACCATCGTGCGAGGCGAGCCGTTGCACAAGGCGCGCGAACGGCTGAAGCGCGCGCTGCGCGCTTTTGAGGACCGGCTTGGCCGAACACGTCAAGGCCGCGCTCGGCGTGACGCTGACGCGGCGCGAGTTTGCCCTGGAAGTGCGCGAGCCGTCCGCCCCGCCGGTGAATGTGTCCTATGCCTTCGATGCGGCGTTCACCACGGTTTGCCGCGCCAAGGGCGTTCGTCGAAGAGAAACTTGCGCGATGGCTTGTTGAGCCGTAACCTTAGAATATACTTAAAATATGGATGTGGTTGTGTACATTCGGGGTGACGCCGAAGGGCTGAATGAACTGGCAGGTCAACTGAAGACAGCCGGGATCAAATGCTTACCCGCCCGACAACGGCTTGATTTTTTCCGCGTGTTTTTCGGGCGGATAATCCTGCCAGGGCGCCCGCAATCGAAAGAGCAGACCTGAGAAGGGGATCGTTCAAAATACCGGGGTGTAACCGTATTTGTCATACCCCCTCGTTTAGCTCCAGCCCGGCGTGCGCCACGTCCTCGCTGCGACCATGCCGAGCTGGCCCTGTTGTCAGAGGCGGCACCAGACGTTGCTCCCGTGGATATGATGTGTCCGGGGGGTAACCCCATTCAACGTGCTCCGGCCTTTGGCATTGGAGCCTCCGACCTCTGGGACTGGCCTGTCATCGGCACAAAGCGAACCGGCAGGACCGCCTGCCGCTCAAGCCTGCCACCTTGTTTGCGTAGGAGCCCCAATTCCTGGTACCATGAGGAGCCGACCGGAATAATCATCCGGCCACCGTCTTTGAGTTGCTCGATGAGCGGTGGCGGCGCTTTCTCCGGCGCACAGGTGACAATAATGGCGTCGAATGGCGCAGCCTCAGGCCAGCCTTTGTAGCCGTCACCGGCGCGCACATACACATTGGTGTAACCGAGCCGCTTGAGGTCGACCGCAGCCCGCCCAGCCAAGTCTTCGATGATCTCGACCGTATAGACCTTCGCCGCTAATTCGGCGAGGATGGCGGCCTGATAACCGGAGCCGGTGCCGATTTCCAGAACGCGGTCGGTCGGCTTGGGCTCGAGCTGCTCGGTCATGAAGGCGACGATATAGGGTTGCGAGATGGTTTGGTCGTGGCCGATGGGCCGCGGACGATCCTGGTAAGCTTGATAACGCAGGCGCTCCGGCACGAACTCATGGCGCGGCACTTTTTCCATCGCCGCCAGAACAAGGGCGTTGGTGATATCGCGCCCGGGGCAGGAGAGCTGTTCTGCCACCATGCGTTGCCGGGCGATGGCAAGGGGATCCTCAGCCCCCGGCGCCAGCCGGGGCAGGGCTATTTCATCCGCAACCAAAGCCCCGAACCATGCCGTCATGAGCAGTGCTGGCTTCCTCATGTCCTCAACATAAGTCGAAAATCAGCGTCTGTCAGGTGCAAGATACCATGCCAGCCAACCGGGCAACAAAGCGGCCAGTCCCAAGGCGCTCTCGACTGGTTTGAGGACCACGGTCAATGCGCTCATCACGACCACGCTGACCACGAAAAGCGCCGGAACCCATGGCCATCCCGGATCGTGCAGTTGTGGGCTTGCGCACCGCCGCAGCCGGATTAAGCCCGGCGCGCATCCAGACGCCATAATCCGGCCTCCTCTGCGCAGGACAAGGCCTGACGGAACTCGGAGCCAGAGACGCGCCGGTTGATTTCAGAGAATTGGGGCTCCGTCCCGGCTTTGTGCGCGGGACGGTACTGGTCCATCAGATTCACGTAGGTATCGGGCGACACCCCGGTCGCCAGCCAATGGAGGACAGAACGTGTCTCCTCAAGCAGGCCGGGCATGACCAGGTGCCGCACCAGCACGCCACGCAAAGCAAGACCGTCCTCGTCCACGCTCAACTCACCCACCTGGTCGTGCATCGCTTTAATGACGCGCCGCGCCGCTTCGGCATAATCGCCGGCCCGGAGATACTTCGCGCACAGTTGCGGGTCCCACAGTTTGAAATCCGGCATGTAAACGTCCACGACGCCATCCATCAACCGAATGGTCTCCAGGCTGTCGTAAGCGCCGGTATTATAGACCAGGGGCAGGCGCAGTCCGCCCGGGATCGCGATGAGGAGCGCCTCCAGGACCTGCGGCACGACGTGCTCCGGCGTGACAAAGTTGATGTTGTGGCAGCCGGCCGCTTGCAGACGCAACATCGCCGCCGCCAACTGGCTGGCGTCCAATTCCCGCCCTTGGGCAAGGTGGCTGATCTCGAAATTCTGGCAGAAGACGCAGCCCAGGTTGCAGCCGCTGAAGAAAATCGTTCCCGACCCATTCCAGCCGCGCAGGCAATCTTCTTCGCCGAAGTGCGCAAAGGCGCTCGAAACCCGTGCCCACCGGCCGTTCTTGCAGACGCCGGTTTTGTTTTCCCAGCGGTTGACCTGTCAATCCCGCGGGCACACTTTGCAGGAACGCAGCAGTTCTTGCGCGGCCACGACTCTTTCTGTGAGCTGCCCCAGTTCGTAGGTTTTGAGGTAAGCGGGAACAAAATCGCGCCTCGGGCGCAGGAAGCGACCGCCACCGTCCAACGCCTTCAAAAGGTGTCGGCGCCTCTGGGGTGAGGTTTAAAATTTTCAGCCAATGTCAGGTCCTTTCTATCATCATGGTAACACCCAAGGCAACGGTGAACACGACCAGACCGCTACCCCTGAGCCAGGCGCCAAGCTTGCCAAATTCATCACCCGGGCTGGTGAGGCCTTCCGAAGCTCTGTCCGGATGCGCCGGGACGAAACGAGTCTTTTCGCCCTTATCGTGGATCCGGAGGTGAGCGACCCCGCTCCGCTGCTGGATGTCCTCGACGTCAAGGCCCCAAAGCTCCTCGCGCCGAAGCCCGTGAAAAAGGAAAGTCGAAAGGGTCGCGCAGCCTCTCTTGCCTTTGAGGGTTCTGCCGAGAAAGCATCCGGCAAGCCCTGGCCCGGCCATCTTCGGCAAGGGGCTGAACAAAGCGACGCGAATGCTCGGCGTGGGTTATGCTTTCCTTTATCGGTGCGGGCGTAAGACGAACGCCTTCTCGCAAGACAATCCGTGGTCGGAGCCACCGTATTCCGTTTTCTGCCAGTTATGGGCATCGGAATGCCGCTTTCTGCGCTTGATCTCGAGCCGGCTTGACAGGCTGAACAACGAGGCGAAAGGCTTAAACGGCAAAAAACGGAATGCCGTCTTTCTTTCCACCGATTTTTGAGCCGCGCTGTGCGGATTCCAGGCCCAAAAAAGCGAGAACGTGTCGGGCCTTCCCAACTCGCCATATATTTCTTACCAGTATGATTCTTACTACAGTAATACTCTTACTGGTATTACTATGGCGAAGCGCAAGCAAACGTCGAGAGCGCCTGTGTTCTGAGCGTGCATGTTGATCCTTTGGCTTGAGCTGTTTTGCCGATGAATGCATTCCGTGTTTTACAGTCGGATTGTCATTGACCAATTAAATCCTTACTGGTATGATTCTTATTATATGAAAACAGAGACCAAAGTGACAAGCAAGGGCACCACCACCATCCCCGAGGATCTGCGCAAACTCGCCGGCATCACAGTTGGCAGCATCCTCACTTGGGAATTCCGGGATCGCGGCGTATTCGCGCGGCCTAAAACGGATGTTCCAAACGCGATGCAGCGGCATATTCGTTCCCGGGCGGGGGCCTGGAAAGGCAAGATCTCGGGCGTCAAACTCCTTAAACGGACTCGACCATGATCCTGGTTGACACCTCTGTCATGGTTGCTTGGCTCGATCCAAGGCACCCGGATCATGCTGCATGCACGGAGGCCCTTGATGGGTGCGCTGCCGTCGATGAGCTGGCGATCAGCGCCCTCACCGTGGCGGAATTGGCTGCCGGTGGCCGGAGCCGAGAGGCTCTCGAAGAGGATCTTCATGGATTTCGCAGGATTGCTGCTGACGAGCAGGTCGCCTTTCATGCTGGCCAGGCATTCGCCCGTCATCATTCGAAAAAAGGCCGGGGTGATCCCTCGCTAACAGGTTTACTGATTATGGGTCAAGCTGCCGCTTTGAAGCTGCTGCTCCTCACAATCGAGCCCCGGAGCCTGCGCGCCGCGCGCGATGTGGATATTTTGGTGCCGATGATGAAGGGCAGGGGAGCGACAGGGGTGAATGGCGCAAGAGGTCGCGGGCGCAGAACGAAGGGCTCTTGCCTTAAATGATGCACTCAAAGCGGGCGGGGCCGCCAAAGTCGACACCATTGAACATCTCAACGCCATTCGGCAGCTGCGGAGGAATGGCCGGGAGCTTCATCGGAGCGGAGTGCTGTTCCAGGGAGATCACTTTTGACTCTTTTCCGGCGCCGGATCCAGCCCGGCCTTTGGTTTCGATCCGTGCTCTCTTCCACGTATTCGGCTGGGTACCTTCCCCTTTCCCCAGGACGAGGCCGCCCATTACCGCGACGAGCAATCTGGTCGCTCTCGCCAGACGCTTGCTTCCTGATACAAATGTTCCCATCGTAAGGAAGCTTGCGGCAGGACTGCGCCTGTTCCTTTGTTCGATTTAGGCATGAACCTGGAGATTCAAGCACTCTACGAAAAGCTGACGAACCACTTTGGTCCCCGTTCTGATCCCGATACCTGGTGGCCAATCTTTGCCAACCGCACCGAACCGCCCGAGTTCGAGCGCGTCATAACCAACGTCCTGGTGCAGAACAGCAGTTGGAGGTCAGTTCCCGCCGCAGTGCAGCGCTTGGACGAACAGAATCTCCTGACCGCCAACACCCTGGCGAGCGCTCCAGCAGAACGAATCGCGGAATGTATTAAGCCCACAGGCCTTCAAGCCCAGAAAGCCCTGCGCATCAAAACGCTCTGCGACGTAGTCGTGAGCCGCTTCGGCACCGAGTCAAACTTCTGCAAGGCGGCAACACGCGAGGACCTCCTACGCATCGCCGGAATCGGCCCTGAAACTGCAGACCGCATTCTCCTGTACGCTTGTTCCCGACTCGCTTGGCCGGTGGACACCTACTGCCTCAGGGTCTTTGCCCACCAAGCTCTAATAAGCGCATTTCCAAACACGCCGGCGGGACGGGCCCGCTCCTCGTCGGAAGCCAGAACTATGGTCACCGACGGCTTTGTACCGCAGCTCGCAACCTGGCAGCGCTTCCACGCCCTGATGCAGTTGGAAGGAGAGCGCATTCGCCAAGAATCGCACTGACTATGAATGCCACAATCACGAACTCACCTGGACAGGACTCGCTCTCCGCCCAAAAGATCATGGGCAAACCCGTGATCGAGACCAACACCCGCATCCTGAATCTCGACAGCGGTTTCCAGCACAAATATCTCTGCGACGGACCGACATTCAGCGCCGGGACGGCCTGCGCGTATCGCTGCTCCTATTGTTACGTCGAGACTATCGTTGGCACCAAGCCGTTCGTCACGTCCCTTCTGGGAGGGAACAGATTTCAGGATGTTGTCATCCGGCGCAAGGACGCTGTCACCAGACTTCGCAACGAACTTCGCACCGCCAGCGGAAAGCTGAGATTCAAAGGTGGCGCATACGAAGCCGCCAAGGCCTCGGGAAAGCCGAACGTATGCTACGGCAGCCCCTTGGTTGACATCGCTGCCTCGAACGAACTGGCGACCGAGACCGCCGAGATGGTTCAAGTATTGCTTGATGACACTGATTGGGACGTGCGGCTCCTCAGCAAAAGTCCGCTCATCAAACTCATCGCGCAGTCGCTCAAGGGTGAACAAAAGCGCCGGGTGATCTTCGGGCTCAGCATCGGAACCCTGGACGACGAATTGGCCCGGGCCATTGAACCCACATGCCCATCCTCCAGCCGGCGCTGCGAAGCCCATCGATGGTTACAGGATCAAGGCTACCGCACCTTTGCCATGCTCTGCCCAATCCTGCCTCAACCTCTCGATCAGTTTGTCCGCAAAACTTTGGAGGCCATCCGCCCCGACCAGTGCGAGCACGTTTGGGCAGAGGTTCTGAATGTTCGCGGCGAATCAATGACCCAAACACTCGCATCGCTTGAGAATAACCAACTCCACAAGGCGGCGGATGACCTCAGGGCCATTTGCGGCCGGGGAAAGCGGCACGCCTGGGAAGATTATGCGCGCGAGACATTCTTGGCTCTGGCACAGGCCACGCCGAAACGGGAGGGCGGGCCAAGGCTCCGCTTTCTGCAATACGTGAACAAGCTCAGCGAAGCGTGGTGGCGGGAACGCACCAGCGAAGGGGCTGTTCTCCTTGGACGGACGGCGAACCCGCAGCCCGGCGTTGCGCAAGCACGCGGCGTCTCAGAGTTGACCAGAACCTCAGCGCACATACAGTTGTTAAGAATTAGGGGAAGCACGAAAACGCACACGGATGTTCTCGCACTTCCCCAAGCTTAGCGGCCGCACAACACGGCACCGAGCTGTGTCTTGGAGCGGTGTGTGTCGCTCCAAATGAATTCTAGAGCGTCCCTCATGTTCATGCCTGTGGAAAGTCAACCGGGACTTTTGCCTTCCTCGATGATAGTAAACAGGGTGACGAGGGACTCAAAGCTTTCGCGGTTCCAATTTGCTTCGACGGGCCTCTCTTTGCCCCTGCGTATCCGCGTCAAAATGGTGGCGCTTCCAACCGCTGTTATCTCGATGGCCGTCCCTTTTTCGTAAATGCAGGGAGCGTGAGACAGATAGCCGAACAGCCTCGCCACGGAGTAGAGGCGCCCCGGCTGAATCCGATCCAAGCGGGCCTGCCGCTCTCCGCATTGATTCTCGCGGAACTCGCGAACGAGCCAGTCGTAGTCATGTCCAATGACAGCGCAGCCATCGGTAAAGGTTGCCCCTTCAGCCCAGTTGCACTTGCCGCTGTACTCCTTGCGCTGAACACGGCCTATTACGGTCCCGCCGGGGTGCTGTTTGAGAGGAGAGGCAAGTAGCACGGGGGTTACCGCAGTCTTGTACCCCATGTGGCGGTAGGTCGTGGTCTCACCCATCTGCAGCTGGACGCCTTGGATCGTGAAGGTCATAGGGATCTGCTGGCATTCACGAGCTTCTGCTCAAATTCAGGCAGCTTCGGAAGGTCCTCCTCCAAGATCGTGCGGATCTGAAGCGCCGCGACGGGCCCGGCATGCCCGGGGCGGGGGTTCAGGTTTTGCTCCGGGTAGTGGGTCAGGTTGTAAACGGTATATGTGTGGCCGAACTCCTCGCTCTGACAAGCAGCGATGGCGAACCGGCGTGGCTTCTTGAGATTCGCAACCGGGTCTCCATCGACATTGACGATTTCAGGATCGCTGCCAGCGGAGCCGTGGCACCCCATCTGGTTCAAGACCTTGAGAACGTCGGGTGCGATTATGGCTGGTGTGTTCACGCAACGGCTGCCAGCGGCTGGGAGAGGTCCAACTTCAGGATCCCGAGGGTGATGCACTCCACCCTGACAGGACCAGCGCCCTCCGGGGAAGGATTGATCCACTCGTAGTTTTCTCCCTTGAGGTTCAATTTGAGGATGCCTCGCAACATTTTCCTTTGTTTGTAAGAGTGTACTTATAATGTTGGCGGTTGCTATATTGTATTACATCGTTAGGAGGCGGTCTTTTCTTCCTTAAAGTTCCTCTTCGCTTGTGCTTTCCGCGGGCTGGCAGGCTGCGGTCTGAAGCTTGCGGACGTGTTCGTCCCAATCGAAGCCGGCCGCCATTTCGAAGACCGTCCGGGCTTCCGGGCAATGCAGGGCCTTGAGGCATGTCGCAGGATAGAGGAACATCAGGTGGATGAGCGCTCCCGCAAGCTGGGCTTGGAACCCCTCAAAGGACCCGGACGTGTAGCTGCTGTTCAGCGCTTTTTGGATATACAAGAGGGGCTGTCCTCGCGGGGTGGGAATGGATGGGCAGGCCCGCAAGAGCGCCTCGTTGTGGTATTTTTCTGGAAAGTTCTGCTGCTGGATCGGAAGTCCGGCGCTCTTGAGCGCCTCATATGCTTGGGTCTGCAACTCTGCGGTTTCTGATGTTTGTGGAGCCATATCTCGTTTTGTTTTATTGGTGCTCTCGTCTGGTTTTGGCTGCTGAGCGTAGCTTCTGCCTGTCCTGCCTCTAGCTGCCATCCCGATGCATCAAGGGCAACATGGCCCCGATCTGTCCAGCCGGCGGAACCTGCGGCTTCAACACCGCCGGCGCCCCGTTCCAGGTGCGTGCTCCGTCACGGAGCACAACAACTCCTGCCAGGGCTAAACGAAACAGCCTTAAACCAGCCGGTCAACGGATGGTGATCATAAGGTTTCCCTGCTTTAAAGTACGGAGGCTCTTGGCGATGGTTGGCTGCTGCTGGAGGAGCCTGCGAACTTCGGGGTTCGGCGCCCAAAGCGTATCCAAGTGCGGTGCCGGCGTGTCGAAGCGCACGTCGAGTTTCCATTCGACGTTGTCGGGGGCCAAGAAGGGCAGGGCAGCCAGGAAGTCCCCCGCCTGCCAGCGCGGGCTTTTGACTTTGAGCTCAATTTTCTTCCGTTCGGTGCCCGAACCGCTGGCGACTTTGCGAGTGGTCACCAGCTCCACCTCGTACGGGATCGGGTTGTAAAAGGCGAGGGTTTCGGCCAACCGGAGCAAAGCCTCCTTCGTATCGCCGTGTATCTCCTTCTCGTTAGGGTCCTTCCCCTCCTTTGAGACGCACGCCGGCGCCATCTCCATTTGGTCTCCGAGCAGTCGCACCACAAAGTGGGTTTTGGCCTTGGGGTTGAGGCCGTGGAGCTTCCTTAATAGCCGAATTGGTTCTTCGATAGAAAACCTCATGTGTTTTAGTTCGACGCTTTTCCAGGGTTTGATGCGGGCGCCTGTGACAATCCAAATTGGGATGCGGCGGCTTTCACAAAGAACTTGGTTCCCGGAAGCAGGTTCTCGTCTCCTATCTTAAGGATTTGGATCAGCGGCAGGGCCTTCCAGCCCCCATTCTTCTTCGGCTCCCGGTTCACGAGCCTTACCTTCGATGGAAGCCGGACAGCGAAGCCGTGCGCCTCGTATGTGCCAAAGTCCGGGTTTTGCAGCATCAGCTTGCCCAGCGGCAGGAGTTCCGTGGTGAGGAAGCCCGTTTCCTGGTGCAGCTCCCGGCAGGCGCTCTCCAGGCAGCTCTCGCCGTTCTCGACCTTGCCGCCCGGGAAGCATCTCTTTCCATAATTGTCGAATGGGTTCAGGCGCGTGCCGAGGAATGCTTTCTTGCCCTGGACCACGACGATGGATACCGCCTTTTGCATATTCAATCCTCCTCGTCCGCCTCGAAAAACTCGGCGATCAGGTCGTCTACGCATTTGCCACGGAGGAATCCCAGAACCAGATACTCTTCAAAGGGTTCGGTCTCCTGCTGCAGCCCCCGGTCCGCTTCGCTCGGCAACCGGAGCGCCCCATCTGCCTGATAATCCTGGAGCCAGGAAATTTGCTGGATCAGCTCCGGCAGACCGCTTATGAACTGTCCGAGTTGAGCCATGGCCCGCTCGTATCCGTCGGAGTAGACTTGGTACTTCCCGCATTCTCTCTCGGCAGCATTGTGCCCGGCGACCAGTTTTCTTAAGAGGGCCAGCCTGCTGGTGTTCATCTGGGATTGGTGTGAGTTTGGCGAAGCCAGTTTTTTACCAGTTGGCGACCAGCTTGGTTTTTCTGATTTAAAAGGCCGGGCGAAAAAGGTTAGAGCACTGAGAACTTTACGACATCCAGGCCGATCATCCAGAGGAGCAAGAAGAGGATGGCCCAGGTCACGAAATACATCAGTGTTTTGAAGAGCTTGACGTAGCGGCTTTTCTCCAGCATGGCCAGCATGACATGGCTGCCATCCATCGGGTAGATCGGAAGGAGGTTGAAGAGCACGAGGTTCAGGTTGAGGGCAAGCAAGAGGAAGAGGCCAAGCCGGATGTCCTCATCGAAGAACCTGTGGAGGTACAGCATCGTCGTCAGCGGCCCGCTCATGTTTTGGAGGTGGAGGTTCGTCTTGGGGACGATGATTTCCCCAAGCGACTTGCACAGCTGCCAGGCCGTGCCGCCCAAAATCATCAGCGGGTTCGCGTAGATGACCGGAGGGTCGTACTCCCAAAGCGAGTACATCAGCGGCTCATTGACCTTCCACCCGGCAGTTTGTTGGTGGTGGTCTTCCAGGTAAACGACGGCGACCAGTCGGTTGGACCTCATGGCCGCACCAAATGTATCGCCATTGAAGCAAGCGTTTCCGTCAACGGTCAGTATCCTCTGGTTTACCATTGGCGCTGGCTTGCAGACCAGCTTCTGGGCAGGGGACAGCGGCAGCCTCGGCGTGACCAGGTTCGGCAGGATGATCGGGACCTCATTCGTGATTAGCTGCTTCCCTCTCTGGACCACCATGGTTATGTTGGTTTTAGAGGTGCCGAACGCCTGGCCCAGGATGTAGTTCCAGTTTTTTGGCTTCTCGCCCTCGACGAGCACCACTTCATCTCCCGGCCGTATGTTTAGATCTGGGTAGTTGGCCGATACGTATCCAACCGTCAGGGAGCTGCTGTACACTGGAATGCCGACGAAGGACAGAGTGACAGCGAGGTAAAGGCACAGCACCAGGTTGCCCATGGGGCCCGCCAGCGCAATGAAGCATCGCTTCCGCCGGCTGAGGCCAGTGGATGTGAAGAAGGTCATGTCCGGGATTTCCAAGTAGCCGCCGATGGGCATCAGCCTCACGTTGATCAGCATCTTTCCCTTGTGGGAGAGCAGAATTGGTCCCAATCCGAGGTTCAGGGATTTCGTTGGGATCCCCAGCTTCTTTGCCACCAGGTAGTGCGCCCACTCGTGGACGAATAGTGTCACGTAGAGTGACAGCGCCACGATCAAGATAGAGACGAACATCTGGATCATAGTGGCGCAAGGGTGGGGCGCGTTAGGCCGCCAGAGCAAGTTGCGACGAGTCTTCCATGTGCGAAGGTTTCTCCTTCAGGACGGCGTCAATCTGAGGCAGCATAGCAAGGCACATGGAGTAGCTGCCGGGTTTCAGGATGATGAGGGAGCGCGCTTGGCAAAGCATGGATCGCATCTTCTGGAACTGCGCTTGATTCCGGGCCGTCAGCCGCTCCTCCTGTAGCCGGCGGGCAAGGTATAGTCCGACGCGAACTATTTTCATGACTGAGAGATTTTGTTCTTTCATTGCCCATTATAGTTCAATTGCCGGCTTGGGTAACAAAAAGGCATCCAGCCACTCACCGGATTCCTGCTCGGAAACAAACTCTCCATTGATCTGGGCCTCGAAAGCGCTCTTGAGTATCTTGCCCATCTCGGGTTCAGGCCTCATGCCGCGGTCCAATAGGTGGCGTCCCAGCAAAACCGGTTTCGGCGCCTCCTTGTCGATCTTCAGGTTCGCGGCCAATTCCCTCATGTTCAAGACCTCCGGCCTCGCAATGTGTGGTTTGGGCGGACGTCCGAACTGATCCGCGGTCAAGACCACGGCGAGATCCTGAAGGGTGGCCGGCACGACCTTCAGCGCCATGCGGCGAACCCACTTGTCACTGGGATGCGGGTTTCGAACCATGTGATGCCTCACCAGAGGAGAAACTACCTCGCGGATCTGATTGGGCGCGTCGATTCGATTCAAGAAGCTCTCCGCCAGTGGTACCCCTAGCTCGTCGTGTCCGTAGCTCGATTTGCAGCCAGATCCGGTGGCGAAGCCTGACTGTCGAAACTATCGGTTTTGTTGAGTGTTGTTGGAGGGCGGAGGAACGCTTTCCGCCTTCTCAGTGCAGACCCTTATTTCAACAATTCACGCAAT